>Ga0187827_10007585_pt1 | contig 12006 bp, 5 predicted proteins | sample ETNtaG_39_FD_167969 | JGI IMG/M metagenome (GOLD analysis project Ga0187827, IMG submission 167969) | Marine microbial and viral communities from oxygen minimum zone, Eastern Pacific Ocean - ETNP2014_SV_150_PacBio MetaG (Illumina Assembly) | ecosystem: Environmental > Aquatic > Marine > Hypoxic... | reverse complement strand
AAAAAGAGACGGTTACTGTAAGTTCAAAGAACTTAGGCAAGCGCTATGTCTTGTTTGTTTTTTTGCAGTATTTTGATGAGATTTACTGAAACTCGCGAGTGTTTAATGCTCGTATAGGTAGAATATATCACTTGCTCACTTATATTTCAAGTGGGTGTGTAATAACATTAAACAAATAATATTTTCTATTTAATATGGCAAATCTTTTTCCTTCACCCTTTCCGGGGCTATTGCTACTTAGTGTCCTATCAGTTTGGTTAGTTCGTTTATTTTGATTGGAGTTCAAAAATAACACAAACCCATCACAAGACTCATTATAAATTCATTGGTATGATAAATTTTTAAACGACATCAGAGAAAAATGGAAAAAAATAAAGCTCTGGAAATAAGTCAAATTTTAAAGAAAAAAAATTTTAGTTATAACTCTATCCATACAATAAATGATAAAAAAAAATATAAAAGTTTAAATTATTTTTGTCCTCCAGATATTATAAATTTATTTGTAACTATTGGTAAAAATAAGAATTTTGACTTTATAAATTTTGTTATACCATCCAACGATAATATTGCATATTTATCCTCTATATTTATTGCAATGGAAATAATGAGGGATAACTATAAAAATATATTAAATAATTACATTCAAATATTAAAACCAGGAACGAATGTAGAGCTGTGCGCCAATGGAAAAGACACAGGAAAAATATACAGATTTATGGGTGAAAGTAAAAGATTTAAAAATCTTACAAGAATAGAAACAATTCCATTTAATAATTATAGAAAAGCTTCGATAGAAAAAGTTGTAAAAAATATATTTCAATTTGTTCCTACAGAAAAAAAAATAAACAGAAAAAATATAGGCAAATGTGACTGGAAAGATCCAGAACTTTCTAGTTTAGATAAAATTTTAGGCACAAGAACATTTAATAATCCTGTGCTGATTAAAAATGAAGTTATTTTTTTAAGTGAAAAGAAAAAACTAGAAAATTTTTTTAAAACACAATATCTAAATTTTATAACTTTAGATAAAATAATTTCAAATTCTTTTATTAATGAAAATGGAAAAACAGATAGCGAGCACGAACCATTATTTTTGTATACAAACAAATTAAATAATATTTATGAATATTTTAAAAATAATAAAAATAATAAAATAATTATATCAGACAGTATCTCAAAATTTTCGGACGTTACATTGCTTAACCAGATATTGCAGTTAAATAATTCAAAATTTATGTTTTTTTCAAATGAGAAAGATTTTGATCAAATTAAAAATTTATATGATAAAAAAAAACATCAAATTTGGAAATTTGAAAAATCAGAAATTAACGAATGGCATAGTTTAGATATTGAAAAAATAGATAATGTGCCGAAAGATATAATGTACCAAGCATTTAAATCTGATTATGCAACAAGAACAAAAATAATATTTCAAAATTATTCTGATCAAAATATTTCATTTAGAACATTTCATGAAGATGCTTTTGATAAGTTAACTAAAAACCTAAAAAAAATTTCTTCAATTAAAAGTGAAAATACCGTAGAAATAAATGAAAATTTAATAAATATTTATTTTTTAAAGCATAAACTGCAGGATTATATATTTGGAATTGGCGAGGATGAATTAAATTATTATAATAATGTAAAAGAAAAATTAAAAACCTTTTTTAATTATAATAAAAAATACTTCTCAAATGAAGAGTTTGACTGTCTAAATGAAATTTTAAAGATAATTGGTGAGATTGATATTAGTAATCCAAATTTTTTAAAAACCAGAAGAGATGAACTGAGAGAAACATTGGCTGCCGATGATGGCATACACAACAAAATAAATACTACAATTATCTCGGATAATCCAAAAATTAAGTCTTACTACAAAAAAAATATTAAAGAAAAGTGGGATTTGGATATGGAAGTTAATACAACTCAGTCTCCAAGAAGAGTATTTAAATATGCAATTGTTCCATCAGAGTTAAATAAACAGCGTATTTCAAAAATTATTAATGAACACAAATACAAAAATATTATTTTTTTTTCTACTCCTTCTATAAAAACAAAAGTCAAAGAGGTTAGGGCAATGGATAAAAGCAAATGGAAAAAATTTTATCTTGAACCAGAAGAAAAAGTTAAAATTTGCAATATTGAAAAAGATCAAGAAAAATTATTCTATTATTCTGAACATATCAATTATACGACGGATATTTTAAAAGGTATTGACGAAAAAGCTGATTTGGATACCTTATTTTACAAACCATTTGATTTATCTAAACTTAAAAAAGAGTCCTCAAATCCAGACGATACTGAAGCTAGGGTAATAATATTTTATGGGGATGCTTTTGGATATTTTACTGAAAATACAGAATTCAAAGTTATAAACAATTTAATTAACAATAGTAAAAGAACATTAATGCAAACAGTTAATTTTAAAACCCTAAAAATTGATGATTATCTTTTAATAAGAGATTCTTCAGATAGAGATGTTGTCGAAGCTGAGGCAAAACTATATTTAAAATCTGAAAATGATTATCATAGCATGAGATCACAATCTAAAAAATGGTACGAAATATTAAAAACTTGTTTTGATAATAATCAATATCCGAATTTAAATATAAATAATTTATACGATAAAATGTATGAACTTGGATTTAACAAGTCCAAATATACTTTAAAAAATCTAAAAAATAATCTTGTAATATGTCCCGATGATGAAGAAGATTTAAAGATTCTAATAGATTCTTTGGAAATTATTACCAACACAAAACTAATCTCAGCAATTGATTTGCGAAATGTCTATAAAAGTGCACAAAAAATTAAGGTTTTACACAGAACAGCAGGAATGAGGATGGCTAAAAAAATTATTAAAGCTCTATCTGAACAGGATGTTGATATTGATCGCGAGCCAGTAAGAGTCGATTATAACAAGGATGGTACTATAAGTTTAAATTCCTCAGAAAGTGAAAAACCCGAGGCTTGGATAGTTCAAATTCAAGAAATAAAAAAAGAAAAATACAAGGTAGCGCCTTCTGAAATAAATAAGGTACAGTTCTAATATGAAAATGATACCCCCAACTATCGACAAAGATACACCCTCAGGGGAAAAAGAAGTTTTTCAGTTATTACAATCAACCAGCACAACAAATTTCAAAGACTGGATAGTTTTTCACTCATTAAATTATCCTTCCAAAACTAAAAAAAGTGAAAAAAAAAGCTATAATTTTTTTGGTGAAAGTGACTTTGTAATTTTTGTACCTAGTAAAGGACTAATCAATATTGAGGTCAAAGGTGGAAGAATTTCTAGACAAGAAGGAATTTGGTGTACAGAAAATAGATTTGGTAAACATAAAATAAAAGATCCATTTAAACAAGCTTCTAAATCATTATTCCATATTGGTGATTTTTTAGAAAAAAAAAATATTCTAATTCCCCAAGATTATCTGGTTGTTTTTCCAGATTGTGATTTTGATATTGATACAATAGAAATACCAAAAGAAAATTTAGTTTCTGGAGAGATAAATCCATTGCTTTTAAAAAAATTAACTAAAATTGTAAATGAACATTTGTTAGAAGCTAAAGGAAGATTTTATCCTAAACAAACAGAAGCTAATAAAATATCAAATATTATAAGGCCAAATTTTGAAGTTAGAGTTTCTAGTAAAAACTTGTTAAATCAGAGTAGAACACAAATTAATCAATATACTAACGAACAAATTAAAATATTGGAAAACTATGAAACTAAAAGATTAATCGTTAACGGTTCTCAAGGCACTGGTAAAACAGTCATAGCCGAAGAAATAGCAAAACGAAAATTATTAAATGGTTCGGTTTTATTCATTAGTTCGGGAAGACTTAGAAATGAAGAAACAAAATATAGATTTAAAGATTATAATAATTTTTATTGCGCCACTTTTCATAGTTTTATTTATAAGACAGCCAATAATATTTGTGCAAAAAATGATAAAGTATTAAATATAGACAATATTAATTCCTTAAATTTTGATGAAAGAGCCGATTTATTACTTGAATTTATTAGTAATGAAATTTTAAATTTTAAGGATATTAAAAAGTATGACTGTTTAATTTTAGATGAAATGCAAAACTATTGTCATTATAAAGAATTTTATGGTGTTTTCGGATCTATTTTGAAAGACGATCTAAAGCAAGGCAGTTGGTATTTTTTTGGAGATTTTGATTATCAGAATTTGTGGTCAAAGAAAAAGACGGACCAATTAAGTCAAAAAAATCCTAAAATATACTTAAACGACATCAAACCCGATTTTCATAATTTGTCTTACAATGTAAGAAATGCCCAACAAATAGCTGTACATGCACCTTTGCTTTCAGGTGTTGCTGATAAAAAGCTTCCATCAAGACCTTTTGTAATAAAAATTGCAGGAAGTATAAAACATTCTTTTGAAAAAGATCAAAAAAGTAAAATAATCAGGTTGGAAAAAATTATAGAAGATTTATACAATCAAAATATTCATGGATCCGATATAGTGATTTTATCATCCAATAGAATTAATCACTCAAAAAATATTCTTGGTTTATCAAATATTTCAAAGTTTTATAAAACAGTCGATTTAACTCAAATAAATACTTTCGGTGAACAAATAATCAAACCTGATGATAAAAAATCTATATATTTTTCAACAATTCATGGTTTTCAAGGCATGGAGAGCAAGATAGTCATTCTGCTTGATCCGCTTACCAATCCTGCGGAGGATAGCTATGAAAATATTGCAGAATATACTTATGGCAAAGAACCAAAAAATTTAATTACTTATAATGCAATGGGTAGAGCGAACACATTATTATATGTGATTTGGGATAAAATTCATGAAAAATATGTAAGTCAGCAAATTGGAAAAGCTTTAAAAATACAAGATGAAATTACAAAATGAAAAATGAAAATAAATATTTAACTTCTAAGGATTGTTCTGATTTTTTATCAGATGAGATGAAAAAAGAACTTATTGGACCTTCAGATGGACTATTTAACAGATCTCAATGGAAGAAAAAAAAAGATGGAGTAGAAGAAGTTGGGACACCTTCACTTAGCTTCTTTCCTTCTGATCCAAATTTTCATAAGCAAGAGGTCCTGATCAATTCTCCAAAGTATAATTATATAGCAGGTATTTTGTATCCCAAAGAAACAACATATGAAGAAACGGTTGATGAAAATTTTGAATCAGAAGATGAAATAGTTTCTGAAGTAGAAGAATCGGCCTCTGAGAAAAATTCAGATTCCAACGATGAACAAAATGGTAACTCGGAAAACAATTTTGATCATGACACTCCTGATAATGAAGATCCTATAGATCTTACCAATGAATTAAAACCATCAGCGATGGGTTTGTCTGTATGCATGGAAATACCTCAAAATTTAATTGTTTCGATAAAAAATGTTGGTCAATATTACAAAGTTGGAAAAAAGGAAATAGTTCCAAAGGAACCTAGGATTGTGGCTTTTTATATTTCAAAATTTAATGACAAAAAAAAAACATCATACAAATGGATATCCAAAAATTTTTCTTTGGAAAATTCAAACAGAAATACGTGCGAAAATTTCGTTGCAGAAGTTTTTAATATAAAACCGAATACCATTAAGAACACGGTTGATTATTTTGATAAATTTTTTGAACAAAGAGTGGGTTGGAATGAAAAAATTTCATCAGCGAATGATTCTATTAAGAATGAATTTGACAATTATAAAAAAGAAGATCTTGAAAAAGAAATAAAAAAAATTATTGAATTACAAATTAAAAATGAACCGACACAACAAATTAAATATGAAGGATATTTTAGAAAAAATTTAAATTTAGATATTGAGTTTAGAAAAGATGAAATACTTTCAGGAAAAACGAAAAAATTTTTTGATGATAACAACGAAGAAATTGGACTTTCTATTTACGTGGTAAATAGAAATATTTCCAAAAATAAGTATAAATATTTAACTTTTCATCTAGTTAATGACAATGAAGTTGATGAAAAAACATTAATTAAGGATTGTTTTTTTCAATGTCAATTTGAATTAAGGGAGAAAAATTTCAATCCGATATTCAAAGAATATCAAGAAAAAGGAACGCAATACATGGACGATGAAGAAAAATCACTTCATTTACTTCATAGAAATTATAAATCCTATGCTGTTGGACATGGATGTGCTGCTTCTTGGGAATTAAAGGACAATAAATGTACCAAGGTATTTTCTGAAATTTTTCCAACACATGAAGTTAAACCAATACGACCAAAACAATTTGATGACTTAGATTTGGATATGATTATATTTTCAGAGGATATTAATTTTGCATTAACTGAATTAAATAAACTTTTAAATAAATATAATAGTTGGCTTGAAAAAGAATCATTAAAAACAAGCTCAATAGATGTAGAGTTTCAAGAAATTTCCAAACTAAACGTTGGTAAAGCCAAACATGTTTCAGAAAGAATAAAAGAAGGTTTAGATATTTTAGAAAAAAATAATAATGTTCAAGAAGCATTTTGCCTTATGAATAAAGCAATGGCACATCAACAATTTCACTACACTTTATCCACTGAAAAAAATTTCAAATTTGATGGGGATTTAAAAAACATTAATTATTCAAAAGAAATTCAGAATATTAAAATCGGAGACAAAATTCTCAAAAAAGGGAAATGGTACCCATTCCAGATAATATTTATAATATTAAATATTAAAAGTTTTATTGATCCATTAAGTGATGATAGAAAAATTATGGATTTAATATGGTTTCCAACAGGCGGGGGAAAAACCGAAGCCTATCTTGGACTTTCTGCTTTTGTAATATTTTTAAGAAAACTCATAGATCCTAATAAAACAGGTAATGCTGTTATTATGAGGTATACTCTAAGGCTTCTTACAACGCAGCAATTTTTAAGGGCTTCAACACTTATATGTGCATGTGAAAAGTTACGTTGTGAAAATGAAGATAAGCTTGGAAAAAATGAAATAGGAATTGGTCTCTGGATTGGTGGTGAGGCTACACCAAATACTGAAGACCAAGCAAAAAAAATACTAGATTCTTTACATAACCAGTATTCAAATCTGGAAAACAAATTTTTAGTTATTAATTGTCCATGGTGTGGTGCGGATATGGGACCTGATGCTACAAATTATATATCAGGATTTATTCCGGGATACCGTAAAGAAAAAAAAATTTTTGTGTTTTCATGTGAAAATGAAAAATGTAATTTTTCTCACAAAAATAACAAAAATTTACCAATAGATGTGATTGATGAAAGAATTTATAAAAAATCTCCAGATTTAATTATTGGAACTATTGATAAATTTGCAACTTTACCTTGGAGATCTGAAGCGATCGACTGTTTTACTTCTAATGAAAATAAAAATTCAACTGATTTAATCATACAGGATGAATTACATTTAATCTCGGGGCCGCTCGGATCAGTTTCTGGAATGTATGAAATATGTATAAAGGCTTTGACAGAAAAAAAAATTGATAATAAAGTTATCTCAGCAAAAATTGTAGGTTCAACAGCAACAATTAGTAGAGCAGAAACGCAGATATCATCTTTGTATGGAACTAAGTGTTCAATTTTTCCATCACAAACCAATCAATTGGAAGATAGTTTTTTTTCATATGAAAAAAAAGATGACGATGGGAGAAAATATGTAGGAATTTTTTGTCAGTCTTCAACATCACCACAAATTACTCTTTCAAAGGTAATTGCTTCCTTGCTCGTTAATACAAAAATATTTTCTATAGAAAGTAAGAATAATTATAAAATTTTCGATCCATATTGGACACAAGTCATATATTTTAACAGTATCCGTGAATTAATGAGTGGGGCTTCACTTGTATATGATGACGTTGATGGTGAAAAAAATGCTTTGTATGTAAAAAAAGGAATTGATGTAGATATGGTTGGTCATAAAAATTATTATAGATTTTTAGGCCCTAGACAAATAGCTGAACTAACATCCAGACAAGATAGTAGCGAAATTCCTAAAATCTTAAAGAGAATGTTTGTATCAAAATCAAATGAAAAAACTTATCCTTATGACATATGTTTGGCCACAAACATGATTCAGGTTGGCATAGATATTCCTAGATTAAGTTTGATGTTAATAAATGGTCAACCAAAAACTACATCTGAATATATTCAGGCATCAAGTCGTGTAGGAAGAGACCAGAACAGTCCTGGCCTTGTATTTAATATTCTTTCCCCTTTTAAACCTAGAGACAGATCTCATTACGAACATTTTAAAAGCTACCATCAATCTTTATATAATTTTGTTGAACCAACAAGCGTTACACCTCATTCTGATTCAGTTAGAAAAAGATGTCTTCATGCAGTAGCAATAACATTATGTAGATTATGGGATAATAAATTAAGAAACAATCCAAGTGAACTCGATATTAAAATTAAAAAAAAAGTAACAGACTATATTATTGATTATGTTAAAAAGGCAGATCCTAAACATCCGGAAGAAATAGAAAAAACAATAAAGGAAATAAATACTATATTTAACAGATGGAAAGAAATCCAGCCTACAAAATATGGGTCAATGAAGTTAGACCAGTCACTCGATGGCTCGCTAATGTATCCTTCTGGAACTGAAAAAAAAATAGAAGGTGATCAGTTTGAAACACCAACTTCTATGAGAAATGTTGATAGAGAGTGTTCGGCTAAGATAACAACTACTATTGGAGGCCAACATGAAATTTAACCGAAAAAAAAAAAATTTACATATATTAAGAACAATTCGACGCTCACATGTAGTCTCTACTTATGGGATTGGATCCATTTATCAATTTAAAAATAAATATAGCTCTACTAGTGAGTCAGAATCGTTAATGTTAACTGGTATTGAAGAATGGTTCCCAAATACGGAAGAAATAATACATGAATGGAAAATTTATGAACCAAGACTACAACATTATTTAAAAAAAGATTTTTTTGTAGTTCCTCCTGATTATAGAAAAAATCATGATAATTCAAGAATAGAAGGACGACATTTGCCATATGTAAGATTCCCTCAATGGCACAGATGTCCAGCCTGCGGTTTAATGGAACTTAAAGGACGTCATGTGAGTACTGATAATTTGGTTTGTAATGCAAAAAATATACTTTTAGATCAGTCTGATACGATAAAAAAAATATTTAGAAATTGTTTGAGTTCAAAAGAAAAAGAACCAAGAAGATTAATACCAGTTCGATTTTTGATAGCATGTGAAAATGGACATATAGATGATTTTCCATTTGATAAATGGGTCCATAAATCAAAAAAAAATTCAAACACTCATAAACATTTAATTAAATCTTTTGGTGGAAGAGGAGGAAATTCCTCAATTCTAGGTTTAAAATTTAAATGTGTAACTTGTAATACGGATCAAGTTGACATTTCAAGATTTTTTCAAAGAAATTTTGAAACTGAACTTGGGCCAAATGATTTAGGTCCTGGATTTAGAGATATCGATCATAATTGCTCTGGGTTTAGACCATGGTTAGGAGATAGAGAAAATAATTGCAAAGCTAAACAAAAAGTTTTGTTAAGAGGTGCTTCAAATATTTATTATCCTATTGTAAAGAGTTCAATATTTATACCGGTTGTAACTGATCAGTTTAATAAAGAAATACTAGATAAAATTAATAATGAGGAATTCTGGAATTCTGTAAAAGATAAAGACGATAAAATGTTGAATGAAATATTGAAGACCGTAGTTGCGGGAACAAATCTAGACATAGAAAAATTAAAAAAAGCTATAAAAAAAAAGAAGGAAGGACTCTTAAATCAAACTCAAATTGAAATTGATCAAGAGAATCCACAGAAGATTGAGGAAGAATATAGATTTCAAGAGTATGACTTTATTATTAAAAAACAAGCAACTGACGAAGGTGAACTTGTTAAGCATAAAATAGAGATTTCAAAATATGAAGAACTTAAACAGTATTTTTCTAATATAATTCTTATAGATAGGCTCAAAGAAACAAGAGTTCAAACAGGGTTTTCCCGAATGAACCCTTATGAAGAGGGATCAGGTTCATTTAAACAACATTTAAGCAAAAGACCTAGAAAGTGGTTACCTGCAATGACTGTTCATGGAGAAGGAATATTTCTAGAGTTTAATAAAGAAACCATAAAACAATGGGTTGAAAATTTTGATACGAAAAAGTTAGAGAATCTTAATAAAAATTATAATGAATTCAGAAAAAAAAGAAAACTTGGTGAAAGATTAATCAATTTAAAATTTTTACTTATTCATACGTTTTCTCATTTATTAATGAATAGGCTTTGTTACAATTGTGGCTACTCTAGCGCAGCTTTGAGAGAAAGAATATATTGTAATCTTTTTGATGAAAATAATGAAATGCAGGGTGTTCTTATATATACATCAGCTGGGGATTCCGAGGGAACTTTGGGAGGTCTGGTTAGAGAAGGTGAACCTCAAAATCTTAGAAAAGCAGTTTATGAAACTGTAACAAAGGCTGTAAATTGTTCCTATGATCCAGTTTGTATTCAAACCAAATCACAAGGCCTTGGAGGAACAAATGCCTCTTCATGTCATGCTTGTACATTTGTTTCAGAAACTTCCTGTGAAGAAAACAATCAATTACTAAATAGAACAACAATTATAGGTGACATTAAAAATAATTTATCAGGATTTTTTGAAGATTTGATAAAAGAATAATTCAGGCAACTTTTTCAAGTTTGGACTTTTTGTTAATTAGATATTTTATTATGTTTATGCATATTTTTTCAACAACATTAACCGGAACTGCATTACCTGCCTGTTTATAAGCCTGTGTATTTGAAACAGGTATTTTAAAATTCTCTGGAAAACCCTGCAATCTGAAAACTTCTCTTGGAGATAACAGTCTTGGGTTTCTATTTTCGCCTCTATAGATTAAACATTCGCCACCGTCCTTAAAATATCTCGATGAAATTGTTCTGGTATATTTATCTTTTGGATAGGTCAGTTTATATCCAAAACCTTTACCTGCCTTTTTATTTCTAATTTTCCTTTTTTGATGGCTTTTCCACAGTAAATCCGAAATTATGTATTTTTTTTTAGGATATTTATCTAGAAAATCTGCAACTTTTGTTTTCTCATATGTTGGTTCAGGATATTTGAAATCACTGTTTTTGTCCAAGAATCCCGCTATAAAAATTCTTTTTCTTCTTTGTGCTAACCCAAAATCCTGTGCATCAATAATTTCAGGGGTTGGAACGTAATAATATTGTCTTAAACCTTTAAGTATTTTTTCAAGCACACTGCCATCTGAATAGGTTTTGAGGTTTTCAACATTTTCTAGAATAAATGCTTTGGGTTTTTTTTTATTGATTATTTTAAGAATATTGAAAAACAAGTCTCCCTGCTTTTTATCTTCCAATCCAAGTTTCATTTTTAACGACTTTCTCTTGGAAACCCCTGCTTTTGAAAATGGCTGACACGGAAAACCTGCGAGCAGGATATCATGATCAGGTATTTTTTCTTTAATATCTTTCTGTTTGATTGATTTTATATCTTTAATTAAAGCTGTATTTGGAAAATTAGCATCATATGTTTGCTGACAATAAAGATTTATTTCCGAATATAGTTTACATTCATCTTTTAAACCAAGTTTTTCAAGCGCCTTGTTGAGCGAAATCCTCATTCCACCTACACCTGCAAAAAGATCAATTGATGTGATTCGTTTCATTAATACACTATATCATTGAACGAATACCTATTAACAATAAAGATTAGACCAAACGGTTAATTTTTTCTTTACAAGAATTTATTAATTTTGTTTTAAGATAAAATTGACTTAAAATAAAATCATCTTAAGAACAAAATTCAGTCCTAATAAAACCATTTAGTTGTGTCATAAGAACTAATACCTCCAATGGAAAGAGAAGATCAAATAGGCGAAATAGCAAATAGCCAGGACCAAATATTAGAAAACGCAACAAAAAAGGCTTCCGAACAAGTAAGAAAAGAAAGAAAGGGTGATAATCAAGATTATATCGCCGAATGGTTT
>Ga0187827_10007580_pt1 | contig 12010 bp, 10 predicted proteins | sample ETNtaG_39_FD_167969 | JGI IMG/M metagenome (GOLD analysis project Ga0187827, IMG submission 167969) | Marine microbial and viral communities from oxygen minimum zone, Eastern Pacific Ocean - ETNP2014_SV_150_PacBio MetaG (Illumina Assembly) | ecosystem: Environmental > Aquatic > Marine > Hypoxic... | reverse complement strand
CTGTACAAGTAAATATGTCTGTGAATCATACTCATTAGAATCATCGAATATCTCAGAAGATATCAAAATAAAAATCCAAGAGGTCTTTGACAGTAAATCTCATTATCATGATGAAAGCTGCTTTGTTGGTTATTATCAATCATCCGAAAATGCTGCCTCTGTACTTTATATTGAATTTGAAGATGATAATGAACATTTTAAGGTCAATTTAGCCGAGCTTTTTGCGACTAATGTTGCGTTGATTCTAGAAAGTTTGACTAAACAAAAAGAAATTAAAAAAACACAAAATGAGCTTTTTTTTATCGTAGGAGAAGCCGTAGAAGCGCGTAGTAAGGAAACCGGAGCACATGTTAAAAGAGTGGCTATTATTTGTGAATTGATAGGACAAAAGCTTGGAATGGATGACGCTTTTGTTGAAGCATTAAGGTTGGCAGCCCCACTGCATGACCTTGGGAAGATAGCAATTCCTGAACATATTCTTCATAAGCCAGGAAAATTGACCGATCAAGAATGGGAAGTGATGAAAACCCATGCGCAAATAGGTGGAGATATTTTACAAAAATCAAGCGTCAATGTGTCAAAACTCGCAGCAAGCCTTGCACGTTATCACCACGAAAACTGGGATGGCACTGGCTACCCTGAAGGTTTGTCAAAAGAAAATATTCCTATTGAAGCTCGCATTATGGCTATTGCGGATGTTTTTGATGCAATTGGTTCGAATCGCTGTTACAAGCAGGCTTGGAATGACGAGCAAATAAAAAGCTATCTTATCGAACAAAAAAATAAAAAGTTTGAAGCAGAGTTAGTTGATATTATTGTTAATGATTTTGAAAGTTTTACTGATATAAGAGTTAAATATCCAGATAATTATTAGGGTCTGTTGATCTTTTGAGAAGGTTTTTACAGCATTTTGTTTGCTATTTATACAAGTTAAAGTTTTTGTCATGTGGTTATTCCACATAAAAAAGCGATAACGCCTTAAAAATGACCAATAAATGCTATCCAAAGCATTTGGCTAAAAGCGTTTCACATTTTGTAGAGTAGTACTTGCTTAAAGTGATTAAGCTACACACTACTGGCCTTAATTAAAGCGATTTAACCTCACACAAAATTTAACCGTGAAATATCAACAGCCCTTAATAGGGAAATTTAAATTTGTTTGAGATTATGCTCCCTCTCGTATTGTCACACTTTCACATGAAGCGAGTGAGTCTGGGGGGGAAGATATTCCCAGCCCATTGTAATATTATAACCTTGAGTTAACCAAGCAAATAAAGAAAATTGAACGCGACGTTGAGATTCTTTGGTATATGAAGGCTTACCTGAGTATCTTCACCACACCATGGCACATTTTGTTATTCAAAAAAACATTGATAAGCAAGTGAAGGCAATAGAGAAAGCTGCTGATGATTTAGCCGCGTATCATTACAGTTCAGCCGAAGTAAATGGTGGTAATAGAGAGTTTAGCGGTGCTTGTCTATTGTTACAAAAAAGAGTTGATAGCCATTGTCAGCAGTGCTGTAGCTGAATTTTTTGACTCTCAATTTCCTGTTTGTGTGCAAACATTGGGTGAACTTTCTCGACCCGATTAAGCAAGCTAAACTTAAGCTTGTTGATAGGTGGAAAAAAAGTTTTTTAATTTATCTAATGCGGGAATTAACTCATCAATGTGCGGTAAAAAGACTAATCTAAAATAGTTTTTTTCCTGAATGTTAAATGCCCGGCCATGAACTAATAAGATTTTTTCTTGTTTGAGTAAGTCTAAGATCATTTTTTCATCGTCTTTGATAGTAAACTTATCTGCATCTACTTTGACAAATAAATATAAAGCCCCCATTGCAGGATGACACGATAATCCATCGATGTCATTGATCATTTTAGCGGCAATATTACGCTGTTTTAACAAACGACCATCACCAGAAATAAGCTCATTAATACTTTGATAACCACCGAGTGCAGTTTGAATAGCATGCTGGCAAGGGACATTGGCACATAAACGCATTGAAGAAAGTATATTCAGCCCTTCTAAATAATCTTCGGCATGAATCTTTGGACCTGTTACTACCATCCAACCTGCTCTAAAACCAGCAATACGATAGTTCTTTGATAAACCACCCATAGTGATTATCAATACATCGTTAGCTAATGAAGCAGTAGGAATGTGCTTTGCCTCATCATACAAAATTTTATCGTAAATCTCATCACTAAATATAATAAGATTATGCTCCCTAGCCAGTTCAATTATTCCTTGTAATATCTCCTTAGGATAAACAGCACCGGTTGGATTATTAGGGTTAATTAACACAATTGCTTTAGTTTTGTCATTTATTTTAGCGGCCATATCTTCTAGGTTAGGGTACCAAAAATTTTCATCATCGCATTGATAATGAGTTGGCTTTCCACCTGAAAGTGATACCGCTGCTGTCCATAAAGGATAATCAGGTGCAGGAATTAACACTTCATCATCGTTATTGAGTAAGCCTTGCATAGCCATGACAATAAGCTCGCTGACACCATTGCCAATAAAAATATCCTCAACTTGTAAATCTTTGATGTTTTGTTGCTGAAAGTATTGCATGACTGCGACACGGGCAGAATAAATACCTTGAGATTCGCTGTAGCCTTGAGAGTTAGGTAAGTTATGAATAACATCTTTTAAAATATCATCGGGCGCTTCAAACCCAAAAGGAGCAGGGTTACCAATATTTAACTTAAGTATTTTGTGACCTTCATCTTCTAAACGGCGGGCTTCTGCGGCAATTTGACCTCTAATTTCATAGCATACATTATCGAGCTTAGATGATTTGAGGACTGGTTTCATGATGAATTTCTTCTTAAATTAAGGATTGTGATGACTAAATGCCATTGTTGCTAAAATTGATGATTATTTAAATAGCTAACAACAGGTTTTTAATGAAAAATTGTATTTTTTTTTACTGGAATGATATAAGAGCAGAAATAGCTTAATTTTTGTTGAATTTAGCGAATAAAAAAAGGGACATAAGTCCCTTTGATAAAATGAATTGAATACTAGGGGCTGTTGAACTTTAGAGCCTGATTTTGCAGCGATTTGTTGGGTATTTATACAAGGCAGAGCTTTTGTCATGTGGTTGTTTCACCTAAAAAAGCGATAACGCCGTAAAAATGTCCAACAAACACTGTCCGAAGGATTGGGCTAAAAGCGCTTTAACTCTTTGTTGAGTAGTATTTGCTTATAATGACAAGGCTACACACTACTCGCCGCGATTAATACGCTTTTATCTCGAACAAAATTTAACCGCCAAAGATTAACAGACCCTATGTAAATAGAGACATAATATCTTCAATGGCAATAAGTGATTTTTCACCACTAAGGCGATTTTTAACTTCAATTTGTTGGTTATCTAAATTACGTTCACCAATAATTAACAGTAAAGGTGTACCCATTAACTCGTGATCTGCAAACATCACACCTGGGCGCTCTTTCCTGTCATCAAACAGTACTTCAATATTAGCTTGATGTAATTTTTCATATAAGGCATTAGCCGTTTCTTTAACTCTTGCCGATTTTGCCATGTTCATAGGTACAATCGCCGCGGCAAATGGTGCAATAGCTGTTGGCCATTTTATACCGTATTTATCATGATTTTGTTCTATTGCTGCCGCGACAATACGCGAAACACCAATACCATAACACCCCATGGTTAATGTTTGGTTTTTTCCACCTTCATTTAATACGCTACATCCCATGGCTTTTGCATATTTTTCCCCTAATTGGAAAATATGGCCTACTTCAATACCACGTTTTATGATGATGTTACCTTGACCACAAGGGCTTGGATCACCTTCAACAACATTGCGTAAATCTTCAACCGTATAATTACTACAGTCTCTTTCCCAATTGACACCAGTGAGATGATAACCATTTTCATTGGCACCACACACAAAATCACTTACATGTTCGGCACTTCTATCAACAATAATCTTACAAGATAAACCAACAGGGCCAATTGAACCCGCATTGCATTGTGCCGCAATTAAAATTTGTTCATCACTTGCAAAAGTTAATGGCGAAGCAACTTGCGATAAGTGTTCGGCTTTCACTTCATTTAATTGATGATCTCCTCTAAGCACTAGCGCAATAATAGGGGTTTTACCTTCTTCGGTTTCAACACCACAAACAAGCAGTGTTTTAACTGTTGATTTGATATCAACCTTTAAGAACTTTGCTACTGCTTCAATACTCGTTACATTAGGGGTAGCAACTTTTATTATCTCTTGGTTTAAAGTTGCGCGTTCGCCTGTTGGAGCTATTGCTTCTGCTTTTTCAACATTAGCTGCAAAATTGCTGACATTACTAAAAGCAATATCGTCTTCGCCTGAATCAGCAAGAACATGAAATTCATGGGAAGCATCACCGCCAATACTACCTGTATCAGCTAATACAGGACGATAATCTAAACCTAAACGATCGAAAATACGACAGTAGGCATCAAACATGATTTGGTAAGTTTTTTCTAAGCATTGATTGTTTAAATGAAAAGTGTAGGCGTCTTTCATTAAAAACTCACGGCCACGCATTACCCCAAAACGAGGACGAATTTCATCACGGAACTTAGTTTGAATTTGAAATAATGACAAGGGTAGCTGTTTATAACTACTTAATTCATTAGCCACCAACTTAGTGATAACCTCTTCATGAGTGGGACCTAACACAAATGGGCGTTGATGACGGTCATTTAAGCGTAATAATTCAGGGCCATAATCATCCCAACGGCCAGATTCTTCCCATAAATCTGATGGTTGAACCATAGGCATGAGGATTTCATTAGCGCCAGCACGTTGCATCTCTTCACGCACAATGTTTTCAACTTTTTTAAGTACTCTTAAACCTGTTGGTAGCCATGTATATAAACCTGAAGCTAAATGACGAACAAGACCTGCTCGCAACATTAATTGGTGGCTAATAACTTCTGCACTCGCGGGGGTTTCTTTTAAAGTAGACAGTAAATATTGACTGGTACGCATTACGATAGGTTTCCATAAAATCTCTACTAGCAACTGGATTTGGCTAGTAGGTAATAAATAAAATTATCGCTATTCTATCAGGGCGATAGCAGTTGAAACAGCCATTTTTTATAAACCCATGCAAAAAAGAGTTATAGTAATGCTGGCAGTAAAAGTTTAAGTGGCTCTTTAACCGAAATTTGGGGTTCTAAGCTTATTTGCAATGAGTGTTAGCTGAAGTGTTAGCGTGTCAAAAGCAATAGCCAGTGCAACGATAAGCATGCACAGCTAAGGTATCAGCTGTATGAGATTGACACAATGTCTTTTCTTTGGGGATAGAAAGAGTATAGTGCCCTAAATGTAAAAGGTAGAATACATTGGAGCATTTAATAATGAAGATAAGGTTAGTACAAGCAGACTATAATAATGAGCAACAGGGTAAGGATATAATTATGTTACTAAATGATTATGCCCTTGACCCTATGGGCGGTGGTGAGGTATTAAGTGATTATGTACAAGAAAATTTAGTGGCAACACTTGCTCAACGTCATGACGTGTTCACCGTATTGTGTTACGTTGATGAAGAACCTGCAGGAATTATTAATTGTGTTGAAGGTTTTTCAACCTTTAGTTGCAAACCATTGGTTAATATTCATGACTGCGGTGTTTTACCTCAATATAGAGGCCTTGGTTTATGTTTAAAAATGTTTGAAGAAGTTGAACAAGTCGCCTTGGCTCGAGGATGTTGTAAGTTGACCCTAGAAGTTCTAGAAGGGAACACTGTGGCACAAAATGCCTATAAAAAATTAGGGTTTGCTGCTTATGAACTTGATCCTGAAATGGGAAAAGCCCTTTTTTGGCAGAAAAAACTGTCTTAGTTCTGGCTACAGTTTTCATTGTTCCTGCCATGTTAGTGTTGCGCCGGTGATAAACTGTTTTAGTTTTACGTTTCTGAAAAAAGGGGCTTTAATCAGTTAAAAGGAAATGGGTTTTCTTTTTTTAAGCTCTTTTGTTGGTGATGTTTTGTTATTTTTCGCCGATTGTCGTTGTTCTTCTATTTTTGGTACTTCGTCCCTTTGGTGATGACTAGTTAAGTGTTGAGAAGACTGAGCTATTTGCTCAGCGAGGTCTTCATCAACAATAACTTGTATTATTTCACCATTAAACTCAACAATATCTTTATGATATACTTTTTTACGCTTTTGAAATTCAACTTCACCATTGAGTAAAACATAGCCCTCACTGATGGCTACTTTTGCTTCACCACCCCCACCAACAAGATCGGCCACTTTAAGTAATTTACAGAGTTCTATGGGTTGTTGGGCGAGTTGTACTTCAAGGTAAGAGGACACAGTATTCCTTATCGGGTTTATTTATTTAGTGATTCTATCATTAAAACTAAAGTTGGCTTTATCAATTGTTGAAAAAAATATTAGTAGTATAGGTAAAGCTAACGAGGTTATTCATTGTTTTTTACATCGTTAACACATACTTTGTTTCGCCCCGTTGTCTTGGCTTTGTATAGCGCTGAATCAGCCCTGTTTATCCATTGTTCTACAGTGTCACCTTGATGGTATTGAGCAATGCCAATTGAGATTGTAAGCTTTATATCAGAGGGAAAGGTATGTTGCTCGATGACCGTACATAACCTTTCAGCAAAGTTTTTGGCCGATGCTAAATCTTGTTTGAACGGCGCTATTAAAAACTCCTCGCCGCCATACCTATACAGTAATTCATAACTTCTGGTTTGATTTAACATTTCCTGCGCTACTGCAACTAGAGTTTCATCGCCAATAATATGACCATATTTGTCATTGATGTTTTTAAAGTTATCGATATCCAATAAAAGTAAACACACAGGGGATTCAAGTCGTGACTGTTCAGAAACCAGTGCCAATAAGTTACCGTTTAGTGCTCTACGATTTAGTGTTAATGTTAATTCATCGGTACTCGCTAAACCTAGTAATTTTTGATTGATTTTGTGATAAGAGTTAAAAATAATAAAAGAAAATAGATTCGTGACCACAGCAGTTACAATAATAGTGGTTATTTCCTCAGAGCCTTCTTTATAAACAAGCAACATCGCTAAGGTGAAAATTGAGCTTGTACTGATGAATAATGCTCTTTTTTGGCTATTAAGGTAGTAAAGTACAATAATGGCAGGATAAAGCCAGTAGATGAGATCAGGCCCTTTAAACAAAATATCAATCAAAATTGCGGCTATAAAAGAAAGCGACATCGCTAGCCGAACTTTGTTTACTTCTCTTTTGATATAGACATAGCCAAAAAAGCAAAGCATCACAATGGATATTACGCTATCAACGATGGCGATTTGCCAATCAGCACTTGCTAAACGTATAAAAATGAAAGGAGAGATACAAATAAAAGCCAAAGCACTCATTAAAAGGAGTACTTTTTCTTCAGGGCTTCTTTGCATTATATTGACTGGGTTTTTATTATTGTGTTTCATTTTTAAGTGCTTATCAATTAGCAAAAACAATCAATTTGCATGTGGTTATTCGTTATTAATTGACAATGTATCATATATTCTACACAAAAACTGAAAATAGCTATCCTTCGTTCTGGGTGTTTGTATCGTAATAATAGAGTTAACTATTTAACAGCAAAACAATTAATTCTTTTGGTCCATGAGCGCCATAAGCAAGTGTTTGTTGAATATCAGCAGTTTTAGATGGACCTGAAACTAACACCACATTGGTGGGTAAATTATTTTGCCACTGTTGTGCGCTAATTAAACTGGCAAAGTCACTGTGAAGTGATGTGGCATCAACAATAACAAAGTGAACAGGCGGTACTAAAGATAAAGTTCTAGGTTCGTTGATAGTTGGCCATAACACTATACTGCCTGTTGCGGCTATAGCAGAGTGACTGCTGGTAATACTGGCAGGTGTGTCATTAAATAATTTGTCTTTGTATTGTTGTTTTTTTGTTAGCGAAAAGTCGAAAGCTTGTGCTTTTATACCGGGTTCAATTTTTATTATTTGATCACAATAACGGGCGTTTTTGCCGTAAAGTAGTGTTGAAATGCCACGGTTTTCAAGTTCTTTACTGACGACATTAGCAATGTTTGTTTCATCAAGTTTTATTACTTGGGCATGGTTTGCTTCTAATAGGCTGACAAATTTATCAATATGGGCCTGTTGAGATATTTCAGGGTATTGATATCCTTGCTCTATTGGCAATTTGGTATAGTCGGCACCGCTTACTTGTTTTGTTAACTTAGCTAAAATAGTGCTTTTAGCTATTTTACTTTGCTGTTGAATATTTACAGTCATATGTTGCCTCGTTTTTAAATTTGATTGGTGTAGTTCGATTTATTGTGCTTACGAGTCTTTACACGTTCGTGTAATGTGTTGCGGGCGATTTTTGGGGCACTGCGCACACTTGTCCATACGCCAATTTTACTGGGGAGTAATGCGCGAAAACGCGTGGCAAACCACATAGAACTATTATAAATAAAAGGGTGTTTGTGCATGAAACTCCAAATTTTCCATACACTAGCTTCTACTTTTTTTCGGCCACTACCTTCACCTTTCATGACTTTGGGAGCACTACCCTTGGCCTTAACATTTTCAGCGCGTAACCTGATTAGTAGCTTAGGGATGGGGATTTTGACTGGACAAACTTCACCACAGGCTCCACACAACGTTGAAGCTGAAGGTAAATTCGTGGTCGCTTCTAAGCCAAGCATATGGGGAGAAACCATTTTGCCAATAGGTCCAGGATAAACAGTACCATAAGCATGTCCCCCTATTCGCGTATAGACAGGACAATGATTCATGCAAGCTCCACAACGTATACATTGTAGTGTTTGTCTTAATTCTTCATCAGCAAAGGCTTGGCTGCGCCCATTATCTAATAACACTAAATGCACTTCTTCAGGCCCATCTTTTTCACCTTCTTTACGGGGTGAAGAGATCATATTGACATATGTTGATATAATTTGCCCTGTGGCACTGCGCGTAAGTAAACTAAGTAACGGCGGCACATCATCAAGAAATTCAATCACCTTTTCTATGCCCGTGATAGCAATGTGTAAATTAGGTACAGTGGTGCACATGCGTCCATTGCCTTCATTTTCAACTAAACAAAGTGTACCTGTTTCTGCTACAGCAAAATTAACACCGCTAACCCCTACGTCGGCGTGACAAAACTTTTCACGTAGTACTCTGCGCCCCTCGCCAATTAGCGCATCTACGTCAGTGGTATGGGTAAACCCCTCAATATTCTCGGAAAATAAGTCAGCAACTTGTTTTTTATTTTGGTGAATGGCAGGCATAATTATGTGTGAAGGGTGCTCTTTGGCGAGCTGTACAATATATTCACCCATGTCTGACTCTAAACACTCTACATTTTTAGCCTCAAGGTAATCATTTAGAGCCGTTTCTTCTGATACCATCGATTTACCTTTGACGACACTTTTTCCTTTTTTACGGGCGATGAGTTGAGCAATAATCTCATTCGCGTCGTTGGTAGTTTCTGCCCAATGCACCTTTATACCATTAGCTTCGAGGTTTTTTTCTAGTTGTGCTAATAAATAAGGTAATTTTAGCAAACAACGCTGTTTTATTAATTTACATTGCTGACGCAGAGTTTCGAGCTCGTTAATATCAGAAAAAGCGCCTTTGCGCTTATCCATTAAGTAGTCCATTGCACCACGAAAGTTTTCTCTTAATTCTTCATTATTTAAATCGCGAGTAACATTTGCTCGAAATGCTCTAGCCGAAGCGGCATATTTACTTTCTTCATTATGATTTGTTGGCATTGTCATTGTTATCTACCTTATTTGTTGGTTGAGTACGCTTTAATAAATAACTAGCAATATGCTCGCCCCGTAATGCTTTCTTTTGATAGCTGAGTGCGCCATTAATGTTCGTCATACACCCCCAATCAGCACTGATATATCGAATCACATCAGTATCAAGTAAATGTTTAGTTTTATCATTAACCATAACACCTGAAATGTCGCCATGCTTGATAGAAAAAGTCCCACCAAAGCCGCAGCATTCACTTTCATAATTATGCTCAACAAGCTCTACATTGGTTAATTGCTTAATAAGGGCTTTGCCCGTGATATGAACACCCATTTCTCGGCGCGCTGCACAAGAGGTATGTAGAGCTATTTTTTCCTTTTTACCAAAATCGGTGAGTTTGATTTTTAATATGTGCACCAAAAACTCAGTGAATTCAAAAATGCGCTGACAAAATGCATTAATACCATCTTCACCTTTTAATAAATCGGGATAATGATGACGCATCATGCCGCCACAAGAGCCTGAAATAATAACAATAGGAATATCTAAAGGGAATTGTGCTACTTGTGCAAGCGCGACAGCTTTTGCTTCATGTTGATATCCTGATGTATACGCAGGTTGACCACAACACGTTTGTCCCTGTGGAAAGAGAACGTCTATACCTTGTTGTTCAAGAAAATTAATAGCATCAATGCCCGAATCAGGGTAAAGACTATCAACTAAGCAGGTTCCATATAAATAAACCTGTTTTGGTTTTTTGGGATAATGGCGTAAATGTTGCGTATTTAAGGGGGTCATAACAGGATATCCTGATGAATTTTCATTTTTATTAACTTAACCTGAATATTATTGTTAATATATATGCTAGCTATTAATTTATTCTTTCTTAAAACGGTGTAATCAATGTTGTTCGCAAATGAACTTTCGTTATTTGTTTTGGTGGTAGAAGCGAAATCTTTTAATAAGGCGGCGACTATTGCGGATATGTCGACCCCTGCGTTAAGTAAAAGAATTTCAAAATTAGAGGCAGAACTGGGGGTGCAGTTACTGTACCGAACCACACGAAGGCTTAGTTTAACCGAAGCAGGAAAAAATCTTTACCTGCATGCTAAAAGTATCCATAAACAGGTAAATGAAGCAATCGGTGAGGTGAGTGGCTTTAGTAGTCGAGTGGGAGGCCATATCCGTATTTCAGTACCGACTATTTCAGGTGAGTTATTTTTAGCCAAAATAATTGCGGAGTTTTGTCAAATTCATCCAGAAATTTCTGTTGATGTACGCTTACAAAACGAATTTGTTGATTTAGTCAAAGAGGGAATTGATCTTGCTATTCGTACCGGGGTATTAGAAGACTCTAGTCTCATTGCTAAATTTTTGCTTACCTCCCACTGGGTTGTATGTTGCGCACCGCAATATATTGAACAATATGGGCAGCCTCAACACCCAGAAGAATTAAATGCTCATAATTGTTTAGCTTACACTTATCAAAGGCAAGGAGGATATGAATGGCGATTTAGTCAAGGCAGTGAGCAATTAACCGTCAAAATATCGGGTAGTTTTGCTACTAATAATGCGCAAGCCTTACGTAAGGCTGCTCTTGCGGGTTATGGTATTGCCTATGTGCCAAGGTGCAGTGTTTATGAAGATATTCAAAAAGGGGATTTAAAGGTGTTATTAGCAGACTACCAGCCTCGGTCATTGGGAGTTTATGCGGTATACCCTTATACACGCCATTTGCCTAATAAAATTAGGTTATTGATAGAACATATTAAAGAAGGTTATGAAAATCTTAGTCACTATTTTTAGACAAGCACCTATAAGCCCCTTATAAAATGGGCTAAGTTGGTGTTTACATATTAATAATGATTTTCTTAGTGTGAATAAAACTTACAACTGTTAACACATGGTAGCTTTTGCTTACACTTGTTACTTATTTTAATTTAGCTTATTGACGGCTTGATATTGATCATTGAACATTTGACCAGTATAACTACAAGCAAATTAACAACGTAACGTATTGAACAGTTAAAGATAGTTATTTATGAAATTAAAATTACTCACCACCGTGTTAAGTTTTTCATTGGTTGCCTGTGTAAGCACACAAGCACCACATACTGTTGTTTTAAATGCAGCTACCCCAGCCGATATTATTGCGCCTGATGTCGCTAAAACTTCAAGTGAACAATCTACCAAAATCACGTTAGAGCAGATCATGGCAGATCCCGATTGGATAGGTCGAGCACCAGAGT
>Ga0187827_10007579_pt1 | contig 12010 bp, 16 predicted proteins | sample ETNtaG_39_FD_167969 | JGI IMG/M metagenome (GOLD analysis project Ga0187827, IMG submission 167969) | Marine microbial and viral communities from oxygen minimum zone, Eastern Pacific Ocean - ETNP2014_SV_150_PacBio MetaG (Illumina Assembly) | ecosystem: Environmental > Aquatic > Marine > Hypoxic... | reverse complement strand
AAAATCGTGTTTATGGCGTCTCCGTTGAACAAAGGTTTCGGATCAGTTGTTTGAAACCCAGGGGGCATCTCGACAGACACCGCCATGAGTGTATTTTTCTGCACATAGAGCAACTCGTGTTTGACTCGTGTTTGACTTGCGTTCATTAGCTTGAGATCTCTTTATTTATCTTCCGGCAGTCCGGGTATCGAGGTATGCGCCGCCGCCGCAATTTTCCAGCCGTCGCTGGTTTTGATCAGGGTGAATTGATCCACACCGTGCGACAAAGTATTGTCCGCGATGTTAACGACAAAATCAGCCCGAACATAGGCCAAGGCTTCACTGTCAATCGTAATGTGTACGTTATGAATCGGCTCTTCAAACTTCGTTTTGGACATCGTTAATCGGTCGATCCAGGCTTTACCCGTTGCGGTCGTATTTTCCATCGAATCACCGCGCTTTCGTACGGTGACAATCAGCGCATCCGGCGTCAGATGTTTAGCCACCGCACCGATGCGAAGCGCCCCCAGATCCTCCAGAAACTGTTCAACTTTCTGTAATACTGCTTGCTTAGCATCTGCCGTCGCTGTTTGTGCGATCCCTACAGACGTACCCATTAACAACATAATACTTAATACCACCAGCCCTTTTATTCCCCACTCCGCACTCCCCACTCCGCGCCTGCTCATATGCCACCTCCAGTATTTGTCTACATGACCCCGGCACTGAAGCACCGGGTTACCGCCCACCCCCTAAAACCTCGAATCAACCGGCTCACTCTCCAACGCCACCGCGCCGAACACACGCATGGCCCTGCGGTAATGGTTCCTTACGAATAAACCGTTCCAATGCTTCGATGCCAAGCGCAAATTCACGTAAGGGCAGTGAACGCTTGATAGACAGCTCCAAGATGGTCAGCGTCATCGCGTAAACACTCCGATTTGCGACGGCGCGCCGATATCCGGTTCTTCCGGGCCGACCGGGAGAAATCGGACCGCATAGCCGTAGCGTTTTCCTACCCGCCGTGACCAGTGCTGGAATTCTGTCCGTGTCCATTCGAACCGATGATCCGGATGACGAAATTTGCCCCCCGGCATCCTTTTCCATTTCACATTGTATTCTCTGTTCGGTGTCGTAATGATGACGGCCTCCGGGCGTGCCCCTTCAAAGACCACCCGTTCGAATGCAGCCAGTGACGGGGGATCTAAATGCTCTATGACTTCCACAATGGCGGCGGCGTCAAACCCGTCCATACGGCCATCCCGGTACAACAGAGAACCTTGTAACAAAGAAATCCGCTGTCGCTGCCGATCCGACATGCGGGACAACTTGAGGTGTCGCGCCGCCTCTTCGAGCGCCCTGTACGATACGTCCATACCGACAATCTGTTTGAATTGCGGCTTACGCAGCAGCAGCTTAATGAGTCGGCCCACCCCGCACCCCAGATCGAGGACACGCGTTGCATTACATGCTTCCAGCAATCCGACGACGGCCTCAAGACGTTTTTGATGTAATCCGATGTATTGTTCTATCATTTCCCCCTATTCACCGCTTCAAATACGCCCGCACCCCGTAACTTCCGATAACCTCTTCGCCCTTGACCGAGGCGCCCTGTGCCATGGCGCGCAGGCGACAGTCCGCCTTCCGCTCCATAAGTTCAGGACTGGAGATTTTAGTGAAACTGGAATAATTTTAAATGGTCTCGGTTAAAAACGCATTGCCGCCGATGTTCTTACATTCGAGGATCAGTGAATCGAATGTATCCCGTTGTAGGTAAATGGAGGCGGTCAGTCCCGCTGCGCCGGGCCCAATAATAACGGTATCATAGTATTTCGATACATCTTCCTGGTCGATGTTCAGCATATCGCATAACGTGGCATTGTCCGGATTGGAACACGGCGTGTCATTAATCGGAATCGTCGGGATGCTTCGCATGCCGTTGTTGATATGCTCTACGGCTTCCACCGGATCGTGCGCATCGATATCGATAAACATATAGTGGATGCTGTTGTCCTGCAGATAACTCTTGGTACAGGCCTGATCACCGATTACAAGTGGCGAAATGATCCGCTTCCCATTGTTGATCGCTTCCACTTCACCGCATTATAATCCTTCAACACGGTGGATAGAAAATCCTGTGGGGGAAGGTCGGACTGTACGTCCAGGCGGTTTTGTATGGAGGATTTGGTTTTATCCAGCAGTTCCTGCTGGGTTTCTTTACTATATGTCTTTCGATTGGTCGAAACGTCCAACATCTCTTTTATCGTCGAGACATCCTGGTCCGTCAATTGCGACACCTGGGGAAAGACCGGCACATACCCTGCTTCAATCGGCGTAAAAATCGTGTCATCAAGGTTATGACCGATCAGTCTTATGACTGTGGTCTTTGCTGCCATATCGCCCAGACGCTGACCTTTGCCACTGATAAGAATAGCTACCAGGGCCACGGCGCCGGACATGAGATCTACTTCAATCAGACGGATCAGCCATCGTAAGATGTAACTGCCAATACTCGGCTGTGAGCCATCGATTTTTACCACCCTTATTTTTCGAATTTTTTTCCCGAGACTCTGACCGTTATTAAACACCTCGAAAATCAGATGATAGAACATGGTGGGTACAGCCAGGGTCACGATAATCAGCACGACACCGAACCCCTCAGAAAATGTTGGTTCAAAGGTGGTGGCTACAAATACCCAGAGAAGTATAATTGCCAGGACATACAGCAGCACAATGACCATGTCCAGTACAGCAGCAACAATCCGGTCGCCTATACTCGCCACTTCATATTCGACATCTACATTCTGTGCTGTCCTGATCCTCACCAATTGCACGGAAGGTCCTTTCTAAATCATATGTCTTGCCTTCAGTTCCAGATATTTATTAATCGTATTTACCGTCAGATCCTGCGGCGCGGTTAAGATGGGTTGAATGCCATGCTGCTCCAGCTCTTTAAGGATCTGTCGTTTTTCAAATGAGATCTGCTCCACGATGGTTTTAATATACACCTCTTCGACGGTATCGGCAGGTTTATCCAGCAATTCGGATAATGCGACATTTTGAAAAAAGATCGTGACGAGCAAATGGCGACTTGCGATGCGGCGGAGATAGGGGAGTTGGCGTTTCAGGCCCGATAAGGTTTCAAAATTAGTAAACAGCAGAATCAGGCTGCGCTGCGTAAGATGTCGGGCGATGTGGGCATAGAGCAGGCCGAAGTCGGATTCCCAGAATTGGGTCTTCTGATTGTACAGCACATCCAGGATACGCGCCATTTGCGTACATCGCCGATTTGCCGGCAGCATGGCGTTGATCTGATTGGAATAAGTCACCAGGCCGGCTTTATCCTCTTTTCGTATGGCGATATTGGAAATAACGAGCGACGCGTTGATCGCATAATCCAGCAGACTCATGTCCTCGAACGGCATCTTCATCACCCGTCCCATATCGATGACGCTGTACACCTGCTGAGATCGCTCGTCTTCGAACGCGTTGATCATTAACTCACCCCGCCGGGCCGTGGCTTTCCAGTTCATGGTCCGCACATCATCGCCGCGTGCGTACTGACGAATATGCTCAAACTCCATCGTGTGTCCGATACGGCGAATGCGTTTTATCCCCAGTTCCGTAAGCCGGTTGGATATGGCGACCAGCTCACATCGGCGCATCTGCACATAGGAGGGATAAACCGGCACCATACCCGACGCCGGCAATCGGTATCGTCGACTGACCAGGCCAAGCGAACTGGAGGCATAGACGTTGATATCCCCAAAATGATATTCCCCTCGCTCCACGGGGCGCAGGCTGTACGTGGCCTGATGTCTTCCATTCGTCGGGAGAGGAATGTGTAATACAAAATCACGCTTTTGAAACTGATCGGGAATCTCGTCGATAATACGCGTGGCCACAGGAAAAGGATATCGGCTTTCTATCGACAGATGAATCAGGTTTTCATCCCCATTGGAAAGTCGCTCAGGCGCATCCCGGATCGCATGGATACCCTGTTTCTGCCGAAACAGGAGCCAGATATCCAGTATGGCCAGCAGTCCGGTAACCAGAATCGCCATACGTACCACAACAAACCAGACCGAAAAAAAGTAACCGACCACGCACGCCGTGACCAACGCCCACAGGATAAACCAGAACCGGCGGGTGAAGTATAAGGCGCGGAGGATAGAAGATAAGAAGGACATGAATTTGTTGATTTGTTGATTTGTTGGTTTGGTGAAGGGATCGCTGGAGGCTGAAACGCACAGCGGGCTAAGTGCCTCAGATGGCATACACGGATCAGAAACCGGTAAAGTGGTGAAGTAATGACTTTTAAATCACCGAATCACTAAATAACTGAATCACCAAGTCACCACTCCGCCTCACCTAGGTACCTCGATCTGCTCAATAATCTGTTTGATGACATCGGTTGAACTAAGCCCTTCCATCTCTTTTTCCGGGGTTAACATCAGCCGATGGATCAGCGCCGGATACGTGACAAAGCGGATATCCTCGGGCGTGACGAAATCCCGACCACGCATTGCGGCGATGGCTTTGGCACTGCTCATAATCGCAAGAGACGCACGGGGGGAGGCACCCAGGTACAGCGCCCCGTGATTTCGGGTTTGTTGAACGATTTTTGTGATGTAGGAGATCAGCGGCGCTTCCACATGGACGTAGCGCACGAGCGACTGGTAGGCGGTAATCCGGGCGGCCTCTACCACCGACTGAACCACATCTACGCTACGTGTCTCTTTACGCTCGTTATGTTCGAGAAGAATGCGTTGTTCTTCCTCCTCTGCAGGATACGACATGTTGATCTTGAACAGGAACCGATCCACCTGCGCTTCCGGAAGACGGTAGGTTCCTTCCTGGTCGATGGGATTCTGGGTGGCGATCACCATGAAGGGGCGTTCCATGAGATACGTCACCCCATCGGCGGTTATCTGCAGTTCTTCCATGACTTCGAACAGTGCCGATTGCGTTTTAGCCGGTGCCCGGTTGATTTCATCCAGCAGAATCAGATTGGCGAATACAGGGCCGGCCTTAAACTCAAAATCTGTGGTCTTGGCGTTAAATACCGTGGTCCCGATCACATCTGCCGGCATCAGATCCGGCGTGAACTGAATACGGGAAAAAGACGTATTCACCGTGCGGGCGATAAGCTTGGCCGTCAACGTTTTGGCAATGCCCGGTACCCCTTCGATCAGCACGTGTCCCTCGGACAGCAGCGCCGCAATCAGCAACTCGATGATGTCGTCCTGACCGACAATGATTTTATGTATCTCATCCTTGATCTGCTGCACGGCCTGCTGAAGTTCCGATACATTTATTCGTTGTGGCAATGTCTGGTCCGTCATAAGCCTCTCACTATTTGGCGGAACGCGCCATACACGTTCCATGTCGGTTTTCGTCACAAATTCGTCACAAATATAAAGCGCAGCACGCTTTTGCTCAAGCAATTCCGGTCATGGGCGCCTGCTGTGGATGATTTCGGTTGCCTTTCAGCCAGTAGTCGAAACCCATTCATCAACTGCGAAACATCAGGAAACATAATGTGTGCCAATAGAAAAATGTGATACGGATCATATTCACAACCTGTTTTGGGGCAACAAGTATTGGGGTATTTACAGGAGCGTGGCTCTGTCGGGGAATTTTTTTTGGAGTAGCCATTATGGGCTATCCGATAACCTATAATGGCTACTTAGCCCAAGTTACTATAGCTGATCCGAGATACGGCGTTCTTCCGGCGGGAGCAAGTCGTCTGATGGCCATGGTGATCAGGATAATAGGCTCACAGCGCAAAAACCTGGTTGCCGGGGCATGGTGCTGGTAAGTGTGGGTAAAAATACGTGGCGAAGGGAGATCTATTTCCAATGAAGCCCCGGATGTATTTGATCGTCACCAGCGTTATCTTCGGCCTGGTCTCAATAGGTCACGGTCTGCGTTTTATCTTCCCATGGCACATTCAGGTCGGCGCCTGGGTCGTGCCCGAGTGGACATCGTTAGTCGCTGTAGTTGTAGCCGGTGTGATGTCGATAGGGGCGTTTCGGCTGTCAGGGAAGTAGTGCGATCATGCTCAGAAGGGTAGGCTGGTATGACGTTTCAGCCGATGGTCAACGGTTTGTGATGACGCAGAATACAGCAGAAGTCACGGGATAGAAAATGACGGTTGTCGAGAACTGGTACACCGAATTCAAAGACGAACAGCGATAGGCCTATCATGGAGAACCATACTCCAGACCGACCCCTCGCCGGGGGGCAAAGGGTCTTCACCTGTGGCCATCCGAGTTCGACCTTGCGTATGCTATTGGCCGATAGCCATTTTTTCGGCATTTATCTCCGCGGTGCCGTTGGCTTGCCATCGCCCGGTGTTCTATCCGGCGAACCAGGTGGGGATGACGTCCTGAACCGTATATTGCAACAGTTGGCCTGGGACGCGGTTACGCAACATCCCTTGAGTGGGGATTGCGATGGAACTGTTCAATCATCCGGTTGAACCTGAGCAGCCCCTGGTCGGTAGGATGCGCGTGCCCGGCCGCATCAAATAGCCCTTTGATCAATGCCTCAGGGCGCCCCGTTTTTTCAGCCACGCGGGCATACCACATTTCGGTCTTTTCGTCCGGGATCACGATAGAAAAATGAGTCCGCAGATGCTCCTGGAAGTAGGAAAACTTTTTCTGTGTTATGTTCTGGTGGTCCCGTCGCTGAAAGTAGAGACGGCCCATCGTATCCACAAATTCCAGTGTATCATTGGACAGGGGAGGCAACAGAGGTATCGCCCGGCGCCTTCGCTTACCTTCAAACAGGATGAACAGCACCACGGTGAAAAGGGCCAACCCGTACGCCCACCGTAATGCGGACTGGCTCAGAATATAGCGTATGGGCGTGCCCGCTTCCCTACGGCCCGCTTTATGATGCTCATCCCACAGAATATCCTGAGCGGGTACATAGGCCAACGCTTTCTCCACATAGCCTTTATTCTTCGGAAGAAGCACGTTATAATTAGTGAAGGCATGGGGGACGGTATTGAGCCAGAAGGTCCCCTCACCCCAGCTCATCTTCAGATAGTTGACCTGCTGACGATCATTGATGCCCAGGATAATGGATCGGCTGCTGTCATATTGTTCAAAATAGTGAGCCACCGTCCCTTTTTTATAGTGGTATCCGCCACTTGCCAGGGCAGGATTTACAAAATCGATCGTTACGGAATCATCATCGGTTATACCGGTGAGAAAAGGGGCCTCGTTAATGAAACTGGAGTCCGATGAGATAAAGTTAAACGACGTTTCGAGCTGAAGGCTATCGGCGAGCGCCCCGTCTATTTTCTCCGCTGAGATGAACACCTGATTTCCGCTCCCGGCAAAGTCAAGTATGGCGTTTGATTCTGCCGGATCGGGGGTGAATGTATTGTTGATGAAGAGATAGGTCGTTTGTTCAAATTTCTCTCCGTCAAGTAACTCGTATGGAGAGATCTGGACCACCCGAATATTTGAATCCGGAAAGAGATAGCCCATAAAATGGTAAGGCACGTAGGCGCCATAGGGAATTTTTTCCGCAGCAGAAAAGCTGGGAGACCAGTTAACCGCCGGCGGAATTAACCATTCCGCCAGGATAACGAGACTGAGGCTCACCCCCAGCATAATATAGAATTTCAAATTCCGTTTCATACTGCGTACCGCCTACCGTCTACCGCCCATTTTGTTGATTGATTTTGTTGCGCTCAATCGAAAGTAAATAACGCCTCTTCGAGGCATTATTTATTACGCGCTCCGCTTCGGTCGGTGTGCTTTTTGTTGATTGAACTGCCTACCGCCTACCGCCCTCCCACCATCCGACCCTGAAAATCCCGGGCGTTATTCTGCAAATCCTGAAACGCCGTTTCATCAAGTGGCCTATCTCCGTACCAGGCATATTCGAACACTCGGGTCATCGCTGCAAACGGCTGACATAATGGAGAGTCGGTCATTTCTCGAAGGTAATCGTGATTGGTCTTATCAATTTTCCAGTCGATTTGTTTATGGTCCGACAGGGTTTTGAGGGCATGCAGGTAATAGAGGCGAACCGCCAGTCGGTATTGATGGCCGGTAATCGCATCCTGTATTTGCCGTTCATAGTCGATTTCGTGAATATCCTTCACCAGATCCAGAACCGGGGTTTCCGCCCGTTCTCCTCTCAGCCGACTATGCAAAACACCGCTGAAATTGGACTGGAAAATCTGGTAGACAAGCCAGACGGCAAATAAAATCGCTGCGCCATAAAAGACCGATCCCCAAACATCCGATGTGCCATACTGATCAAACAGATATTCTACATTTTCCCAGAACCAGAGTACAAAACGGTCCCATAGACTTGTGGTCCGGGGCGGCAGATCATACTGAAAAGCTTGATTTTCCAGATACGAACTCAAAGCAGACTCTGGAATCTGTCTGACGGTGAGCTGTGTTGAATCCAGTGGTGCGCTGTACATCATTCTCTTTACTCCTCATCCTTTCCAAGTGATTCTACCTTGTCCATCAGGCTGACAGCTTCTTTGCGCTCCCGCAGATTGAAATACTGGAGACTATAGGCGACCATGGGGATCATATTGACACTAACGGCCAGAGCTTGACCGATTGCCGCTACAACCGCAAGAAGGGGATAATTATCGGCCGGGTTTCCGGAAAACGAACCCGCTTCGATATTGTTAAACGTCCATAGGAATGTAAGGACAATGGAGGGCGCTTGTAATAGACCGCCCAGGACCAGGAGGATGATAAAGAGCACAATGGTCAAACCGAATGTTTTCAGCCAAAATCCCGACATCAGTTGGCGTGCTCGGGAGATAGAATCAAAAATCGCTCGCCGTTCCATAATGCGTATGATAGGGGCTATGGACAAAACGATGATCAGATATAATCCGGGTAGAATCAATAAGATGAAGCCTACAAGGATTACTATTATAAGGATGACATATTGTCCTGTGAAAAACCAGAAATTCTGCTTTGTAAATTGCCAGAGATCATTTAATTGAACAGGTGATTTTTCATGAAGATAGATGTGTAAATATCCCAAGGTGACAAGATAGGTCAAAAAATAAGTTAATACACCCAGAATCAGATTAATAAGAGACCACCGGCTGAAAAACTGAGAAAATGAGGGCGACATATTCATAGAGTAGATTGAAATGAATGCACTGGCCAGAGCAAAGGGACCGGCAATATATAACCACCCCTTCATCAGTGGTTTAAAATTTTCTCGGACAAAATCGAAGGTGACGGTGAGCACCTCGCCAAAATCTCGAACCTGATAGAATTCGATGTGATTTGGATTATTCGCCATAAGACGCCTCCTGTTTTACCAGGTGTCTGGGATAAAGGCCCACGTACCAGAATATGAATGTAAAAGAGCCGGTGATGATAAGTACGCTAAGCCACAGAGGCATGGCCGTGTACCGGGTGATAAAACTTTCCAGAATCCCTGCCACGATAAAAATTGGTATCAGGCCTATGACTATTTTCATGCCATCGCGGGCGCCGCGTTGAAAGGATTCCAACCGGGTATATGTGCCGGGAAACAGAAAACTGTTGCCGATAGCCAGCCCGGCACCACCTGCGATGACAACAGCTGATATTTCAAGGGCGCCATGGATCCAGATGGTTCTGATACTTTGCCCCAAAAGTCCTTCTTCAAAAAACATATAGTGAAACGCGCCCAGCATGATCCCGTTATACAGCAGGACCAGACCGGTGCCGAAAGAGAAGATCAGGCCGGCGGTAAACGCATAAAAAGACACCTTGATGTTATTCAACGTAATCATGAAAAACATGGACCCCTGACTCATGGTTTTGTAAACAGCCAGAGGGTCGCCGCGATTGATGTTTTCCAGGGTCATATTCACATAACCATCGCCAAGGATAAGGCGGACAAACGCCACATCATTGGCAGCGGAAAGCACACCGATGGAGACTGAAACGACGAAGATGATTGCCGCATACAACAGGGGGTTCCGGTACAAATAGAATAAGCCCGGCAATTCCTCTTTCCAGTAGGTAACGATCCGATTCTTTTCTTCTTTCTTATTTTTATATATTTTTTGATGGACGTGCATCGTCAATCCATTAAGATATTGCGTTGTTTTGCTGTCGGGATAGAATGTCCGTGCATAAGACAGATCGTCTGTTAACTCGATGAACAATTCGACCAGCGTATCCGGATCAGCCTGTCGATCCGCCATCAGGGTTTCAAAACGTTTCCACTTGGATGCGTTCTGGTGTAAAAAGGTAATCTCTTGCATTGTATACAATAATTAGTGTGAAGCATATCGTTGGGGGCGGCAATGGCGAAATCATACGGAGAACCTGTCTGAATGTCAACGGAAAAGGTCATTCAAAACAGGGGATGGAATTGTGGCGCACAACCTTTTTAAAATGGATACAGGCGTATTGGTATAATATATCCCATATCTACGTTTTGCCACGTAACGTGAAGTCAGGTAACAGTTGCCACCACAACCTGCCTGGCAGGGAGATATCGTGATGCGATTAGAACGCGGAGAGGTCCGCCTGGCAAAAATAAACGGCGCCATTGATCTGGACCTGGAACGCACAAACGTTGAGATCGACCTATGGCAGATATTTCTGGAACCGGGAGACCGGCTCGTTTTTTTTCCGGTGGAGTAACTGAAGGGCTTAAGGCAAAGGATGAAGAGTTCGGGGACGAACAGCTGATTGAAGTGGCTAACGCCTGTCGGGGGGACGACGCCTCCATGATCCAACAACAGATTATTGATTGCGCTACCTGCTTTTGCGGGGCCATCTGCCACGATGACTTTACGGTTATCGTAGTGGGGAGAAATGAAGTCGGGGCGGATCAAGAACACAGGGCAATGAGAAAAAGATAAGATGGGGACTTATCACACATACGACTGTGGCTTCATGGACCGTTCAGGGTTTCAGTTCCTGCCGCTTACGATACACCTGTTTTACCAGCGCAATGGCACGACCCGAATTGGGTTCGAGGCGACTTAATTCCTGCCCGGCCCAGTAGGCAAGATCCATATCCTCAGCATTCAATGCAATCATCGTAAGCCTGTAATAGGCATCGGAATAATTTGAATTCAGATCAATGGTTTTCTGGTATGATCTGATGGCTTTATCACGGTGCCCCGACATTATCTGCATGCCTTGGCCGACCACATACAGTTGTCCGGATTTCTCCCAGGTATAGCCGACTTTATATATAGCTTCCGCAGACTTTGGATTCAAATCAAACGCTTTTTGATAATATTTCCGGGCATCTACCCACAAGCTAAGCCGTTGCGCCACATCACCGGCTTGCATATATAGATTACTATTGTCGGGATCCTCGCTCAAGTGATCAAGTGCTTGCTGAAGCTGAAGAAAATACGCTGCTTTCTCCGGGCTCGAGCCCTGATTGCCAAGGGGCGAGTTCGAATTTGACGAGGGGGGCATACACCCCATGATTGTACAAAGCAGGGCCATGCCAAACAGATATAATATTCGACAATCGTCCATGGGTTCCCTCATGATTAACGGCGCCATATCTGTTTCTGATGACGATTGTAAATCGAGAGCAACAACTGACGGGTTCGGTCCGTATCCGGTTCCAGGCGATGTAGTTTTTGATATTGTTCATTCGCCTCACGCATATCATCTCCAAGGAGATAGGCCAGACTTAATCGGTAATACGCATCCGGGAAATCAGGCCTTGCACGAATGGCTGACTGGTAAGAATCAATAGCCCGTCGGCGTTGCTCGCCTTGTACAACCAGGCCTTTTTCTCTACTGCGAAGATCATAAAACTCTCCGATTTTTTCCCACACCAACCCGGCGCGATACAAGGCATCTGCCACCCGAGCCTTCATACGAACAGCATCTGAGTAATCGCGTAAAGCCTGAAAAAAATTACCCTCTTGCTCCTCTAAAAATCCGGCTCTGTAATAGAGACTTGCATTTGCTCTCGCGTCTTTTTTTAAGACCGCACGGATTCGTGGCAACGTTAGCTCTGAACTCGAACTTCGGCCACGACGAGTGATTCTAATCTT
>Ga0187827_10007578_pt1 | contig 12013 bp, 9 predicted proteins | sample ETNtaG_39_FD_167969 | JGI IMG/M metagenome (GOLD analysis project Ga0187827, IMG submission 167969) | Marine microbial and viral communities from oxygen minimum zone, Eastern Pacific Ocean - ETNP2014_SV_150_PacBio MetaG (Illumina Assembly) | ecosystem: Environmental > Aquatic > Marine > Hypoxic... | reverse complement strand
AGTCGGGTACTACTGTTGATACAAATGTTTATGTTCAAATGGCGAATAAACGAGGTGCAATGTCCTTAGCTATAGCAAATAAAAGAGAGGGAGACGTAACATTTATTGTGGATGGAACATTGTATATTGGGAGTGGACGAGATATTGAAATTGCCGTCCCATCAACCAAGACATACACAGCTCAGGTAATTTTAGGATATATTTTAACTTTGTATTTTTGTTGTCAATTAAACAAGTTATATAAAAAACGATTACCTCTGAATTTACATGTAGAAAATTTACGGTTGGTACCAAATTTAATAGATGAAACCTTTAACTATTTTCTAAAAAATAAGAAAATATTAAAGAAAACATTGCTTCATCCTCTTCGCTATAATTCATGGTATTTGGTTCATGATAATTCACCTAATTCAGTTTGCGCTATGGAATTGAGAATCAAGTTATCAGAAGGATGTTACCATTCTTTGCCTTATTTACATATTAATGATATACAAAATAAAAATGTAAATAAGTCATTAATGATTTATATATCTAATGAAAATATAAAAAATATAGAAGAAGAATTAATTGAATTAATTGATAAAGAAAATATGGTTATTTTAATAAATTCGGATGATGTTTTAACATCACGATTGAAAAATTTAGAAAAGAACAATAAATTTTCATTTATCAATATTCCTTATTCTGAGCAATCGTATTCATTTATACCTACGGTGATTACAGGACAATTATTTAGCTATTATTCAGCTTTAGCTTTAGATAAAAGAAAAAAATATTTTAATAATCTTAAGAAAGCCATTCAATCAAATATATTGGTTGAGGAAAAATGGGAAGATCTAAAAACATGGATGAGCAAAGGAATATTTAATCAAGGCTTTTCGAATGTTCATTTTAAACAATTAAATGATTATTTTAGAAATTATGTAAATAGTAATCATAAAATGAGTTCATTTCACAAAGAGATGATTGTTCAAAATCTTGATGACTTATATCAATTTTCGAGAAGACCTATTGATACGATTAAACATCAAGCAAAAACATTAACTGTTGGAGCTGTTCGTGAAGTGCCATTCCAGCAATCTGATGAAGAATTAATTAACACTGATTATTCATATTTAAATAATGAAGAGGAAAATTTAAATCGATATGAAATTAAAAATTTGTTTTCAGCTATCGAAAATTATGAAAATTCATTTTTAAGTGAAAATGTTTCACAGTTTAAACAATTCATTGTATATCCTATTGGGATTGATGAATCATATGGATATTCTATAATAAGTTTTGTTAATGAAATTATAAACAAGTTTAATTTAGAGTGTGAATTTAAGTTAGGATTTCATTATGATATGCAAGATGGTGAAAATAATCCTGAAGCGTTTTGGATATTTCTTTCGGACACCAAAAAAAATGGACCATATGAAGTAAAAAATCATTTTAATAGAGGTTTTTATATTCATTATGACTTTTCTGCAAACGAAGATTCCAATTATGTTAGACATATCCCAAAATTCTTTAATAAAAATAATAACCTGAATATTAACTCATTAAACAGTATTTTTATTGCATCGGTATTTTCAAAATTATTTTGCGAAATTAATAATGCCTCAGACTATTGGTTAGCATTTAATCTGAAAAATTTAAAAGATTTAAATAAATCACTAAATTACGTTGAGCATTCAAATCGGTTCAATCAAGAAATTCATTCGGCTGCAAAAATTATTTTGTCAAAGCGTAATTGGAAATGTGTTGGAAGTGGGGTTAATTATAATATTGCTAAATTTGTATCAAAAAAAATAATTGGAGATTTAAACAGATCATGTGCCTTTGATGTTTTAGAAAATCATAAGCATATTGATATATCAGCTGAAGGTGCTGTAATAACATTTATAGCGAATATTTTGAGCCAGGGATATCAAAGTGATGTAACCTCTGAAATTGATAAACTTTTGTCTCATGAAAATATTCCAATAATTATCACTAATCATGGTGATAAACGTTTTGATAAATTTCAAATGAAGGTTAATTATGGATTAAATGATGATGTTATACTTTCAATTCCTATCGTTAAATATCCTAGAGTCAATGGAAATTATTCATTCCCCATTAACAATTATTTAGCTCATAAACTTATTGGTCATGCAAAAAATATTCTTACTGCCAATAATATAGATGTATTATCTACAATTGCTTTATCTGATCCATCTAGTATGCAATTATGAAAGATATGGATAAGATATTTGGGAATGATGGATTTAGATCCGAGTTCGGAAAAAAATATATGACAATAGATTTCTTAACTGTTTTTTCTGATGCTGTGTCCTATTATTTAAATAAAATTAATAATTATAATCCTGTATTGATCGGAAGAGATACACGTGAATCTGGAAAAATTATTGAAAAAATCATTTCAGGAGTCTTTAACTATTTCAACATAAATGTGATTCTTCTTGGTGAAATACCTACACCGGGCTTGTCCTATTTAATGAGTACAGGTGAATACTCTTTAGGTATAATGATAACTGCCTCTCACAATCCATCCAGTGATAATGGAATTAAACTATTTGGTCATGATGGTCATAAACTGAAAAATGATTCTGAGCGGGAAATTGAAAAATATATTCTCTCTGGTTCAAAAAACAAAATCAGTGCCTTGGATATATTAGGGAAAACTGAAGAAAATTTTGATAAAATAAAAGATTATTTTAAATACTTACTTGATCTTTTAAACATTTATTCCATTAACAAAAAAATTCTAATTGATTGTAGCAATGGCGCTTTTAGTGGGATTGTTTCTCAGGCGAAATCTTTCTCATCATCAATTTCGTTTATTAATTGTTCACCAAATGGTTCCAATATTAATCTAAAGTGTGGAGCATTAGAACCAAATACCTTGTTAGAGACTGTAAGAAAAAATCATTATGATTACGGTGTAGCGTTCGATGGTGACGGTGATAGGGCAATCTTTGTTGATAAAGATTATGGTGTAATAGAAACTGAAAAACTTATCGTTCTTTTTTCAAAGCTTTTAGCCAGTACTAATAATTTTAATATGGTTGCTTCGACGTCGATTTGCAATAAAGCCTTAGAGGAGAATCTAAATGATTTAGGAATTTCTTTAACACAGACTCAAGTGGGTGATAGGAATGTAATTGATGAGGTTCAGAGAAATAATGGCATACTAGGAGTAGAACCATCTGGTCATTATTTTTTTCCTGACAGTTCAACATCAATGGACGGTTTTATGGCATTTATTTATTTTGTTGATTTGATTAATATTTATGGAGACGAATTCAAGAATATCTTAAAACCATTAAAACATTATAATAGAATTCAGGCTAATGTCCCTATCAATTTGCATAATTCCTCAAAAATTGAAGAATTATCTGAGCATTTAAACTCCTTAATCAATAATGAGAATGAAAAATTGATTATAAGAGAATCTATGTGGGATCCAGTACTTCGAATATATTATGATTATGATGAAGTTAATAATTATTCAAGGATTGAAAAAATCCTTCATGAGTTCAACGTCCGCTAAAGTAGAATGAAAGCTATCCTTTTATCCGCGGGCTACGGTTCTAGATTAGGTCAATTAACTAAGACTATTCCAAAGTGTCTTTTGCGTATTAATGGACAACCATTGCTCAAAATATGGTTAGATAAGTTAAGTTCTGAAGGATTCACGGATGTATTGATAAACTCACACTATTTAAACGATCAAATTAGCGTTTTCTTAAACAATTATAAAGCGAAGAAGAGTAATTTAAAAATTCAGTTGACTTACGAGAAAACTCTTCTTGGTACGGCGGGGACTGTATGGTCAAATAGAAAATTTGTGGGCTCAGAAAATTGTATCATAGTGAATACTGACATTCTTTCTGATATCAATCTGAATGATCTAATTAGGGTACATTTATCCCATGATCACTTATGCACAATAGTGTATTATTACCAGCAGGACACCGATGGATGTGGTCTTATTAAAATTGATTCTAATTCTATAGTTACTAAGTTTGAGGAAAAGCCGGATGTTCCATTCAGCAATTATGTTTACGGAGGAATTCAGGTCATTAGGGGCGAGTTATTCAAAGCACTTCCATTTCAAGAGATTGCATCGTCATCTTATTGCGGGTTGGATTTTGGTCATGATGTCTTTCCGAAGCTAGAAGGTTCGATATTCGCTTACCCTATTGAATCTTTTCATATCGATATTGGGAGTCCTGAGCGATACAGAGAAGCAAAGGAAAATTTTATCCAAGTTACTAATTGAATCCAATCAAATATAACTCCTTCAATAATACTTTATAATGAACATTTTGGTAACAGGTGGAAGTGGATTTATTGGTAGCCATATTGTAGATAAATTAATTCAATACAATCATACAGTTAAAGTGTTGGATTTGAAAAAACCAATTCGAAAAGATTTGGATTTTGTACAAGGTAGCATAATGGATAAAAGTACAATTAGGTTAGCCATGAAAGATACAGAGGTTGTTTATCATTTAGCTGCCGTTTCAAATATCGATTTAGTTAAAGACAATCCTTTACAAACCGTCGAATATAATGTTATGGGAACAGCCTACCTTCTTGACGAAGCGAGAGAACAAGATATCAAAAGATTTATTTTTGCTAGCAGTGCGATGGTGCATGAATTAAAAGGTCACCTCTATACGTTTTCAAAATATGCATCAGAACAACTCTGTAATAATTATAAAATTTTATATAATCTGCCTTTTACAATCCTTCGATTTGGTACTGTTTATGGTCCGAGGAACAGGGGTGCTGATGTTATTTCAATTTTTATTGAAAATGCATTGAAAAAGCATGATTTACATATTAATGGGACAGGTGAAAAAAAGAGAAATTTCATTTATGTTGAGGATTTGGCGGAAGGAGCGATTGCTGGTTTGACTGAAGAAGCAAAAAATCAAATATTTACTATTGCAGGATTAGTGTCAACAAGCATTATGGACCTAGCAATGTTAATTAGAGAAGTATTTGATGACAAAATCAACATACAGGTTGATAATCAAATGGATCGAGAAGATGATTATGAAGGAATTATTTCAGGAATAGATGAAACTATTAAAATATTGAATTGGAAACCTAAAGTTAATTTATTTGACGGTCTTTTAAAAACAATTGAATGGTATAAGAATGACGCAGCTTATAAGTGAAAGATAATTTCTATCATTTAGGTTTTGGGACCACATGGATTGGTAAACACTGGCCAAGGAACAAGGAGTATTTGTATCCTAGTGATAGTGAAGTTCACAATTACTTAGATTATGTGTTTGAAAATATTAAAGATCGGAAATTATTGATAGATACCGCTCGAGAATATGGAAATGCTGAAACTAGGCTAGGCAAATATTTCGAATCTAACCCAGGGTCCTTCTCCAGAGCTGTGATATGTTCCAAATTTGGAGGATCATTAAAAAGACAGTTGTTAAAAGAAAAGAATAATGGTTTTCGTATTACTGTTGAAGACATGGTTGCTGATTTTTGTTCAAGTCTCGATAAACTGGGAAGAATTGACATCTATTATTCCCATTTGATAAATGACGTAAATATTAAGCAGGCGACTAGTTTTTTACGTAATGGTGAATATTTAGATATTCTTCAATATTGGAAAAGTATTGAATATGGTGGCCTTAAATTAATTGGTGCATCCATATCCAATTTGGAAATAATTAAAATATTTGTTGAAGAAGGTTTGTATATGGGATTGGATATTCTTCAAATACCATCTTGGATGATAATAAAACATGGTTACTTTTTCAAGGAATTGAAGGAGGCAGGTAAGTATATTGTAGTCAATTCCCCTGTTAGGTTTAACATAGATAATCCTGAACTAGATTTTGATGTAAATAAGTGTTATACGGATGTTTGGGGAAATGATAATGTGGATGTTGTTTTAACTGGGAGTCGAAATCACTATAAAGATGTAATATCTTTTTCTTCGATAATTTGATTTTTCATTAATTTAATTGTTTATATTATTCTTATTTGGAAGTTTTTATTTAGAGGGTGGGAATTTTAATTATACCAAATTTATCTGATTTATTTTATTACAGCTTAGGATAGTTTTACCATTGCTTGAATCATGACTAAGCTAAAACTTGTTTTTCTTATCGGAAAATACGGAACGGGTGGCAAGGAAAGGCAATTAACTGAAATTATAAATAAATTATCAAAAGAAAGTTATGAGATTCACTTATTTATGAAAAATGATAGCTCATATTATTTTAACACAATAAAAAGAAAATTAGCTTCATATTATTCTTTGGATAAAGAGAATTTTAATTTTCTTGATATTATCCAATTAAAACGTTTTATTAATAATATAAAACCTGATGTAGTTTTTACTTTTTCCAAATTACTAAGTCATTTCTCCTGGATTATAAAGGGTATATCTTTTAATAAATTTCGTCTAATCAATGGAAGTATTAGGGATGCTCCAGTTGAATTAAGCTTCCATATGAAATTTGAAAAACGAATGTACAGCATTTACAATGAAGTGGTTGCAAATTCAAAGGCTGGACTAAATGCCTATAATCAATCTGGTAAAAAGGGAAGATATGTATTATATAATGGTTTTGTTTCAAACAGGATCCCAAAATCATCAATAAGTCAATTGAAACAAAAACTAAAAATTGATGGAAGATTTATGATCGTTATGGTTGCTTCTATGGGTGAGACCAAAGATCAGACCACGTTTATCCATGCTGCAAGAGAAGTCCTTTTAATTGATTCCAATACTCAATTTTTTCTTATTGGAGATGGCTTAAAGAAATCGCAATATAAAAGATTAGTTAAGTCATTAAATATTAGAAAGAATGTTTTTTTCACAGGAGAAATTGATAACGTGGAGTCATATCTCAAAGTGGCTGACTTGTCTGTTTTGACATCATCTCCATGGCATGGAGAAGGAATATCTAATTCTGTAATGGAATCCATGGCATGCGGGACCCCAGTAATTGCAAGTGATAATGGAGGGACAAAAGAAATAATAGAAGACGGCGTGAACGGATTTTTAATTCAGAGTGGTGATTATCACTCACTTGCTTCAACAATATTACTTTTAATTAAAGATTCTGATTTAAGGACAAAACTATCCCAAAATGGTAAGAATACAATTAAAAATAAGTTTTCAATAGATCGATTAATAAAAGCATTTGATGAGATTCTTTCAATGTATTCTCATTAAACTATTTTGATTAATTAGACCTAATCATTCTTTATAATTTAAATCAACCAAAGTGATGTTTGTCGTAAATATCTCTTTTTCCTCTCTAACCTATTATATTTATTAATCTTTATTATTTATCTTACAATGAAATGATATGTATTAGAAAACCGAATAATGAAAAGCTTTAGGTTTATCTGCAAGAGTAATGTTTCTTTCGGAAAAGGATCTCGTAAGAACCTATCTCAAATAATATTAGATAATGATTACAAATCAGTTTGCGTTGTTACTGATCATGCTTTGACAAAGATTCCCATGAATATTGATTATCTTAATTCATTAGAATGTGACCTAATTCTTGTTGAATGCGATATTTCTGAACCAACTTATGATACATTAGAAGAAAAAAGGTTTGATCAAATAAAATATAAAATCGACGCCATTGTCGCAATCGGTGGAGGTAGTACAATTGATTTGGCAAAAGGATTATCAGTGTTGTACGCTAATGATGGGCCAGCAATTTCCTATCGTGGTTTTAATAAATTTGAGGTACCAATATTACCGATTATTGCGATTCCCACAACGGCAGGTACAGGAAGTGAAATAACTCCTAATGCATCATTTATTGACAAAGTTGAAAAACAGAAAATGGGAATTAATGGTGAAGCTTTAAGACCCACATATACAATGTTAGATCCTGAATTGACACTATCCTGTCCTAAAGAACCAACAATTTCAGCTGGAGTGGATAGTTTGGTTCATGCTGCGGAAGCTTTTGTGGCAAAAAAGTCTAATCCAATGGCTAAAATGTTTGCTAAAGAAGGTTTTCAGATTGTTTTAGAGAATCTTCCCTTACTTACAAGTGATTTAGATAATATTACATTGCGCGAGAGGGTAATGTACGGTGCATTCTTGTCGGCAATAGCTTTAATGAATTCTGGTACTGGACCTGCAGCGGCTATGTCTTACCCGTTAGGTGTTCATTTTGGTGTACCTCATGGCATTGGTGGAGGCATATTTCTTCCTTATGTGATTCAGCACAATATTGACTCCGGTTTTTTCGATTACGCTGATCTTCACCAAAACACTGATAACAATCAATCGACCGAGAGGAAAGCAACTGCATTTATTGAAAGCATCTGGGATACTTGGAAAGAACTAAAATTATCTCAAAATCTTGGAGACTTTGGAATAACCCCCAATGATATTCCATTATTTGTATCAGATACAATGGATCTGAAAGCTGCCTTAGATCAGAATCCATTACCATTTTATGAAAATGAAATCGAATCAATATTAAGAAAGTTGATAATAGAATAGTTTTAATGCCTGGTTTTGAAGTAATTGGAATTGAAGAATTTGAAGAATTGAAACATCTTTTTGATGAAAGTAAAATCCTGTTTCGTCACAGTTTTGATCATATGCGTAATGATATTTATAAGGTGAAAGAATTTGAAGAAGCTTTTTCGGATCGAATGAAAACTCACCATGCTCTGGGGGTTACATCGGGGACAGCCGCATTGCGGGTTGCGTTGGCTGCATTGGACATTACTGAAGGTGATGAAGTAATCACCCAGTCTTTCACTTTTGTTGCTACAGTAGAAGCCATTATTGAATCCCGAGCAACACCGGTAATAACCGAAATTGATACAACCCTTAATATGGACCCTTTTGATCTTGAAAAAAAAATTACGGATAAAACTAAAGCAATTATTGCTGTTCACATGTTGGGTGTCCCAGCTAGGCTGGATAAAATAAAGAAAATTGCTGATGAGTATAGGATTCCTCTGGTTGAAGATACAGCTTGGGGTTGCGGAGGCTACTACGATGAAATACCTCTTGGTACATATGGAGATTTAGGCACGTACAGTTTTGATTTTGCTAAAACCATGACCACCGGTGAAGGAGGTATGATAGTATTCAAAGATAAAAATCTATTTGAAAAGGCTGCTGCTTGGCATGATCATGGTCATGAAAATAATCCGGATCTTGCCCGTTGGGAAGACAGTCGATCTAGCAGTGGCTTTAATTACCGCATGAATGAGATGCAGGGTGCCGTTGGTTTGGCGCAACTAAAAAAACTTGATTATGTTGTAGCTGAACAGAGAAAAAATTCTAATTTGATCAAAAAATCAATATCACATCTGCCTATTGAAATGAGAACAGTACCTAACAATTCTTTTGAAACGGCAGATGCACTGGTGTTTTTTGTAGATACCAACGAAACGGCTCAAAGGTGTAGAAATGCACTGCTTGATGTAGGATTGGGGACAAAAATTTTACCAGAGGCTATCACTTGGCATTTTGCCGGTACTTGGAACCACATGATGGAATTAGTTGATCGCAATGGAGAAGAATTAGCTAAAGCTTTTCCTAAATCTCTAGAGTTACTGAACAGATCCGTTTCTCTTCCAATCGCAATTAATATGGTTGAAGATTTTGAAATAAAGATAAGAGAAGCCCTCGCTTCTGGATTGCAATTATGAAAACACCTCTTGTGTCTGTTATAATACCTGTTTTCAACCAGGAAAAATGGATTGGTCGCTGCCTACGATCACTACTAAATCAAAGTATTGATCGAAACAAATATGAGATAATCGTAATTGATGATGGGAGTGAAGACAGGACTGGTTACGCCCTCGATTTATTCAGTGATGAAATTGAACTGATAAAAAACGAAAACAATCTAGGGTTACCTGTAGCACTGAATAAAGGAATAAAAGCATCTAAGGCTAATCATATCGTAAGGGTAGATGCGGATGATTATGTGAATGAGTATCTTCTGTTTTTTTTATATGAATTTTTGGAACAAAACAAATACATGGATGCTTTAGCTTGTGACTATTTAATGGTTGATGACGATGAAGAAGTTATTGCTAGAAAAAACTGTGCGGAGAATCCCATTGGTTGCGGTATAATGTTTAAATCCAGCCATTTGTTAGAAATTGGTCTTTATGATGAAGAGTTTCAATTGTATGAGGAGAGAGAACTTCGTCACCGCTTTGAAAAAAAATACAAGATACATAGACTGGAATTGCCTCTTTATAGATACCGCCGCCATGAAACAAATATTACTAATGATATTGAAGCTCATGAAAAGCACACACAAAAACTGAAAGATAAGCACGGGATATAAGTGAACCGGAACCCCAAAAGTATTAAACTGGGTGAAAGGATTATTTATCCGGACTCAAGACCTTACATCATAGCTGAAATTGGGGTAAATCATGAAGGCTCAATGGATAAAGCCAAGAAGCTTGTTGATTTGGCTAAAGAAGGCGGTGCTGATGCTGCGAAATTTCAGAGTTATAAAGCGGATACTCTAGCTTCCCAAAAATCACCTGCTTATTGGGATATCAACAAAGAACCCACCTTGAGCCAACATGAACTGTTTAAAAAGTATGACCAATTTGAACCAGAGGACTATGTTGTCCTTGCTGAATACTGTAAAACAAATGAAATTAATTTTTTATCGACACCGTTTGATGATCAAGCTATTGAATTCTTAGATCCCCTTGTTCCTTTTTTCAAGATTGCTTCTGCTGATATTACCAATATCCCTTTTTTACATAAAATTGCCAATAAAGAGAAACCCGTTGTGCTATCAACTGGCGCTTCAACATTAGGTGAAATTAACCTGGCTCTTGATGTTTTGGAAAAATCTGGTTCTCCAGACATTGCTCTACTACATTGTATACTGAACTATCCCACACCGTTTGAACAGGCCCACCTGCGCATGATTAAAGGGTTAATACAGAATTATCCTGAACGTATTATCGGGTATTCTGATCACACACTTCCGAATGATACAATGACGTCGCTTATCACGGCACATCTTTTGGGAGCAGTGATTATCGAAAAACATTTTACCAGCAATAAAACCTCACTTGGGAATGATCATTATCATGCCATGGATGTAAAGGATTTAAAACGTTTTGTAGAATTGATTGAAAAAATACACGTTTCTTTGGGACCACACAGTCAGAAAAAACCGATAGCAACTGAGGAAATTTCCCGTTTGAATGCTAGGCGAAGTATTGTGATAAAAAGAGATATTCCAAAAGGCCATGAATTAACTGAAGCGGATTTGACATATAAACGACCTGGTACAGGAATAAGTCCCTTGAATTGGAATGAAGTAATCGGGAAAAAGGCAATTAAAAACTTAAAAGAAGATGATGCTTTGCAATGGGATTGTTTGGAATAAAAGAAAATCAACTGAGAGACACAGTAGAATCACTCCTAACAGAACTTTTTCCAATTAATAGATCATTAACTGGGGATGGGAACCGAAAAACTCTTGAAATATTGCATGAGATTGTTCCCTTAGAAATTCATGAAATACCTACTGGGACCAAAGTATTTGATTGGACGATACCAAAAGAATGGAATGTAAAAAAAGCCTATATCAGAAATGGGCGTGGTAAAACAATAATTGACTTCTCAGAGAACAACCTTCATTTGGTTAATTACAGTATACCGATAAATAAACGAATGTCATTTGAAGATCTCGATCCCCATCTTCACACATTAAAAGATTTTCCGCAGGCTATACCATATAGAACGTCCTACTATAATGAAGATTGGGGATTTTCATTACAATATGAATTATACGAAAAACTTGATAGAAATGATGAATATGAAGTAGTTATCGATTCTAGTCTTGAAGACGGATTATTGACTTATGCAGATTATTATATTGAAGGATCAAGTAAAAAAGAATATATGTTTTCTACATATATTTGTCATCCATCGATGGCTAATGATAATTTGTCGGGGTTAATTGTTCAGGCACTTTTAGCATCTAAGTTGTCAAATATTATA
>Ga0187827_10007575_pt1 | contig 12014 bp, 14 predicted proteins | sample ETNtaG_39_FD_167969 | JGI IMG/M metagenome (GOLD analysis project Ga0187827, IMG submission 167969) | Marine microbial and viral communities from oxygen minimum zone, Eastern Pacific Ocean - ETNP2014_SV_150_PacBio MetaG (Illumina Assembly) | ecosystem: Environmental > Aquatic > Marine > Hypoxic... | reverse complement strand
CATGCTGTCTCATCTCCAAGATTTTGCACAATCCATCTGGCAATGTTATGCAGCTCTTCAGGGCTATCATTATAACCAGGTACCACATTGGTTACTATTTCCACATGCATATTCCACTTTGATTTTGCTCTGACTGCTGCATTCAAAATCGGCTTTACACTCTTTATACCGGTAACGTCTCTATAGAAACAGTGCCTGGAATCCTGCAATTCATCACTTATCTTAATATCTGTCCCTAAAGAACCTTTTTTCGAGTAATTATCAAGGCCCTTTATATCAACTCTGTAAGCATCTAGAAATGGCCCGATTGCATCTAATGCATCCGGTTCTATATATCCATTTGTTACAAAAACGGTGTATAGCCCCTTCTCTTTTGCTAATTTTGCACCATCAATTGCATACTCAAGCCAGATTGTCGGCTCATTGTAAGTCCATGATATCCCTCTACATCTGTTTTCAATAGAACGGCGTACCAGTTCCTCCGGAGAGAGATATGAGGTGTCTCTGTCGCTATTATCAATACGTGAATGAGCTATTTGCCAATTTTGACAATGACCACATCGCATATTGCAGCCAAGAGAACCAATTGAAAATGTATGGCTACCTGGGAAAAAATTGTATAAGGGTTTCTTTTCAATCGCATCAGCACATGCCGACGAAACCCTGCCGTAAATCATAGAGAAAAGGTTACCGTCTATATTCTTCCTTACCCCACAGTAACCCAGTCTACCATTAGCTATCACACATCTATGCGGACACAAATGGCAACGAACCTTATTCCTCTCGTCTGTCTGATAGAATAGTGCTTCATAATTCATTATGGTTTACGTTTTAGAATTATTCTCTATAGAACAAGAATCTATGGCCGAGGCTACATTTAATATTTACTTTCTTCCATAATCGTCTTCCAGACGCATAATATCATCTTCCTCAAAATACTCTCCTTGCTGTATCTCTATAAATATCAAATCCTCTTCACCAACATTAGAAATACGATGTGCCACCTCTCGTGCTATATCTACGGTATTTCCTTTTTCTATATGAATCTCTTTACTATCAAGAGTTACCAAACCTTTTCCTTCGACAACCATCCAATGCTCACTTCTCCTGAGGTGCTTCTGGTAGCTCAGCCTTTTTCCAGGTAATACGGTTACCCTCTTCACCTTGTAAGTGGTCTCTTCAAGCAGCACCTCCCACTTGCCCCACGGAGGACTTGATACTTTCTCATCATGTTCTAGTTTATTCATTTATCTTTTCCCGCAATTCTTCATAGTAAGGAGGATATACAATCCCAATTTATTTATCCATGTATGTCATATTACTATCTTGTGTATCGCTGCGCAAGTGGCATTCTCCTTCCTGTTCCAAATGCTTTTGTCGTAACCTTGAGCCCCGGAGCCGCCTGTTTTCTCTTATACTCATTTCTATCAACCTTGCGGATAATATCCTTAACAAGCGACTCATCATAACCCATTCCCACGATATCACCAACATCCTTTGTTTCTTCAATATAGGCCGTTAATACTCCATCCAGGACATCGTACGGAGGCAATGAATCCTGATCCTTCTGGTTTGGACGTAATTCTGCTGATGGAGGTTTTTCGATAGTTTCAGTAGGAATAATTTCTTTTCTTCGATTGATGTATTCAGCAAGATCGTAAACCATTGTCTTGGGAATATCGGATATGACTGCCAGTCCGCCACACATATCACCATATAGGGTACAATAACCAACGGCAAGTTCTGATTTATTGCCTGTTGTCAGCACAAGATATCCGTGTTTATTTGAGATGGCCATCAGGATCTTACCTCTTATTCTTGCCTGAAGATTTTCTTCTGTAACATCAAATGGAAGCCCTGCAAATACACCACTCAAGGCCTTCGTATACGCATTATAAACAGACTTTATCGGTATTACTTGACAGTCAATTCCGAGCTTTTCTGCCAGTACTACTGAGTCTTCAACACTACCTTTAGATGAAAAGCTTGAAGGCATAGTAACACCGAGCACCTTGTTCCTGCCAAGAGCCTTAACTGCGATTACAGCTGTAACGGCAGAATCTATTCCACCACTGAGACCAATAACGGCTTTTTTGAATCCACATTTTTTTACATAGTCCCGCGTACCCAGAGTTAAGGCGTTATAGACAGATTCAACATTACCCTCACCTACCGCGTATCTAGTTCCTTTCGTTGCAGGTTTTAATTTACTCTCCCCTGCGTTTACGTCTGAACCCTTGAACTCAACCATGAGTAAATCTTCTTTAAAGCCAGATGCCTGATCTACAACAATACCCTTTTTATTAATTACCAGACTGTTTCCATCAAATACCAGATCGTCATTTCCTCCAATCTGATTTACAAAAATAATTGGCACATTATACCTCTTTGCATGACCGGTCAACATTTTCAGCCTTGCTTCCTGCTTACCAATAGTGAAAGGTGATGCTGAAATATTTATAATAATCTCCGCACCCTGGTTTATCATGCATTCAATCGGATCTTTGTGATGCATCGTTCCCGGCCAGACTACATCAGCCCCCCATGCATCTTCACAGATTGAAATCCCAAATTTCCTGCCAGATATCTTTGCTATTGAAATATTGCGTGTTGGCTCAAAGTACCTATCCTCATCAAATACATCATAGGTAGGCAGCAAAGACTTATAATGCCTGGATACTATTTTCCTGTTTTTTATGTATGCCGCCGCGTTATATAAAGCCTTGCCGCGCCGTGCTACATTTCTGTCAACAAAACCCACAATAGCAGCAATGCCGGAAACACTATTCTTTATCTCTTCCAGCGCCTTAAGATTGCTACCTACAAATCCGGAAAGCTCCAACAAATCTTTTGGCGGATAACCAACAACACTCATCTCTGGAAATATTACCAGATCGGCCCCCTGCTTCCTGGCTGCATTTATAAACTTACAGATCTTTCCTGCATTTTGCTTAAATGCGCCTATAGTTGGATTAATTTGAGCCAGACAAATCTTCATAAATTGGTTCCAGCATTTTTTAGAATACAGAAAAAAGTAATAAGTGCTATGACATAAACTTGTCAAAAACGCATAATTTATAAGCATTTAATAGTACAATTCAGTATATAAATCAATAAAATTTGGCAATTATTGTATAAACCTGATATTATCCAGTTACCAAAAATGAATAATATAAAGATCGATCAAAAACTTATTGAGAAGCTGGAAAAAATACCAGATCCGGGTGAATTAATGGCAGAGCTATTTCGCATATTTGGAAAACGCGCTGCAATTGGCACCAGTGGACAATGGACTGGAGTGGCCTTAATCAACATGGTAATTCGTGCCGGGATTTCAAATCCCCGTATTTACACTGTAGACACTCTGCGCCTTTTCCCGGAAACTTATGATCTCTTCCGCGAACTGGAGAAAAAGTACAGCATCAAAATTGAGAAAGCTGCACCTGATTTTAATGCTGTAAGTAAGATGGTTCGTGACCACGGAGAAAGTATCTTTTTTGATAGCAAAGCAAAGCAGGAATATTGCTGTAAGATACGCAAAGTGGATCCAAACAATAAAATCCTTGATACCCTTGATGTCTGGATTACAGGTTTACGGGCCGATCAATCTGATGCTAGATCTCAAATTGAGAGATTAGAGATTATTCAACATACACAACAGGACGGAAAAGAACGCCCCCTGCTCAAGGTAACACCTTTGATTGCATGGACGGAAGAAAAGGTTAAAGAGTATGTCAGTGCCAATAATGTACCCACACACAAATTGCTTGAAATGGAGAGGGATGGATGGCATTACGCCTCGCTTGGATGCATTATTTGCACTACACCCATAAATGCACATGAACATCGCCGTGCGGGGCGTTGGAGATGGTTCAACCATCAGCTTAATGACGACCACAAGGAATGCGGCCTGCATCTCACCGGCAAAAAGAAGAGCACCTGATCTCACAATCCACAATAGCAAACTCTACATTATATAAAACACTCAAAAATCAGAAATGAAGACCTGCATTTCTTATAAAGATTCAGCTTGTAACGGATGCAATAAAGGCCTTGGATTCAGTTAATTATCTATCCACCAGCAAGAAGAGTACCCTCTGCTTGAAAAGACCCCTGTTGTGTAGCACAATCATTATCGCTCTCCTCTGTACCGAAAACTTTATCTACAAGTTCACACATTATGGATTCTATATCCTCTTTACTAAGGCCTAGAATATTGAGCGTGTTCTCTTCAAACACGTACATAAGACCGTCGCAACCAAGACCAATTCCAAGCATACAACTAATGGCATCTGCAAGGTGCACGATATATGTTAGTTTTTTATTTACCTTCGCTTTTTCCGGACGCTGGTGATATTGCACTGCTTCCACAAGAATAGGCGGAAGGTTCCATTTCTTGAGTAGAAGATGTTAACGCAATACTTTTAACAGTATCAAGACCAAGGCAGACTATTGCACGAGAAATTAGTTGATATCTTCCTGGAAAAACCATAAAAAGGGGAGTTTGCAAGCTTAAGCATGTTTGTTGTCAATTTTGGATCACGTTCACATACTTTTGTTAGATCATAAGCGGAAGATTTAGCACTTTTTGTGAGTTCAAGTATTTGTGTAATACTTTGTGGCAAAGGAGGCATGCCTTTCGCTTTGATTAACAATCTTGCAAGCGATATTTTGCTCATAATTTACATCTCAACTATTATTTATAATTTAAATATCATTCAGCATAAAAACGAAGCTATTACCAGTTTTTAAGCAACTATTATGCCATTTTATAGCTTATTGACTTGTATCCTTTTATGTCATTGAAAAAAGTATGGTTAAAACAATAACAAGACTCAAGATTTTGCAATATTTATGTTGGCCATGTCCCATTGTGCAACACATGTTAATTTTTCAGGGAAAAATGCCCCATTATAATGCATGATATATAATCATACAAGTCGACTCCAATGGAGATGGCAGATGCTAATTGAATCGACAACGATAATGGGAACTCAATACAGAAAATGAATTCAAATTGCAACTTCAAACTTTCCCTTTCGAATGGAAAGATTTGAGTCATTGAATCTACTAGTAAAAAATATTCCTGCCAGAAGACTGGAACGGCCTTGATTTATTTAGTTTTGTGGGAAAAGTCACTACTAACCAGTTAATTTTTTTTGTTGACGACTGAAAAATCATACGTAACAATAGCCGGATACAATAGTTCAGGTTTCCATCTGAGCAGAGAAGCATTTTAATTATTATCATATAATAATCATAAAAGGTTATGGCGAAAAACAATCGCAATATAGCACTTGCCTGGTACCGCCAGGATCAATGGCAACTTCTTTTAGATTATTCTACAGATTCGGATAAACTTGAACGCACATATCAGGAATGGCTGGAGCATGCTGAAGAAAAAGTTAATGAAATGGGCAAGGAAGGGATTAATGTCTTAAAAATAGATATTAATATAAAGAAGATGAAGAAGTGGTGCAAAAGACATGATAAACCGATAGATGGATATACCCGGAGTGAATACGCCGTGTTCCTAGCTCAGAATAATTTGAATATCTTACAATAACAATTTACAAACCGCTATTTGTATTCCTTCTCTGAAGGCCAGTAATGTGCATCCGGAGTATCTCTGACACCAAAGATGGCAGTTCCTACTCGCACCATATTAGCTCCTTCCTCGATTGCAATGTGGTAATCTCCGGACATCCCCATAGAAAGATACTTCATTTCTACACCGTCAATACCCTCTTCTATAACAGAATCATGAATTCCTTTTAATAGCTTGAAACACTTCCGTATCTTCACCTCATCATCAGTAAAAAGGCCAATGGTCATTAGCCCTCTGATTTTCAGCGTATCGAATCGTGATGCCTCCTTTATCAGTGAAATTGCCTCCTCAGGAGCAACTCCGTATTTGCTCTCTTCATAGGATGTATTGACCTGGATTAATACGTCCATTGAACGGCTTTCACTCATAAGACGTTTATCTAGCTTCTCAACCAGACTCATTCTATCCACAGAATGGATCATGTCCGCAAATTTCAGTACATCTTTAACCTTATTGGTCTGCAAATGTCCGATAAAATGCCAGGCCGCATCCTCGTCCTTCAATACCTCATACTTCTTAAGGGCCTCCTGGATCTTATTTTCGGCAATAACATGACCACCGCTCCTAACTGCCTCGCGTATCCGTTCTGCATCAACAGTCTTTGTGGCCATAACCAATGTAATATCTTCCGGCTTCTTACCAGCCTTTAAAGCAGCATCAGTTATTTTCTGATTTACTTTTTCTAAATTTTCCTTGATTGACATAACCTCTCCAATTTATTGTTAAATGCAGGGGCACAATGCACCATACCCCTACGTTGTTTCCATAGATTCTTCTTGTTTGTCATCTACAAAATTAGACCTGACCAATGCCAGGAAACAGGCCGACGAAATTCCCGCCGAACCAAAGATCATACACATCACCATAATCTGATATCTCGCAGCTATAAACGGTGAGACTCCGGACAAAATCTGCCCTGTCATCATCCCTGGCAGGGAAACCAATCCTACCGCAAACAGGGAGTTTGTAATAGGTATAAGAGAAGCGCGAAGTGCAATAACACGCGCCTTCTCATACGGAACATCCCTCTCAACTTCAGCATTCAACCTCTCTACTGCAATACTGACACTATTCATAGCACTCGCAAAAATCATCCCCGCAAGTGGAACAACATAACTCGGTAGATACCACGGCTGTAGATTGAGAACGCCTTGCGTTATAAGTAGTATTATTAATCCCCCACCAACTGAGATAGAGCAAAACGATTTCAGATACAGTACTCTTCGAGGAATTTTTACTGTTCTCAAAGCAATCCAACTTGATGCAAAAAGCATAACTGACAGAACACCAACAACGATCAGACAACTATCAGATTTAAAAATACCCTATCAGCAGAAGCTGAATGAGCATCCGGAAAATAGCGTATAGCGAGTTTCCGCAACCAAGCCCCCATTTCCAGAGGATCCCAACAACTGCTATTGCCGGGATGAAAGCCAATGTCAAATTTATAAACGGAATTGTGTGGACTGAATTATTCATAATTGATTAAAGGAGTTATATTTATACCATGTAACCTCGGATTAAACCATATTTTAATGGTATTTCTGTAGTGGCACGATGCATCACACCCCTATGAATCCTTGCACTTTTTAGCCTTATCTCTAACCTGTCTCAATCTCTTACTGATCGTTACAGGATATTCAGTTTCAGAACCCAAATCTTTGAATTTTCCAGGCAGTTGAGAGATATTTTTTGTTGCCGTTTTCTGTATTTGTTGAACGGTTAGTACCTTACATACAAGCTTACCTTTTTTCATAACCGGCAACAAGAGTTCACTCGCATCAAGCTCTTCATCTACCAGTCCGATTATATCCTTTTTATACAGTCCTTTCTTATTAATAAAGCGATAAACCTGCTTCTTCGACGGACAGGTTTCCTTCTCTTTACTGGACTTCATCTTAGGTATCAACCTTCCTTCTTTCTCCTGCTCAACCAGTTTGTAGACACCACCGAGAGCTGGCATGTCTTTCGAGGTAACCATCTCTGTGCCGACACCAAATGAATCAACACACGCACCTTTAGCAAGCATTTGAGAAATCTTATACTCATTCAGATCACCACTTGCCGTAATCTTTACATGTTCAAGACCTGCATCATCCAGGATCTTCCTCACCCTTTTGCTTAATAGCGTAATGTTGCCACTGTCCAATCTGACACCCTTCAGCTTCTTCCCGATCCTGGTGGCCAACTTTGCACCTTTGATTGTATCGTATGTATCTATTAAGAGGATCGTATTGCCAGGGAAAACCTTGTGAAAATCTTGAAACGATTCATATTCGTCAGCATAGGCCATAACCCAGGAATGGGCTATGGTACCAATGGGAGTTATTCCCAGTTCCTTAGCCGCAAGAACATTAGAGGTACCAACACAGCCACCGATAAAGCACGCCCTCGCCGCCAGCACTCCTGCTTGAGGACCGTGCGCACGCCTTGTCCCAAAATCAATTACCCCCCTGCCGTCAGCGGCATGGACTACCCTTGAGGCCTTGGAGGCGATAAGCGTCTGATAATTTATCATAGAAAGTAAATAAGTCTCAATTATCTGTGCCTCAATCATTGATGCAGTTACCCTAATAATGGGTTCATTAGCAAAGGCAATTGTACCTTCCGGAACAGCATAGACTTCTCCGCAAAAACGAAAATCCCGAAGATAATCAAAAAATGCTCTGCTTACATTTTTGAAAGCAGGAAGACTCTTAATGTATTTTAAATACTCAGCAGTAAACCTCAGGTTCCTGAGATAGTGGATGGCCTGTTCCAGGCCGGCAGCGATGAGATACGAACGTCTTTCAGGTAAATTTCTGACAAACAATTCAAAAGTTGATTTATGGTTAATACCACGTTCGAAATAACCGGCTACCATTGTTAACTGATAGAGATCAGTTGCCATACACATGTTTTCATTATTCAGGAAGAGTGATTCTGGTTTTCTGGTATTTTTCTTCATATTTCTAATTATAACATAGAGCCCGTTTGGGAAACGAGCTCTACATTTTATTCTCTTACTGCCACGACGATTAATTTTTATAGCTTATTGCAAAAACGTTGTAAACCTGTTTTTTGAACTATGTATGTAAGTGTCTATTATAATGCGCTCTTTTATAACAATAAAACTATATTGTAAATATTTCAGAATTTATAATTCTGGATATTGACACGCATGTCTGTATCGTTTATGCTTTGGTTTCATCTTTTTAACATACAAAATTACTTAACTACATAAATGCTTAAATCTGAAGACTTTGCGCAGGAATTAATAGACAGTGGTTACGATTTTTTCACTGGCGTCCCTTGTTCTATTATTGGTAATCTGATTAATACTATTACTGATAGGTCTGACGTTACCTATATTCCAGCTGTAAGGGAAGACGCCGCAGTCGGAGTTGCAAGCGGGGCATATATGGCAGGAAAGATACCCGTGGTCTTAATGCAAAACTCAGGGCTTGGCCAATGTTTAAATACACTTACCTCCCTGAACCTCATTTACAAACTCCCCTGCCTGTTAATAGTCACATGGCGTGGGTTTGAAGGCAAGGATGCGCCCGAACATCTGGTGATAGGCAGGGTATGCAACAAACTCCTCGATACGGTTGGCATACCACACCATGACTTTAACCATGACAATATTAAATCCCTTATAAATATGTCTTATAAACTGGTCACCGAAAACTGTGAACCGATGGTCCTTTTCTTAAAAAAAGGAATAATTGAATGAATTACCGAGAGGTAATAACAATAATAACAGAATCATTGAAAGATCAGCTGGTTGTCTGCGCAAACGGTTTGATAAGCAGGGAAGCCTTCACAATAAGAGACAGGACAGAAAACTTCTATATGATTGGTTCTATGGGAATGGCTTCATCAATAGGCCTGGGAGTAGCATTGAGCAAGCCATCAAGAAAGGTAATAATCCTGGAAGGTGATGGTAATCTGCTGATGAATCTCGGATCTCTACCTATGGTGGGTTCGCTCCAACCCGGAAATCTTTTGCATATAGTACTGGACAATGAGGTTTACGCGTCAACAGGAAATCAACCAACTATCTCTAACATAATTGAACTGGAAGAAATTGCAAAGTCCTCCAGATATTCTTATGTAAAAAAAGTGGCAACTAATGAGGATCTAAAAAGAGAGGTAAGATTTACTCTGGAGAATAACAGTCTTTCATTCCTTCTGGTAAAAATAGAGGATAAGGAAAAACAGAGAGAGATCAGCAGGGTTACCCACGACCCGGAACAAATTAAAGAAAGATTTATGTCAACCATGTAAAGACTGGAATCCTTTCGAAAAAAAGGCCCCCTGCTTCCTCGGACAAAAAGCGCCGAGGACTTCTCGCATGGGATCCAAAAACTAATCAAACAGAGAGGAATAGCAAATTTGAGAAAAATGATTCTGCTGAATCCAGGCCCGGTGTGTACTTCGGAGGGTGTTAAAAATGCACTTATGAAAGGTGACTTATGCCACAGAGAAAGTGAGTTCTCCACAATACTGAGCAACACACGCAAAAAAATACTTCAGGCATTTGCACCAGACGGGAATTACACTACTGCTATAATTACCGGCTCCGCCACCGCTTCTCTTGAAGCAGGCATATGCTCTTCAGTAAGTGAGAATAAAAAGATATTAATTGTAAATAATGGGGTTTATGGTGAAAGAATATCACGTATTGCATCCGCTTATAAATTCAATAAAGTTGAGCTCAAATACGACTGGTGCGAACGACCAGATATAAAGCAGATTGAAGATACTGTCTCGAAAGACTCTGATATTGAAGTAGTAGTAATGGTCCACCAAGAAACCACTACCGCTTAATAAATCCAATCCATGAAGTAGGCGCTATTACTAAAAAGTATGGCAGGACTTTCTTCCTGGATTCTGTCAGCGGCCTTGGAGGGGAAGAGATAGACCTGGTAGATGACAACATCGATATATGTATCTGTACTGCAAACAAATGTATTCAGGGCCTACCGGGGTTGTCGTTTGTTCTACTGAGACAGAACGAAGCAAAGAGGATGAGGAATATACCTCCTCGCTCCCTCTATTTTAATGTTATATCCCAACTGGATGAGCAGGAGCAGAAAGGAGAATGTCCGTTTACACCGTCGGTACATACATTCTATGCATTTGAAGAAGCGCTGGATGAGTTACTGAAAGAGGGTGTACAGGGCAGGATTAGCCGGTATAAAAAAGTATCATCATATTTAAGAAAAGAATTTACGAGACTTAATCTGAACCTATTGCTACCTGAAGAACTCCTTTCCAATACAATCACAGCTTTGTATCTACCAGAAAATATGACTTATGCCCATCTACATAATAGTTTAAAGGAGAGAGGCTTCATCATCTACGCCGGTCAGGGAAAATTGAACAAAACTATCTTCAGAATTGCAAACGTGGGTGAGTTAACCATGGATGACCTTAAAGCATTAATTGCGAATTTACAGGAAGTACTATCTGAATGATTGGGAAAATACAACAATGAAAGTCATAATGTTAGCTGCAGGTGCTGGGAAGAGGATGTCAGCAGTAACAGACGTAATACCCAAATGCCTTATTAAAATCGGCGAAAAAACACTTCTAGAGAGGCATCTTGAGATAATATCTCTTCTGGGAATTAATGATATTGTTTTTGTTGTAGGCCATTTCAAAGAAAAAATAAAGGAAGTTGTAGAGAATGATAACAACGGGTTTAATATTAAATATATTGAGAATGAGCAGTACACAAAAGGCAGTATCCTATCATTGTGGTATGCCAGAGACGAACTGAACGATGATGTTCTGATAATGGATGCAGATGTGTTGTATCACGATAAGCTGCTCAGAATTCTCGCTGAATCAGAAAATCAAAATTGTTTCCTTCTGGACAAATCCAGTGCATATGCAGGCGAGGAGATGATGTTGTTTGTGAAAGAAGATAAAGTGCTAGGAATGTCGAAAGTCCAGTCTTATGATTGCGATTTTAAGGGAGAGGGAGGTGGTTTCTTTAAACTTGCGTCAAATGATTGTCACAAACTTAAAAACATACTCGAAGAGTTTGAGCAGGCAGGAATGGTTAATGTGGAGTATGAAGACACATTACACGAGTTGCTTTCACAATGCACAGCCGGCTTTGAGAGTGTGGATGATTTACCATGGATTGAAATTGACTTTGAAGAGGATATAGAAAGGGCCGGAAGAGAAATTCTGCCAAAGATAGAGCAATGCAAATAGAAGTTGAAAAAAAGAGTGACCAACCTGTAATTTCCCATTCAGACAGCCCTATAATTGACAGATACATAATCCGCAAAATATCGGGGTTTATTACCGGGTTCCTCGTAAAGACACCAGTCACGCCAAACTAGGTAACTATAATAAGCCTGATACTTGGTATTTTCTCTGCTGCTTTCTTTTCCCACGGAGCACATAC
>Ga0187827_10007571_pt1 | contig 12016 bp, 9 predicted proteins | sample ETNtaG_39_FD_167969 | JGI IMG/M metagenome (GOLD analysis project Ga0187827, IMG submission 167969) | Marine microbial and viral communities from oxygen minimum zone, Eastern Pacific Ocean - ETNP2014_SV_150_PacBio MetaG (Illumina Assembly) | ecosystem: Environmental > Aquatic > Marine > Hypoxic... | reverse complement strand
CGGAAATCTTCTCTGATCTCTGCCAGGTTCAGAGCACCGAGGGTGGCCCTGCCGTCCGATGGCTCGATGGTTGTTGTGAGGCATTTGAGCAGCGTGCTCTTGCCTGAGCCGGACGGCCCGATGATCGCCGTCATCTGACCGGGCTGGAAACTCAGACTGATTTTCTTGAGTATCTCGTTGCCGCCGGCACGGAAGGAAACCGACTTCAAGGATAGGTTTTCGCCATCTGTCATCGTAATAGACATCGAGAAAACGGATAAGACAGAATGAACAGGGACAGAATCATGCAAATGCAGAAATCGCTCTGTCCCCAATTGGATATTCTCTAAGCCGCTTGTCGGCAGGCTGACAGTTGGGCTACGCAGGCGGTTAATATAACCCAACCGGTGATCGCCATCCCATGAATTCAGAGAAGACGGGACTGGCCAGAAATCCGTTTACATGCTAAAACGCGAGCGGTTTCTGAGCCTGAGAATCGGCACAGTCAATTTCTCTCCTGCGAACAAGAGGCAAACATGAACGTGAAGGGATCAGGTGGAACTGAAGGCGGATGCGGGCTTTTCGTCGTGGGCTTTATTCTTGCCGCCGCGGGCGCATACTTGTTCGTCGATTCTGTGCGCGTCATGACCGGTCATCTTGGCGTCTTTGGTGGAATGATGAGACGGTCCGGAATGGGCGGCACGACGACTTCAATGGGTCTGATTTTCGTGCCTTTCTTCATTGGTATCGTTCTGCTGTTTTACAACGCTGACTGGAAAGTCGGCTGGGGTATGACTGGGCTCGGCCTGGTTATCATCATCGTGGAAATCCTGAGCGGCATCCGTTTCTACATGAACATTAAGGTGAGCCATATGATCCTGTTGCTGATCATGATGGCCGGCGGCTGCGGCATGATGATCCGATCATTCAAGGATGGCCAGAAAGCTGGCGCGCATGTCGGGCCCACGCCATAAAGACAGTTACGCCTAGTCACCCACCTTCAGAACAAGGCAATCCGCCGGCCGGATACGAGTCTTCATCAGGAAATTGCCTTTCCGCACTGAAACGGAAACATCGCGGCCAATCAGCAACTCGGTGACCTTTGTCGCGCGCTTCAGTGATTTCGCCGGCATCGACAGAGTGACATCTACTGCCTGTTGTGCGCTACTGTAAAGGGTGAAGTACCGCCCATTCCCGCCGGTGCCGAAACCCTCGACATGGACATCCTTGTGGCTCGATATGGCTGCGGGCATCGTTTGCCATCCAGCATGTGCCAGGGCCACGGACACTTTCAAGTGCCTCTTTACCAGGGCCGAGCTTTCCTTGAGCTTTGATGCGTAGGTCTTGCTGGTCCACAACGGGCCAAGGGAAAGCGGGATTCCGTAGAAAGTGTGCCAGCGCAAGAGCCCCGGCAGAACCTCGCTCTTCTGCTCTGCAACAGCAGCGGTATCGGGTCCGATAATGGCCAGAAGGGGTTTGCTGCCTGCGTTGACGCGAAGCGGATCGTAGCGGGCAAAAGTCCATTGATCCGGATGCGCTTCCAGGCTGATGACGTCGGAAAGATGGAGCAGCGGATACGAGGGAATACGACTGTAATCCTTTCCGTGAATCCAGACGTTCTTGCCCTTGAGTGTGCCTTCCTGGCTGAAGTCATGCCTCAACTTTTTCATCAGTGAAACCACGCTGAACAGATTCAGCATGGCCGGCCGTTGATTCTTGCGATCGTAGGTAAGCGGATGGGATGCGTAGGCGAAATGGTCGCGATTGAAGTTCAGAGCCGAGGAAGCCGATATCACATCTGTCAGACACACCCCGCCGAACTGGTTGGCTTTCAGACTTTCGGCGACGGAAGTGAGGATTCGCTTGCCGGCCGTCAGACCGTCTGAATCTTTCTTGTCGGCGAAGAGGCCCGGGTCGACATTGACGAGATAGTTCATCTGTCGGGCGTCGAGTTCGTCTCTGTTTTTCATTTCACTTTGGAAGCCTTCCAACGCGGGCCAGGCATTTGGCATGCGGACCATCGAGTTGGTGATGATCTTGGGGAGAACGGAGTTGGCGCCCCAATAGGACTCTACCTCCGCCTGCAGTACCGGATCGGCGACGTATTTCAGCAGACTTTCAGCATAGCCAGGCGACTTGGGATAAATGTAAAAGTATCTGAGCTGGAAAAGTGTGGAGACTCGTGCAAAGGGCGAACTCTTCTTCGCTGCTTCCGGGGTCACATTCTCCGCCTGCGAAATCTTCGAGGCATACAATGAGTGGAATGTGGACGGACTGAAACCAATGCCGCCGGCATCGATTGCCGCGGGTGTGAGATCGAGCAATGCAGCGCCGGCCTGCGAATAACGGCTTTCGAAATATTGCCGGCTGAATTCCGAATAACGCTGAGCGGCGGCGCGCAATCCGCCGGAGGGATTGTGCCTGAAAAGGATCAGCCTGAGCGAGACGCGGCGTGATTCACTGGCTTCTGCAATTGCCACATGAGAATCCGCGGAAAGCTGCCCCCGTTCATACCTGAACGAGCCGCACACAGGATGACTCGGCGGGGCAGCCAGTGAAATGCCACCATCCGGCCCCGCAAGGGCACAGAATGGATAAAGCGAAAGCCCTCCGGAATCTCCGATACCAGGGTCCGTCGCGGCAACAGAATAGACGTCCCCGTTTTCGATGATTTGAGTGGTGCGCAGATTGGGCGACCAGGACCAGTCCTTCTGGCCGATGGGGACGATATAAAACACATCGAGGGCCCGAGCCTGCTTCGAGGTATCCGTTAATTCGATATCAATGGTGATGAAATTCTTGCCGCCGGTGTAGCTCATCTGCGCCGTGAGGAACAGCTCTTCTATGATCAGATTGAAGACATGCGAAACGCCTTTCTTCTTATAGCTGGCAATGATTTCATAAGGCACATCAGGATTGTGAGCATCGCGAATCTGCAGACCGCCGCTGAAGCTGTTCAACCGCTGCCACTTCTCGCCAAAGACGATCCGTTCGATGGTGCCCTCACGAGTCAGCTTGAGCGCGAGCCCGTCCTCGGTTTTCACCTCGAACCCGAAGGCCATGGAGCTCAAACTCAAAATTAAGGCAAGCGTCCTGCCAAGGTAGTGCAATTATCACTCTCCGTATGAATTGCGGTGGCGCACTGGTTTGCCCAAGTCGGCCACACATCTTAACCAAAACCGATTCGCGATAAAGACTCAACTAAGAATGAGTCGAAGGAGACAGTGATCCTGTTTCACGAAAACTGGCGAAACATGTCCCACGTGGATTCGATCGGCCCCCTCCCTTGCCACGCAAAATCGCCGGAGCGAGCATTGTTGTCCGCCCCCACGAGGCGGTAACTCCCCCTGAAAAAGCCTCAGCCCTCGGTCCAACTGAGAATCTCCAGGACCTTCGAGCCGCCGGACTGCTCTCCGAATTCATGCTGCATCTTCAATAGCAAACGCTCCAGATAACCGAGGCTCATCAGCATGCTTTTCGGCAACTTCATCTCGGGCTCCAGCTCGTCTGCGAAACGAATCGCATTCGAGCTCTTGCCCTGGCGTTCGCGAAGGCGAGTAACTTCTCTCAGACTGGTGTCGATGAGTTTCATGGCTACGACTTATCCAACCGAATTTCCGTACCAGTTTCTGCGCTTTCCAGTACGCCCTCCATCATTTCCTGGACGATCATGCCATGGCGCAACGGGGCCTGGCACTCTTCGCCGTCGAGGATCGCCGAGATGAAATTGTCTGCGATGTTGTCCCAGGCGGGTGTCTCTTTGGGCAGCCCTGGATTGATGTCTTCGGTAACCTTGTCTTTGCATTTGTAGATGGTGAGGGGATTGAGGCACGCGCCCGCATCCGTACCGAACAGCTCGATCTGAAACTCGCCCGGCTGGTGCGATGCCCAGAAACTTTCGACGTGCAGGGCCGCGCCATTATCGAAACGGATGATGCCGCCGGCATAATCGTCGGAGTCGTACTGCGACCAGACTTCTTCCGTAACGTTGCGCGAATAGCCAAGCCCCTTGGGTCCGAACTTGGCGCCGGCGACGCCCAGTACGGTTACCGGCTTCGGCATACCGATAAGCCACCAGGCCGCGTCCAGAGCGTGAACTCCCATGTCTCGGAAGGCGCCGCCGCCTTTCTTGATGAAACCAAGATTCCAGGCGGGGATACCGTTACGCCGAATGCTGCGGGCGCGACCGTAGTAAAGGTCACCAAAATCACCGGCCTGGATGAGGCCACCGAGGTAGCGCACCTTGTCAGAGAAACGCGTCGACAGCGACATCATGTTCACTACGCCCTCTGCCTCGGCCGCGGCGACCACCTCTCTTGCCGCCTCATTGGAATCCGCCAGCGGCTTGGTGACCATAACGTGCTTGCCATTCTTGATCGCTTCAAGTGCGATGGGCACGTGCCACTGATTGGGTGTGCCTACAAAGACAGCGTCGATTTTCTTGTCTCTGCACATCTCTTTGTAATCGGTGTAGAGCTTCACCTCTCCCGAAAGCTCCTTGGCAAAACTCGCCATCCGATCTTCCTGCAGATCGCAGAGAGCGGTGACCTGGCCACGCGGATGACTGTCAATTGCCCTGCCATTCGGCCTGCCTATGCCCATGCCTACGACGCAGGTTCGTACGATGCTCATTCTTGTCTCCGTGGTGCTGAATCATTGTTGCTGTTGAGAGTTCCTTAACCTACATCCGAGGAGTTGTTCCGCAACGCAGGCGGCAGCGGGGACATATGGATGACACATCGGTTCGAAAAGTTCGAACATCGGAGAGGTCGGAATGCTTTCCGAGCGGTGGCTGTAGCCGCAGGCTGCCAGCCAGTGAGCTCAAATATTTTTACCAGGCTCACGTAGACTTCTTACGTCCACGAGGAAAGCCTGGTGCTGATTCGTTCCGCAATCAGATTGAATCCCAAGTCGTTTGGATGAACACCATCGCCTGAAAATCCGTCCGCGTCCTTCGGGCCCAGCAGATCGAGTCCTTCGATAAGAGTGGTGTGTTCGTCCCCTGCATTGGTTCTCGTCTTTACAGCATTCCGGACCACCTCTCTTGTATGGTCTGAGAGTTCCTGATAGTCCGGCTCCAGCGTCTCCCGTGTGGAGAAAACAGGTGTGATGCAGGCGAGCGGAACTGTCTGGAGTCTGGCACGAATGGTTTCGAGCATGGCGATGTAAGCGGTCGCATCCTGCCTTCCATACGATTTGCCCAAGTCAAAAAGGAAACAGCACGAATCGATAGATGACACAAGCTTGACCACTTCCGGCTCGGCCTTGCCCGCCCCGCCGAATCCCAGATTCACGAAATCAAGATTCAAGAGTCGGCCGAGGATCGATGCATAGGCCATCGCTGAACGGGCCGCGGTCGCGCCTTGGGCGACAGATGAACCGTACAACACGAATGGCAATTCCTTTGAAAAGGCTGCCGGCGTCCGAAACGATGCATCCTGGTCGACACCAATGCCGGCGATGCTGATTTCGTGTCGATAGGGCAGATAGAGAGTGATGTCGCGAAACTGTCGCGGGCAGTTTTCAAAACAGAGGATCTCGCTCTCCTCGCATGTGTTTACCGAGACACTCTTCAAGAAATTACCATCCACATATATATCCACGGCCAGTCTGCTATCGCCTGATTCAGAAGAGCCGCTGAACCACAGACAGGGCGAATCCGTGGCCACGCGTATCCTTGCTCCCGCGGGGAAGATCGCCTGTCTGCGCACGCCTTCGGGCATTACGCCCAGACCTGCTGCGGGCAATCGCCACAGTTTCGGATCATTCTCCGAAAACCATGGAAGACCCCGGACCTCGATTTCATCTTCTGTCAGGGCGAGCCATTGCATTCTTGAACCTCGGTAATGTTGTCACGAAACGTACGCTGGATTTTTTGCCGCTGCTTTCATAGCTTTCCTGACATCTTCCCTTGCAGTGAACGCTCTCACAATCAACAAACCCGCTGTCATGAAAGAATGCAATCCCCAGGCATGGTCTCTCATAGCACTCGCTGGGCTTTGGTTCGCCCTGGCATACCCGCGGCCCGGCATGGGCCAGGAATTCGATCTCGTGAAAGACGGCAAACCGGCTGTCAAGATCGTGTTTGCGAATCAGGCTACTGAATACCCGATTCCACCGGCCAGGCAGGAGCAACGGTTCAAAGAGTGCATCCATGACTTTCAGCAGATCATCAAACGAATCTCCGGCGCGGAGATTCAGGCCATCGACTTCAAAGATGCAGGATCGAAAAGTTCCGAAAACACTATCCAACTCGGTCTCACTGATGCCGCGAAGAGGGCAGGAGTTGCAGCGAGGGCGGGCAAACTGAAACCGCATGGGTTTGTCATCCATTCAGATCCTCAGAAGAAAGTTCTCTATATCGCCGGTTCAACACTTGAGGGCAGTGGGCATGGCCTTTACGAGTTTCTCGAGACACTCGGATGCCGTTGGTACATGCCGGGCGAGTTCGGTGAGAAGCTGCCATCCATGAAGACCATCACCGTCAAGAGGATCAGCATCACACGGGAGCCTGAGTTTGAGCTTCGTGCGATTCAACTCCGGGCCCGCGGCTCGGCAGCCATCGGTACAAAGACCCGCGGGGAAGTGATGGAGTGGATGCGCCGGAATAAGTTCGGTGGTACGGCACCCTCACGAGGGCATCAGTTCGCCACGTTGGTGCCGCAGAAAAAGTATTTTGAATCTCATCCAGAGTACTACTGTCTGCGTAATGGCAAGAGGCAGGCCACGCACCTCTGTATGACGAATCCTGAAACGCTGAAAGCGGCTGAAGCATTCCTGACGGACTATTTCACCGGACGGCCGAACGCGACTGGTTATCCCGTGGCACTCGCGGATGGCCGCCAGTATTGCGAGTGCCCTCCCTGCACCAAAGCCTGCGGCGGCGATCCGACCAGGATCATGCCTTTGTATTTGTCGTTCACGGGGAAGCTTTTTGATCGTATCGAAAAGAAATTTCCAGGCCGTGAATTCCAATACGGGTTTTATGTCTACTCCAACCTGATGGATGTACCGGAGGGCAGAATCCCCAGACAACTGGCCCCCTATATCGCGCCGCTTGGGTACGACGCGTTTCATACGACGGCCGATCCGCAGAGATACCTCGTTCTTTCCGTTGCCGATAGTTTTTCGAACGCAACGCTCGCACGGATAAAAGCCGATACACGCAGCGAGCCGGCCCGAAAAGTACACGAGGTGATCAAAGGTTGGAGCAACGGGACAGACAATCTCTACTTCCGCGATTACGACCCTTACGTCACGTTTGCGCAAAACATCCCCCTCGTCCGCACCTACCAGTTAGCCATCGAGATTCCCTGGCACAAAGAGATCGGTGTCCGCGGCTATACGCCTGAAGCGACGGCGAATTCGTGGTTCACATCGGGCATCAATTTCTGGGTTCGATGCCGCTATTACTGGAACAGCAAAGCAGACGTCAGAGCCGTCATGGAAGACTACTGCAAAGGCATGTTCGGCGTGGCCTGGGAGCCAATGTATGGATTTCTTGACGCGCTTGCTCGGCAGACGATGGAGAGCACTTCGTTCCGCCACGGTGATCATGTCCTTACACGGCTCTACAGCGTCAAATGGGTGGAAGGCCTGGATGTCTTCCTGCGCCGGGCAGAAAGACTGGCGACCACGGATTCTGAGAAAGCTGGTGTACGGATGTGGCGTCTGTGCCAACAGCACATGCTCAAATACCTGCTCGTCCGTAATGCCGAGCTTGCCGGTGATTTCGAGACCGCGGCCGTGCTCGGCGACGATTATCTTCGCTTCCTGGACTATATCAGCACGGTCAACACTCACTTTGTGGATCACCGCTGGTATGCCGAGCGCGAGTTCAGCATGCAATCGCTCGTGCCGCAGTACCGAAGATATGCTGCCAAACTGAACGGCGTTGAGGGCAAGAGAATCGCAGGCCTGCCCACACGCTGGTGGTTCAGGCACGACCCGGCTGATGTGGGCCTCAAAGATAGCTGGTACAGATTCGATCCCGTACCTGTCTACAAACCTGGCAAGGGGCAGGAAGTGTCAATCACTTATCCGACCATGCCACGCTGGCACGTTCAATCGACCGAAAAGAGCTGGCAGACCAGGGAAGCGGATTACGAGGGCTACAACTGGTATCGCACGCAGATCTTCTTGCCCAAAGTAGAAAGTGGTCTCGGCGCTCCGCGAGCAGAAAAAGGGGACAGCACAAAGGTACGATTGTTCGTAACCGGTATCTTCGGCCACATGGATTTCTTCATCAACGGTCAGCGCGTGACGTGGTCATCGCAGATGAAAGGAAAGGACGCCAAAGTAAAAGTAGAAGAGGTAAACATCTCGACCTCGGCACTGCGTGGAGCTGGAACTACAACGAGTCCTTTGACGTTGCCGTTGAAAAGTATCTGAAGCCGGGCCAATTGAACACGTTCGCCTTCCGCACTCGGGACAAGTGGAAATGGGGCGGAATCTTCAAGCGTGCTCAACTCTACACACCCCTGATTGATGTCCCGATGCCAACCCACCGGCTGACGAAATGTGATTGCAGCCGTTGAAGTAAACTCAGAGGAAACGAATGTCTCTCACCATACTTGCCGTCGGCGCACACATGGATGATGTCGAGATCGGCGTCGGCGGAATTCTCTGTCAAGCAGTAGATGCAGGGCATCGATTCATTTCGGTGGTCGTCGCATCTGATCATTCGTCGTGGAAAATTACGGCCGGCCACGAAGAGGAAGTGCGTGCGAAACAGTTGGTGCTTGCTGACCGATACGGATACGAGAAGCGCTTTCTCGAGTATGCCTATCACAACGTTCAGCCCGATAACGAACTGAAACGAAAGCTGGCTGAAATCTACGTTGAGGTCGAGCCCGACATCACTTTCGTGCATCACGACCGTGACCACTGGCCGGATCATGTAAACTGCGGCATCGCTTCCAAGGATGCCGTCCTGTTTTCGCACGGGTACACGGTCAACAAGAATATTCAGAGGTGTCCGCGAGTGTTTGCCTACAACACGTCTCCCGCGCAGACCTTCAGTTTCGATCCCGATTTCTTTGTTGCAGTAGACGACGCAATGCAGAGATACACCGAGCTGATGATCGAGATTGATCTCTGCCTGCCGAACATGACCCGCGAAAAGCTCGTCGTTCAAGAAATCAAGAATCTGGATACTGGTCTTGAACTTTCACTCGGTTCTTACGGCCGGCTCAAACACGCCCAGTGCCTGGAGTGGGGAGACATGAACGGCACGCGTGGGTATGCCATCGGATTTAAGACTCTATGGGGGCCGCAAGACGGGAGACCCCTCTGGTGAAGACATGAAAATAACTGACATTCTCGCCATCGATGTGCACGCTCATTACGGGTACTGCGATTCACCGACAATCACTGAATTGGAGCGCCAGCTCATGACCGGTGATGCTGCTACGGTAGTCGCCCGGGCAAAAGAAGCTATGACCGAGTTGACCATCGCCTCTCCGCTTCTCGGGCTCTTTCCTCGCGGCCAGGCAGATGCGGTGGCCGGCAATGAAGAAGCCCATAACGTGATCGATGAAACGGAAGGTCTACTGCAATGGGTGATTATCAATCCACTGCAGGAGGCCACATTCGTCCAGGCCCGTGAGATGTTGAAGCATCCGAAGTGCGTGGGGATCAAGATCCACCCGGAGGAGCATCAATATCCCATCAGGGATTACGGCCGGATTTTGTACGAAGCCGCCGAAGAAAACGGAGCTGTCATCCTTACGCACAGTGGAGATACTTTGAGCGACCCAATGGAATTCGTTTCGCTGGCGAATGACTTCCCGACGGTGAGAGCCATCCTTGCCCATATCGGGAACGGCGGATACGCGGGCGGCGATCCGAGGGGGCAGGTCCAAGCCGCCCAAAATACGAAGCACGGGAATCTGTATGCGGACACCTCCAGTGCACGAAGCATCATGCCCGGGCTGATCGAATGGGCGGTTAGTGAGCTCGGCGCCGGTCGCATCCTCTACGGCACTGACACCCCTCTGTACTTTGCCCCCATGCAGCGGGCCCGGATCGATCATGCCGATATCTCAGAAAAGGAGAAACTCCAGATCCTGCGCAGCAATGCGATCGAGCTTTTGAGTTTACAGCCCCTCGTCGCATCGCAGAGCTGATGCAGGTTCATCCTCAGCATCCAGCGATGCCGCAAAGACGTTTGGTTCTGTTGGGGCTACGGTGGAACCTGCCGGTTTCTCCGCGAATTGTCACGGGCCAATCAGAACGCCCAGCCAGGCCCTCGATAGCCTCCGCCAAAACGTAAGGCTACCGGCTCGCCGTACGGCCGATAAGGCAACTGCGCGGCGATCTCGTTCACGCGCTTCATGATGTCGTCAGGGAGAGGGCCAGCCTCCATTGCCTTGAAATTCAGTTCGACCTCTTCAACGGATTTAGGGCCCATCAACGCGCACGAGATATCCGGGTTCGAGAGCACGAACCGGAGTGAGAGCTCGGCAATCGACATCTCAATCTGATCGAGGAAGGCGTAGAGATCCTTCAATTGACTGCGTCTTGGGGGACTCAACCAGACTGCGCCGTGGTTTACCTGTTCGTCGTATCGTCTGGCGAGCGCGCCCTGCTGCAGGGGCGAGCCAATCACGATTCCCATTCCGAGCTCCTTCGCCGCCGGCAACACCGACCTGTCGGCCTCGCGCCAGAGGAGATTGTAATTGAACGCGGTCAGCACCACGTCGAATTTGCCTGTGCGGATGAGGCGTTCCATCTCCCACGCCATAGTTCCGCCCACGCCGCTGTATTTCACGATGCCTTCGGCTTTGAGTTCGTCGATCAGTTCGAGTACGGGGCCGTCCACGTTTTCAAAGTCGCTCCACCAGTCATATTGGCCTGGCCGCTCGGGCTCGTGCACAAAAAGGATATCAATGTGGTCGCGCTTCAGAGCTTCGAGACTCATCTCGACTGATCTCCGGAGGCATTCCTTATTCTGCGGCTCAAAGGGCTTCGGACGGCCGCCGAGTTTGGTGGAGAGGACGTATGGCGTTTCGACACCTTCAAGGGCTTTGCCAAGCGTTTCTTCGCTGTCTGAATAGCCGGGCGCAGTATCAATGTAATTCACGCCCAACTCGAGGGCCCGGAGTGTGGCCGCGCGGGAGTTCTCGAATTCTCTGCCGCCGTGAGTGGTAATGAAAAGGCCGCCGAGTGACAGTTCACTGACCTGTATGCCGGTGTTTCCCAGATCTCGAAGTTTCATAGTAACTGTTCAGCTCCCCCACACGTTAAGTCGGGCAAATCAGAAAAGCCACCTCAGGGCTGCGATGCCAATTCAGTGACGACGACTTCGGTCTTTGCCTCTTTCCTGATCTCCTCATCACTGCGTGTTTCGCCCTTGTTGCGGATGATCAGGTCTTTGCCCCGCAAGAAAAAGTAGAGGTATTTGTGATGATGCTGCTGTCCTTCGCCGGTTAGAGTAGGAACGAGACTGAGGCCATCAATGGGTTGCGGCGGAGCGATGCCGGCCAGGACGGCGAAGGTGGGCATGAAATCCCAGAATGCGGAAAGCTCATCTGTCTTCGTGCCGGGCTTTACTTTGCCAGGCCACCAGGCGATGCAGGGTACGCCCAGGCCGCCTTCAGTCAGTTGGCCCTTTCGGCCCGCATATTCGCCGTTGCTCTTGAAGTGGCTGAATTTTGCGGCCGAGCCGTTGTCGCTGGTGAAAATGACCAGAGTCTTTTCAGCGATGCCGTGAGTCTTTAATCGATCCGTGATTCGGCCAACGTCTCTGTCCATGCGCGTGATCATGGAAGCATAGGCTTTGGCGCTTTTCGACCAGCCTTGTTCTCTGGCATACGATTCGATTTCGGGCACATCAAAATCAGCGTGTGGAATCGTGTAAGGGACGTAAAGAAAAAACGGTCCGTCCCTGGCAGCATCAATGAAAGCCAGGGCCTTTTCAGTCAGCAGATCGTGGCTGTAGTGCTTCCGTTCTTTTGAGTTGTTCGGATAAGGGATCACATCGAGCCGCTGCCCATCAGTCTGCTTTCCGATGAGTCCATCGCGGTCGTACTGATAC
>Ga0187827_10007570_pt1 | contig 12018 bp, 8 predicted proteins | sample ETNtaG_39_FD_167969 | JGI IMG/M metagenome (GOLD analysis project Ga0187827, IMG submission 167969) | Marine microbial and viral communities from oxygen minimum zone, Eastern Pacific Ocean - ETNP2014_SV_150_PacBio MetaG (Illumina Assembly) | ecosystem: Environmental > Aquatic > Marine > Hypoxic... | reverse complement strand
GGTGGACCGCTTGATCCAGCGGGATATGATTGGGAGGCCTATAAGAAAGGATATCGCGGCGGGGGCTTATTCCGAATTCGGCAGGATATTAAAGGCATGCCGGAAAATAAAGCAGACTTCACCTGGCCGGTTAAAGTGTAGTGGGGACGTAGGTATACCGTTCCCTCGCAGACGCGAGCTGTCACCCTTTTCCATGAAGACATTTTTCGTGGCAGGAGCCGCTCCTTGTAGCAATTGGTGGTTACACCTTTCAGGAGAGTTACATGGATTTTGATTTTATTATTCAGGGTGGTGAGGTGGTCGACGGGACCGGTAAAACTGGTCGGTACAGGGCTGATGTCGGAATAAAAGATGGTAGCGTGGCTGCACTGGGCAACCTATCGCCAGCGGAGGCAGCCTCAGTTATTGATGCAACAGGACAGATCGTCTGTCCCGGATTTATAGATGTCCATGTCCATTCGGAAAACACTTTGTTGGGCGGTCGGGATCAAATGGCCGGTGTCCGGCAAGGGATAACCACACAACTCCTTGCACCTGATGGATTCGGTTGGGCAGGTATTACCGCCGAGGAGGCGATGCCCCTGTGGCAGTATACGCAGTTCGCTTATGGTGAACCGCAAAATCCCGTTGATTGGCCGACGATTGATTCCTACCTGAGTCTCTTCCCCGGTCGTTCCCCTGCAAATGTTTGTCCTCAAGTCCCCCATTGCGCAGTGCGCGTTAAAGCCATGGGATGGGTGGCAAGACCAGCGACTTCTGATGAAATAAAGGTCATGGAAGATGAAACAAGAGCCTGGATGGAAGCCGGCGCCGGGTGTTTGTGTTTGGGGTTGGACTACCAGCCCAGCGCCAACACATCATTTGAAGAACTGGTCGCGCTGTGCAAGGTAGCTAAAGAATATGATGGGATCTATGCCGCTCATCTCAGATACCAGATTCATGGTCGTCCAAAAGCCTGGCAGGAACTTATCGATCTGAATAGAGCGACGGGGATTCCTGTCCATGCATCTCATGAGCGGGTTGATGACATCACCGGACCAATTCTTGATCAGGCGGATGCGGATGATATAGATATTTCTTTCGAATCCTATTTATATCCTGCGGGTATGACCCATATTACCATGCAACTCCCTATGTGGGTACAGAGCGGTAGCCCTGATGAGGTGCTGGAAAGAATGAAACAAAGGGATACGCGAGAAAAGACGCTGGACTATCTGAGGCAGACAAAAACCCTCCCTGATCGTAATCTGGTAGGTTATACAAAGACGGGCAGGTATACAGGAATGACGCTCGGTGAAGCAGCCCGCAGTGAAAATAAACCCAATGAAGAGTTCGCCTACGATCTGGTCATCGAAGAGGAGGGCATACAAGCCTTCGTTGTCTTCTGGCCGTCCCCTGAAGAAGAAAATGAAAAAACGTTGAGCAGGACCTCAAACCATCCGAGGATGATGGTAGCCAGCGACGGCGTATATGATTGTCCGCATCCGCACCCACGGGGCCATGGGTGCTTTTCCCGTATGTTACGTAAATTTGTCCGGGAACAAAAAACGGTGTCTCTCGAAGAAGCAATATACAAAATGAGTGGTTATCCTGCCGACCGATATCGTTTAAGGGACAGGGGCAAATTGGGTGAGGGGCTTCCTGCGGATGTCGTCGTCTTCAACGCGGATATTGTGGCCGATAAATCCACGTTTGAGTCGCCTATTCAGTATCCGGCCGGGGTGCCATTCGTTTTTGTAAACGGAACTTTGGTAATAAATAAAGGGGAGCCGACAGCCGATCGCCCAGGTCAGGTATTGCGGCGAAACTGACAGGATCAAATTGTACAAACTATTATGTAATAGACCATGTACATTATTTTAAAACCGCCTAAAAAGTATATTTTTATCACTCATAATTCAACAAGCGGTATTCTGATACTCGAGGTTATGTATGACAGAAAAGACCATGGATTGGGACCTGTCTTCCTATTTTTCGTCTTTCAACGGGGAAGACATGACTTCATTCAAGGCCCGATTAAAAGACGATATCGCCGGTGTGCAGCAGACCGCTTCCACATTAGAAGATCTGAATAATAAAAATCTATCGGCATGGGAATCTGTTATTCTGGATTTTGAAGATCTGATTACAAGATTACACCATCTCAGTTCGTTTATCAGTTGCCTTACCTCTGCAAATGCACATAATGAAGCCTATTCAATGGAAGAAGGTGCAGTAAGTGTACTATCTGCCGAAATCACCAAAATACATGTTGATATACACAGAGCATTAAAAACCGTTTCAGACGAGGTTTTTAACTCGTTTACCGATCGACCACCACTTAAAGATACAGGGCATTATCTTTCCCGTATAAAACGTCAGGCTCAGTATACCATGTCCCCGTGTGAAGAGGTGTTAACGGCAGATCTGGGCGTGAACGGTATTGAGGCATGGGGTAGATTATATGATTCAATCTCTGGTAAGTTAGAATTTGAGATGACCTACCCGGATGGAAGAACGGAGCGCCTTTCCATGTCTCGGCGTCGTTCGCTGATGGAACACAGCGACCGTCACATTCGGATCGCCGCCTTTGAAGCGGGTAATGCAGCCTGGGCGCAGGTTGAGTCAGTTCCTGAGGCAGCCCTCAATGCCATAGGTGGAACCCGATTAACGCTCAATAAATACCGAGGTGTGGATCATTTTCTGGATATTGCCCTCTTTCAAGCGGGGATAATGCGGGAGACGCTTGACGCGATGTTCGACGCCATATACTCTGAGATCGATGTGGCGAGAAACATCCTTAAATCCAAAGCCGAACATATGAACCAAGACTGTCTGGCCTGGTACGATTTTTCGGCCCCTATGCCGATAAAGGATCAGGCCAATGTATCATGGGAAGAAGGAAAATCCCTGGTGAAAAAAGCATTTGGACAATCCTATCCTGACCTGGCAACATATGTCCAGTCCGTATATGATAAATCATGGATAGACTGGTCACCAAGGCCAGGAAAACGCCCTGGGGCCTTCTGCACGGGATCGCCTTTGTCGAAGGAGTCTCGCGTGTATATGACCTATAATGATACGATGGGCGATGTGTTAACGCTTGCCCATGAGTTGGGGCATGCTTTTCACGGGCATACCATGGGCTCTGCCCGCACCCTGGCCAGGTCTTATCCGATGACCCTGGCGGAATCTGCTTCGACCTTCGGTGAGATGCTGCTGATGAGAGGTTTGCTCGATGAACCGGCCATCAGTAATGAGCTTAAAGCCTTTATATTAAATCTCGAAATCAGCCATGCAGCCGTTTATCTACTGGACATCCCCGTCCGATTTGAGTTTGAAAAGGCCTTCTATGAAGAACGAGCCGAGGGTGAGATTGTCGTAAGCCGATTAAAGGAACTTATGGTGGAAACACAACGCCGCGTGGTCGGTGACGTGTTGGAAGACGGGGGAGAAGATCCCTATTTCTGGGCGTCAAAGCTTCATTTTTATATCACAGGTGTTACGTTTTATAATTTCCCCTATACCTTTGGGTTTCTCTTGAGTCGGGGTTTGTTTTCTCAATTTTTGAAACAGGGATCGACTTTTTTACCAAAATATGAATCTTTTTTACAACGTTCCGGCAATGAAGCGGTAGAAAATGTGGTTGCACAGTGCCTCGGGGTGGATTTAACACAACCTGATTTCTGGGTGGAAGCTATCCATAGCCTGAAAGAACCTCATCGCAGGCTTGAACAGCTTATGCCTCAAATCAATAAAACGGTGTGATGCCTGATAATACCAGACGGAAATCAATCACATTGGAAGTGTGTATCGATAGTGTGGCCTCGGGCCTTGCTGCTCAGGAGGGCGGCGCACATCGGGTTGAGTTGTGCGGTAATTTGAATGAAGGCGGTGTTACCCCGAGTGCGGGGATGATTCTACAAGTACGAAAAATGCTCGATATTCCCGTACACGTGATGATTCGTCCACGTGGCGGTGATTTTGTTTATGCTGCAGACGAATATGAAGTCATGAAGCGGGATATTGAGTCGGTTAAAGAACTGGGTTGTGAAGGGGTGGTTTTTGGAATACTTAATTCCAATGGAAGCGTGGATAGCAAGCGAACAAAGGAACTCACGGACAGGGCAGCGCCCCTGGTGACCACCTTTCATAGAGCGTTTGATATGACTTCGAATCCATATGAGTCTCTCGATTGCCTGGTCGACCTTGGATTGGATATGGTTTTGACCTCCGGACAGAAGCCAACCGCATGGGAAGGACGAGAAACCCTGAAGGCGCTGGTTGAACAAACCCGAAATCGGATTGAAATCATGGCCGGAAGCGGTATATCAGAGGCTAATGTCGCCGACATCATACGTCAAACTGGAATCACATCAGTCCATGCTTCTGCATCCGGCACATATGAAAGCAATATGGAATATCGAAATGCTGAAATGACCATGTCCAGCGAATTTCACCCTTCAGAATACATTCGGAGGCAAACACAGGCGGAAAGGGTGCGGGTGATTCTAATGTCATCTTCATCTGATTAACTCTTCTGCACTGTAAAACCATAAACTATGGAGTCTTACATGGAACTCCTCGATGGATTGGAAAATCGATTCGGGGGAATTGAATTAAAAGCGGATTCCCTACCGGAATCCCCGGTCCTATTTGAATCACAATTAAAATTCTCACTTGAAAAATGGCTGAATCAGGACATTCAAGTCGTATGGATTGAGATTCCGCTCTCGCATGCATCATGTATTCCGATCGCTGTGAGTGAAGGTTTTGTCTTTCACCACAGTACAACAGAATACCTCATGATGACAAAACAACTGGTAAAAGATGCTTTTGTCCCGCTATATGCAACCCATTATATTGGCGCTGGCGGCGTGGTCACGAATGATAAAGAGGAACTGCTCGTCGTCTGTGAGCGATTTCGTGGTGGTGGCCGGCCGCCTTATTATAAGTTGCCCGGCGGGGCCCTGCATCCATCAGAGCATCTGGCAGATGGGGTCATACGAGAAGTATTTGAGGAGACCGGCGTGCCCACGCATTTTGACGGGCTCCTTTGTTTTCGTCATTGGCATGGCTACCGATATGATAAATCAGATATCTATTTCGTGTGCAGACTTAGACCCATGCATCAGATCATCAAGATGCAAACCGCTGAAATAGAAGAATGTTTCTGGATGCCGGTGCAGGAATACCTGCAATCGGAAAATGTCAGCCAGTTCAATAAAATAATCGTCAAAGTGGCCATAGGTAATAAAGGACTGCAACAAACCTGGGTGGACGGATATGGCGATCGCGAACGATATGAGTTTTTTATTCCTGAAGAGGATGGGTGATTTAATTAATAGAACAGGACAAAACATAAATAGATGGTCATGTAATATGAAATCATAATCCAAAAATCGATATTTCGATGAACCATATCGCCACCGCCTCCACTGATGAAATTAAAAACCTGGTAGGCAAGGTCCGGGCTGGAAAGGATTATGACGCCTGATAACTGGCCTGATGGGGCGCCGGCTGCCGTGGCCCTTTCTTTTGATGTGGACACCGAAACGATTGGCCCTGTTAAATCGGCTGATAGAACATATGCAAAGCCGTAGAGCGTGGATTACGACGCTGCAGAAAATGACTGCCTATCTACAAAACGACTGAATAATTACTGCAGAAAAAGTAAATATATTTTATATAGTACCAGACACAACTGTGACTTCTGTAGTGTACGATACAAAGAAGATATGCATCATTCACCCGTCCAGTTTTAAATAAGAAGGGGTTCATCGCATGGCTAAAACCGCACGACGGAGAAACAAACATCCCAATATCGTATTCTTCGGGATAGATTCATTGCTTGCCGATCATATGAGTTGCTATGGTTACGGTAGGCATACGACCCCCCATATTGATCGATTTGCAGAGGGTGGAACCCTGTTCGAAAAAACCTATAGCGCCCATATCCCCACGACCAGCGCCTATGCATCCATGTTAACGGGTCTGGACGCCTTCGGCACGCAGGTGGTAGCTTTGCGTCATAAGGGGGGATTGAGAGAGGATATTCAGACCCTACCGGAAATATTAGGTGGCGCAGGGTACAATACAACATGTGTCGGTTTCACTGGCAATCCTTCCTCAAGAGGCTTTGACACGTACCTCGATTATTCCGCCTGGGGAAGCTGGAATTCTGGACGTAGTCCAAAGGCGCAGGCACTTAACGAGGTAGCCATACCCGAATTGGATCGACTGGCAAAACAGAGAAAGCCTTTTTTCCTCTTTTTACGCCACATGGACCCTCATGCCCCATACCTTCCGCCGGAACCGTACGAACGGATGTTCTACCACGGCAATGAATGTGATCCAAAGCACACATCCATGGAGCCCGTCATGGCCTTCAAGCCCTTTTGTGATTTCTTCGCTTCCTGGATGCCGCCGGGTATTAGGGATAAAGAGTATGTGATTGCTCAATATGATGGCGCCGTTGCCTATATGGATGCGTGTATTCAGTCTGTCTTCAATGCCCTGGAAGCGCACGGCATCATGGATGAGACCCTGGTGATCCTAAATGGAGACCATGGAGAAACATTATACGACCATGATTGCTGGTTTGATCATCATGGCATCTATGATGTCACTTTGCATGTCCCGCTTATTATCCGATATCCGGGTAAAGTGCCGTCAAACAAGAGGGTCAGCGGATTCAATCAACATAAGGATCTGGTACCGACCATTATGGAGCTGGCCGACATTGAAACGGATATAAATTTTGACGGCAGGAGCTTGATGCCTCTGGTTCGAGGAGAGATTCCTACCTATGAAAGTGAGTTCTACATCACGGAATGCACCTGGATGCGTAAACATGGCTGGCGAACTCCCCAATGGAAATTGATTGTCGCCCTCGAACCAGATTTCCATTTTAAGCCGAAGGTCGAACTCTATAATCTGTTCGAAGATCCGGATGAAAATAAAAATTTGGCGGAAGAACAACCAGAAATCGTGACGCTATTGAAGAAGCGTATGCGAACCTGGATCAAAAAACGCGAAACAGAAACCGGTAAGAGGAACCCCATGCTATCTCAAGGTGATTGGCATGGACACGAAGGTGTAGGTTCGTTTAAAACCTCTGAACAGGCTTATGAAACGATGCATATCGGTGATCCGGACCAGGCGGCGGGTTTACAGGCTAAGAGTAGGGAATAGGGAGATGATGGAAAGGTGGCGGGTAGGAGGGTGGAAGAATTTGGTATTAATCAATGATGTAACGCATCAGTGCGAGCAGCAGGTGGAAGGTAGCCGGTGGTTTGCAGCCGATAGGTAAACAGAGTGACAGGACAGTGAGTACCAGGGCCATCGAACGACCTGCTTATCCGCCACAGGCCACCCGCGCGGATGTTTCGCTGCTTGATGGGTAACATCAGTTAATCATCACAGATTGGAAGGAGAAAGGAGAAATGGGCCTGAACGTGGCTGTAGTAGGGTTAGGAGGGATTGGAAACACACATGCACGCATTTATCACGGACATGATGATTGTAATATCGTGGCTGTCTGTGATGCTTTGCATGACAAAGCGGACAAGGCAGCAAAGGATTATGAGTGTCAGGCTTTTTATTCGATCACCGACATGGTTCGGAGCGGGCTGCGGATCGACGTCGCCAGTATGTGCACAGCCGGTGAGGAAAATGGCGGGGATCATTACCAGGCGACCTTGGAGTTGCTGTCCGCCGGTATTCCCGTTCTGGGAGAAAAGCCGATATCAAATAATATCACCCATGCCAGAGAGATGGTTGCTCTGGCTAAAGAGAAAAATATCCGATATGGTATCAATTTAAACCACCGGTTCACACCGGCGGCTATTCGGGCAAAAGAGTGGATCGAAGCCGGACGACTTGGTGAGTTGAATATCATCAACATGACCATGTGGATCAATAATCCGAATGAAAGTTCTCCTCACTTTCACATGCGGGCATTACATCCCCATTCGATTGATGTGATGCGATATTTCTGTGGGGATGTTTTAAAAGTTCAGGCCTTCTTCAAAAAGGGTAAAGGGCGTCAGATCTGGTCAAATGTACAGGTAAATATGCAGTTCGAAAATGGGGTGGTTGGTCACCTGACCGGTAGCTACGATGCCGGTGGGAGTTATGGGCTTGAGACCTGTGAGGTGGTCGGGTCTGAAGGCCGATTTGTAATCCGTGAAGCCTGTGTGGGATTAGAGTTCTATCCCAGGTTCTCCCAGGAAGTAGAGACCTATCAGAATCTGGGCGGCATGTTGGGCTTTCCGGAAACATTCGGTAGTCGGATTACACGCTGGGTTGAACAGAATCTGGAAGCCGCAGCCCCTGAAGATGTCGATGCCCGAGCCGAGGATGCGCTCAAAGGCCAGTTGATAATTGAAGCGGCGATTGATTCCTGGGAGAATGATTCTGTTGTGACGATTAACTACTAAGAACAAGTTTGATTTATGATTGAAGTCACAATACTTACAGTCAATTATAAATCCCTATATATGGTCATTTACCTGGCAATAAGATGATATTGTCACTGTCTTATTCAGAACGGAGAAACAATGAAACTCGGAGCTAACTCGGTGTTATTTGGCGGATACAATATGGAAGCCGCCTTCAAATATATTGCAATGGCAGGATATGACGGCATTGAAGTATCGGCCATCGACGGCATGAGCGAACATCTGGTTCTGGACCGCTGGCAGGAAATTGCCCCTGAAATCAGACGGCTTTCGGTTGAATATGATCTTGAATTACTGGCCATGGAACAACCTTCTCAAGATCCTGACAAGATGGAGACCGCATTCCAGGCGGCAGCTGAAATAGGCATCCCCATAATAAACTGTGGTCCCGGCGGAAAATCGGATGACGAGGATAGCCTGCAAGCCTCTATAGACGCGCTTGGTAATCTGTCAATTCTTGCAGAAAAGTACGACGTGACACTGTGTGTAAAAGCCCACGTCGGGGCGAGCATATATAATACACCTACCACGCTGAAAGCTCTGGAAGCCATTAGTTCCCCAGCTTTTGGGTTAGATATGGATCCGTCTCATATTTATCGGGCAGTTGAAAATCCCGTAGAGGCCATTTCTGCTGTTGTCGACCGGATTAAACATGTCCATATCCGGGATTGCAAAGGCCGACAGTATGGTCCGGGCACCCCGGAAAATCAAGCCAATGGACGGGGAGATATCAACCTGGTTGGATATATTCGGGTGTTACATGAAAATGGATACACCGGACCATTGAATTTAGAAGTCATCGGCGCAAAGGAATATTCGCTGGAGCAATGCTGTACCATTGCCGCCGAAACACGCGGTCATATCCAGGCATGTTTGCAGGCCTGCGGCGCCCGATAAATATTAATATCTATCCGTTAGAAGACCGCCCGCACCTCGGCGCGGGCGGTATGGATCATCGGGCGTACAGGATCTTTTCTGCCGTCATACTGCATGAGTAAACTGAATTTTTGCCCTAATCTATAATCCATAGCGCCCGTCCATCGGGCGCTATGGCCGGTTGGTTTGCCGTTGACCATTTCAAAGGGCAAATAGAAGTTCGTGCTCGAGGAACGAACCTGGGACCAATCTATTTCGAATCGGGCTCTGCCCTTGCCTCTAAATGAATAGGTTAATCGAGGGACGATACCGATCAAGTCAGCTGTGATCCCGTTCTGCGTGTCGGTATCGCGATTCCCTTGAAACTGTATCCTCAGTTCCAGTGGGGGACGTGGTCGGTTAGCTACAATCAACGAGCTGTTATGTGAGATAAGATGAAATCGATCTACGCCGAAGTCTCGTCTTGTTTTGATTTCCCTGGCATACTGAAATTCCGAGGTAGTCCGCGAAGCAACAGATGTGCGAAGTCTTATTGAATGTTCGCTCCTATACCGTCGTTCGCTCCCACTGATAAGCTGATTATTCAACAAGCTGTTCTTGCGATATCTCAACCGAAGAGAAAAACCCCGTTTCTGTGGGAATAAGAAGATATCCTGTCTGAATATGAGATTACCGAATACGGTCGTATTGTCCTGCTGAAATTGAGACAGCCTGAGCAGATACAAATTCGCTTTATTGCCGGATTTCGATTGCTCTTCCACCGCAAAATAGGTGTCTGTGGATATATGTTTCAGTATAGAGAAAACATCCCCGCCCGTTCCTGAGATCATCCGATAAGGTTGGGTCTGAAATCGAAAGCTGGTTTTAACGGCAGTAATCGGAGTAAACCCCCCAATCCGGTCAAACCGTTCAATGTATTCACCATCTGTATCCTGAATATATTCGCCCGAAAACGGATCCAACCGATAGTCCCCTCTACCTCTGCCGACCTGTACATACCTTCGTGCCCGCTGGGACGTTCTTTCATTTGAAATTTCATACCGACTTTCAATGGAAACCGCCTTGTTCCGTGGCGTAAAAAGGATGCGGCTGTCAACCATCTGGTCTTGGTTGTTTTCTCCCGGCGCCTCCTTAAAGATCCGGGATCGGTGGGTCATTTGAATAAAAGCGGAAAACGATTTCCAGCCTTTCATGGCAATTTTTTGCTGCATGGTATGTGCAACAGATTCCGTTAACCAGGCCTGTTCTGATGCGTTCCCCTTGCCTACAATGTCTGCCAATCGATAGGTGAAATGAGTAGAGGAGGTGAACCGCAGTGAAGGGCTGTAATCGAATCCGGATTTGATTTCTGAATAATCCCGGCCATTGTCCAGTGCAGATTCAAGACGCTGGTGGCGTTTTTCCTGTTCAAATCTTATGTAAGGCGTAAAGGAACCCAAATTAATGCGACCATGGATATATTGTCGTATCCATTGACCGTTCAGTTCGGCTGAAGCGAGCGGTGTCCCGATAGGCGAATTGGATGGCAATCTCAGTTCATTTATCTGAATGTGCTCATAACGATAAGACAGGTTGGCGGATGGACGGGGCGTTAGCGAGAAACCAAATTCCTGTCTGTTGGAGGAAAAACTTTGATCTCTTATCAACCGTCCCATTCCACCATTAATAGTCAAGAATTTATTCAATGTATGAGAACCGTTCAGTTCGATGAGTTGTCCCTGCCAGGCAGCCTCGGTTCCCTGACCATAGCGACGATGATGCTCAATCCCGTTGATTCTGCCGGATGGAATAAAATGCTTGTCCACCTGACGCATATTACCTTGGAAGGTAAACTGACCAATAGAACGATTGTGATAGGTCATTGGGGCGGATTCATAATTTGTAGAGAGATTAAACGCATGGCCTCGCTGTATCTGACGATTTGCGCCTTGCGAAAATGTGTTTGAGTTTACCGTACTCACAGCGAATTCACTGAATACCTGCATGCCGTTTACAGGTTCGGACTTGAGGTCGAACCCGACCAGTGAATGGCTGGTAGGAAGGTAGAGATCGATCTCAGGAACGTAGTCGCCCTGCAATGGACCAACAAACTGATACAGGCTATTCTCACGAAATAGATACGTACCTTTGCCTTGATTGACGTGTGTGAAAGAGACCTGGTACGCCCCCTGATTTTCTCCTACAAATTCATAATAATCCATATTGTAGGTGAGATCACGCCGCTTAGCATAGGTTCCTTTTCCGATACCTACAAACTGAACACCTGACACTCTATTTTGATCGGATGGGATCGCCGGTTTTTGAAGGGACTGAAGATCGTTGGTGAAAAGAGATTGGGGTTGGGGACTATTGCGATCATCGCCCTCCCTGATAAATGTGGTGCCCAGGGTGGTGTTGCGACCCACCGAGAAGGTCCCCCGACCGACATACACCTGCCGTTGAAATGGCTGTTCAGATGCTTCAAAATCCACCACAATACGGGATTCGCCTGTGATAAGACGATTTCGGGTAAAGGTCACCTGACCACTGGTGTACTCTATGGTGTAATCGTTGTCCCTGCCCCTGGTCATGGGGGTGCCGTCCACCCAGACCTTTTCAGTACCGGCAATAACGAAAAGATCCAGGTTCTCCTGACTGCCAGACAACTGATACGGTCCCTGTACCCCTTCGATGCCCTGAATGACATTCGACGTATACTCGC
>Ga0187827_10007569_pt1 | contig 12018 bp, 19 predicted proteins | sample ETNtaG_39_FD_167969 | JGI IMG/M metagenome (GOLD analysis project Ga0187827, IMG submission 167969) | Marine microbial and viral communities from oxygen minimum zone, Eastern Pacific Ocean - ETNP2014_SV_150_PacBio MetaG (Illumina Assembly) | ecosystem: Environmental > Aquatic > Marine > Hypoxic... | reverse complement strand
TTGAGGTCAAACAAAAAAGATCGAAGGCTTTGGCAATTCGATGGTTGGTTAATGCTTCTAAAAAAAGGAAAGATAAAAATATGTCCGATAAAATTTGTTTTGAACTCTATGACGCATATCAGGGCAGAGGTTCAGCAATAAAAAAAAAAGAAGATATGCACAAAATGGCCGAGTCAAATAAAGCTTTTGCACATTTTAGATGGTAATTAATCATGGCTAGAACGCACACTTTAGATAAATATAGAAATATTGGGATCATGGCTCATATTGATGCCGGAAAGACAACCACAACAGAAAGAATTCTATATTATACGGGCAAGAGTCATAAAATCGGGGAAGTTCATGATGGTGCAGCAACAATGGATTGGATGGAACAGGAACAAGAAAGAGGTATTACAATTACTTCAGCAGCGACAACTTGTTATTGGAGAGATCACAGAATTAATATTATTGATACTCCTGGACATATTGATTTTACTATTGAAGTAGAAAGATCTCTTAAGGTATTAGATGGTGCGGTTGCCGTATTCGATGGTGTTGCTGGGGTAGAGCCCCAATCAGAACAAGTTTGGAGGCAAGCAGATAAATATGAGGTTCCAAGGATTTGTTTTGTAAATAAACTTGATAGAACTGGAGCGGATTTTTTTAGATGCGTTGAAATGATAAAAGATCGCCTTGGATCAAAACCATTAGTTATGCAAATACCCGTGGGAACAGAGTCATCATTTAAAGGTGTAGTTGATTTAGTTAAAATGAAAGCAGTTTTATGGAAAGAAGAAAAGTTAGGAGCGGAATTTGAATATGTAGAAATACCAAATGAGTTACGAGAACAGGCTGAAAAATATAGGAAAGAATTAATGGAAACAGCCGTAGAACAAGATGAAAAATTGATGGACGATTATCTAAATGGAAAAGAAATATCAGAGTCTGATTTAATATCCTGTATTAGAAAAGGTGGTTTAAAATTTGATTTTGTACCAGTATTAACTGGTTCAGCATTTAAAAATAAGGGTGTGCAACCATTATTGGATGCTGTGGTAGACTTTTTACCAAGCCCCAAAGATATAGGGTCAATTAATGGCACAAAACCTAATTCAAAAGATGAAATTGAAAGAAAATTTGATGACAAAGAACCTCTATCAGCTCTAGCATTTAAGGTTGCAACCGATCCTTTTGTGGGAACTTTAACTTTTATAAGAATATATTCAGGCACATTAAAATCAGGCACCGGAATTTATAATACTACTAAAGATAAAGAGGAGAGGGTTGGCAGAATGCTGCTTATGCACGCTAATAATAGAGAAGATGTAAAAGAAGTTAATACAGGCGATATTGTGGCATTAGCGGGATTAAAATATACAATAACGGGACACACTTTATCTGATGAAGACAATCCAATAGTACTAGAACCTATGGAATTTCCAGATCCAGTTCTTGAAATTGCGGTTGAACCAAAAACCAATGCAGATCAAGAAAAGATGGGGGAGGCTTTAGGAAGATTGTCTAGGGAAGATCCGTCTTTTAGAGTGTCATCTGATGAGGAATCTGGTCAAACAATCATAAAGGGTATGGGAGAATTGCATTTAGATATTATAGTTGATCGAATGAAAAGAGAATTTAAGGTAGAGGCAAATATTGGTGCACCACAAGTAGCCTATAGAGAAACAATTTTGGGTAATGCTGAATTTGATTATATTCACAAAAAACAAAGTGGTGGCGCTGGACAATTTGCAAGAGTTAAACTTGCAATAGAACCTCTAGAGTCAGGAAAGGGTAGAGAAGTTGAAAATAAGATTAAGGGCGGATCTATTCCAAAAGAATTTATACCAGGAGTGGAAAAAGGAATAGAGAGTGTTTCAGATTCTGGAATTTTAGCTGGATTTCCAATTATTGATTATAAAGTAACCATAGTTGATGGTTTACATCACGATGTAGATTCAAGTGTCTTGGCTTTTGAAATAGCTTCAAGACATTGCTTTAAAGAGGCATGCATAAGGGCTTCTTTGAAACTTCTTGAACCGATTATGAGAGTAGAGATTGTTACACCAGAAGATTATATGGGAGATGTCATTGGCGATTTAAATAGCCGAAGGGGGCATGTTGAGGGAACTGAATCTCGAGGCAATGTAACAGTGATAACAGCCATGGTACCTCTTGCAAATATGTTTGGTTATGTAAATAGTTTAAGATCAATGTCACAAGGAAGAGCTCAATATTCAATGTTTTTTGATCATTATGAAAAAGTACCTCAAAATGTTCAGGAAGAAGTAACAAAAAGGATGGCTTAAAAGATGGAAAAACAAAATATTAGAATTAAACTTAGAGCATATGACAACAAAATTTTAGATCAGTCGACATTTGATATAATAAATACTGTAAAAAGAACAGGTGCCAACATTAAAGGTCCTATTCCACTACCAACAAAAATAGAAAGATATACGGTTCTAAGATCCCCGCACATTGATAAAAAAAGTAGAGAACAATTTGAAACAAGAACACATAAAAGATTGATCGATATTGAAGAGCCAACGCCTCAAACTATCGAAGCATTAATGAAATTGGATTTAGCCTCAGGAGTGGATGTTGAAATAAAAATATAAGATAACAAATGAAAAATATTGGTTTAATTGGAACAAAAATTGGAATGAGCAGAGAATTTTTTCCTATAGGAATATCTGTTCCAGTAACTGTTATAAAAATAGAAAAGGGAAGAGTGATAGACTTAATTACTAAAGATAAAAGGGGGTATGATGCTATTAAGGTGGGATTTGGAAAAATTAAAACATCTAAATTGTCTAAGTCTATGAAGGGTTTTTATAGTAAAAAATCTACAGAACCCAAAAAATATTTAAAAGAATACAGGGTAGAAAATATATCAAATTTTAAAGAAGGAAATGAAATTGGATTAGAAATTTATAAAGATGTTAAATTCGTTGATGTTACATCAAAAAGCATCGGCAAAGGGTTTGCCGGAGTTATGAAAAGATACAATTTTTCAGGTTTAAGAGCATCACATGGTGTATCAGTATCACATCGATCTGGTGGTTCAACTGGACAACGTCAGGATCCTGGAAAAGTCTTTAAAGGAAAAAAAATGGCTGGACACATGGGAGATAAAATTAGAACAACGTTGAATCTAGAGATAATTAAATCAGATTTGAACAATGATTTAATATACCTAAAAGGTTCTATTCCAGGATCAAAAAACACATTGGTATTCTTAAGGAATTCAGTAAAGAAAATAAATAAAAAAACAATTTTAGAAAAAAATAAAATATTTGAGAAAGAAGATGAAAAGGAGAAAAAAACGAGTGTTGCGAAAGAAACAAGATCTACAAAAGTTGAGCAAAAAAAAGAAGAGATACCAAAGAAAATAGAAAAAAAAGATATAAAAAGTAAATAAATAATGAAAATTGACAGCATCAGCATAAATGGCAAAGTAACAGCATTTGAAATCTCAGAAAAAATATTTTTTTCTAACATAAACAATAAATTGATCGGGCAAGTTCTTTATTCTCAAATTGCAAATTCAAAACCAAGACTTGCAAAAACGAAACAAAGAAATCAAATAATAGGTTCTACAGCCAAAATTCATGCTCAGAAAGGCACTGGAAATGCAAGACACGCAAGTAGAAAAGCACCGGTATTTGTCGGCGGCGGAGTAGCGCATGGCCCTAAAGGAAAAGTTTATAAAACAAGAAAGATAAATAAGGAGGAAAAAAAAAGTAGTTTAATTAGTGTAATATCTCAAAAAACTAAAGATAAAAATCTAACAATATTTGAAGATATTAAAGACAAAATTAGTAAAACAAAACAGTTTATCAAATTTTTAAAAACGAATGGAATTAACAGTGCTTTGATTGTTGTAGATTTAAAAACCAAAAAAAACATTGAGTTATCAGCAAGAAATATTCCCAATATAAAATTAATTGATGCATCTTATTTAACTACATACGATATTTTAAAATATAAACAAATTATGTTTACTGAATCTTCAACCAAAGAATTAGAAAAAAGGCTTTTAGATCATGAATAAAATAAATTTATATGACAGTATATTAAGCCCACTCGTAACTGAAAAATCAACTAACCTATCTGAAATGAATAAAGTGGTATTTAAAGTAAATAGTATGGCTGATAAAAAATCTATTAAAAAAAGTGTTGAAAAAATTTTTAAAGTAAATGTTATTAAAATAAATATAATTAATAAACAAAGAAGAATTAAGTTAACAAGAGGTAAAAAAACTAAAGTCCGAGGATACAAGAAAGCAATTATTACATTAAAAAAAGGTCAAAATATCGATTTAACCACAGGCATATGAAATGGCATTAAAAACATTTAAACCCTATACAAAATCAACTCGAGGCACGGTTATTATTGCGAAGAAAGATCTTTGGAAAGGCAAGCCGATCAAATCACTTACATTTGGAAAAAAATCTGTTTCCGGAAGAAATAATTTGGGACGAATTACCTCTAGAAGAAGAGGATCTGGACATAAACAAAAATTTCGTAAAGTAGATTTTTTTAGAAATAAACATGATATTGAAGCAGTAGTTGAAAGAATTGAATATGACCCGAATAGAACTTCGCATATTATGTTGGTTAAGTATGAAGATGGAGAAAGAGCATATATGCTATTACCTCAAGGAATTAAAATTGGATACAAGATTGTTTCGGGAAATAAAAAAGAGATAAAAATAGGAAATTGTATGCCTTTGAGTGATATTCCTGATGGAACAGCAATACACAACGTTGAAATGAAACCCGGCGGAGGTGCTAAAATTGCAAGGTCGGCTGGTTCATCCGTTCAAATTACTGGTAGAGATGGAGCATACTCAATAATAAAACTAGCATCTGGCGAAATTAGAAAAATAATTAGTAGAGCAAAAGCTACCATTGGTGTTTTGTCTAACCCTGATCAAAAAAATATAAAAATTGGAAAAGCTGGAAGAAGCAGGTGGCTAGGTATCAGACCAAGTGTAAGGGGGGTAGTAATGAATCCTGTAGATCATCCTCATGGTGGAGGTGAGGGAAAATCTTCAGGAGGAAGAAATCCTGTTTCACCCTGGGGGCAATCTGCAAAAGGGTTAAAAACAAGAAATAATAAGAGAACAAACAAATATATTATTATGAGAAGGAAAAAGAGAGTTTAATTTATGGCTAGATCAGTATGGAAAGGACCATTTGTAGATCCAAGTTTAATTAAAAAAATTGAAAAACAGAAGAATACAACAAAAAATATAAAACCAATTAAAACTTGGTCTAGAAAGTCCACAATAACTCCTGAATTTGTAGGATCAAGCTTTTTGATACATAATGGAAAAAAATTTATATCAATTTCCATTTCTGAAGATATGGTTGGACATAAACTTGGCGAGTTTTCACCAACCAGACAATTTTCTGGTCATACGCCAGCAGACAAAAAAGCTAAACAAGTAGCAGACGAAAGGTCCGTAGCTAAGAAAAATTTAAATGAAAAAAAATAAACAAGTAACAAATAAAGAAAATCTAGTTAGATCGGTCAACAAAAATGTTAGGAGTAGCACGAGAAAAATAGGATTAATTTTGAGGGGTATAGTTGGTAAAAAAGTTGACCATGCTTTGAGAGATCTAACATTTGCCAATCAAAGGATATGCAAAGAAATAAAAAAGACTATAAACTCGGCCGTAGCCAATGCAGAAAATAATTTTCAATATGATATTGATAAATTATTTGTAAAAGAAGCATATTGTGGCAAATCAATCGTGATGAAAAGATTTAGACCTAGGGCAAAAGGAAAAGCAAGCCCTATAAAAAAACCTTATAGTAATGTGACGATTGTATTATCAGACAAACTTAGAAAACTGGAGGATCATGGGACAAAAGGTTAATCCAGTCGGATTTAGATTAGGTGTGAACAGGGGATGGGACTCTGTTTGGTTTGCAAAAAAAAAAGAATTTGGAAATAATCTAATTGAAGACTTCAAAATTAGAGAATATATAAAAAAAAATGTAGTAAACTCAGGAATATCCAAAGTTATGATCGAAAGATCAGCAAAAAAATGTTTTGTAACTCTTTATACTTCTAGACCAGGTTTTGTTATTGGAAAAAAAGGAAGTGATATAGAGAAAATTAAAAAAAAATTGTCAAAATTATCCAGTCATGAGATTACCTTAAACATTAAAGAAGTTAAAAAACCTGAACTAAATAGTTATTTGGTTGCTGAAAATATAGCCCAACAGTTAGTAAAAAGAATTTCTTACAGAAGAGCTATGAAAAGAGCAATACAGTCCGCACTGAGACTGGGTGCCAAAGGAATAAAGGTTTGCGTAAGTGGGAGATTAGCTGGCAATGAAATTGCACGATCCGAATGGTTAAGCGAGGGAAGCATTCCTTTGCATACTTTAAGAGCGGATGTTGATTATGCGGAATCAGAAGCTTTAACTACCTATGGAATGATAGGAGTCAAAGTTTGGATATATAAAGGAAAAATATTTAGAAAGGAATTCAGTCAAGAGACTAATAAAATTTAACCATGATTCAACCAGCAAGAACGAAATACAGAAAAGCACATAAGGGGCGAATACATGGAAAGGCTTCCAGGTGTGACAAACTTAATTTTGGTGAATATGGAATGAAAGCCCTACAACCAGATAGAATTATCTCAAATCAAATTGAAGCAGCGAGAGTAGCATTAACAAGATATATGAAAAGAACGGGAAAAGTATGGACAAGAATATTTCCTAATATTCCTGTATCAAAAAAACCTACTGAAGTGCGTATGGGTAAAGGGAAAGGAACTCCAGAATTTTGGGTTTGCAGAGTAAAACCTGGTAGAATTTTATTTGAAATTGATGGAGTAACAGAATCGGTTGCAAAAGTTGCTTTATATAAAGCATCAGCAAAACTTCCAATTAAAACAAAATTTATAAAAAGATAATTTATGAAACTTAAAGAAATAAATAAACTTACAAAAGATCAATTGCACAAAAATCATGAAAAATTTAAAAAAGATTTATTTAACTTAAGGTTTAGAAAAATTAATGGACAGTTAACAAATCCATCAAAATTTAGAGAGACAAAAAAAACAATAGCAAGAATTAGTACATTAATTAATAAAAAATAATATGCCAAAGAAAATATTAAAAGGAAAAGTGATTAGTGATAAAAATAAAAAAACTATAGTTGTGCTGGTAGAGAAAAAATATCAACATCCTTTTTTGAAAAAAATTGTTACAAATAAAAAAAAATATCATGCCCACGATGAAAAAAATAAGTTTAAAATTGGTGACACAGTATATATTGAAGAGTCAAAACCCTATTCTAAAAATAAAAAATTCAAAATATTAGAGGAAAGTAAATGATTCAAGTTCAAACAGAATTATTTGTGGCTGATAATACAGGAGCAAAAAGAATCGAATGCATCAAGGTTTTAGGTGGTTCAAAGAGAAGATATGCTTCAATTGGAGACATAATTGTAGTTAGTATCAAGGAAGCTATTCCAAGGGGAAAAGTAAAGAAAGGTTCAGTATACAAAGCTGTAATAGTAAGAACCAAACAAGGTATTTTTAGAAACGACGGTTCAAAAGTAAAATTTGACAATAATGCAGCAGTGTTAACCGATGAAAAGGGCGAACCATTAGGAACACGAATTTTTGGCCCGGTAACGAGAGAACTGAGATCCAAAGGTCAAATGAAAATAATTTCATTAGCACCAGAGGTTTTATAATTTATGAATTTAAAAAAGGGAAATTTAGTAAAAGTGCTAACAGGTAAGGATAAAAATAAGTCAGGAGAAATTATTGAAGTAATAAATAGATTAAATAAAGCAAAAGTTAAAGGCATAAATATTGTTAAAAAACATTTAAAAACAACAAAAGAAAAAAAGGGAGGAATTATTTCTAAAGAAAATTTTATTCATTTATCAAATTTAAAGAGAATAGAGAATAAAAAAGACAAAACTGAAATAAAAAAAGGAATTAATAAAAAATGAATCCAAGATTAAAAGAGTTATATTATTCTAAAATACAAACTGATTTAGCAAAAAAGCTTTCCTTAAAGAATAAATTAATGAGCCCAAAATTGAAAAAAGTTGTTATCAACATGGGATTAGGCACAGATGGAAATGATAAAAAAATTTTGAAATCTTATTCAGACGATATTGCTATGATAACTGGACAAAAACCGGTTGTTACGAAATTTAAAAAATCCATATCGAATTTTAAAACAAGAAAAAACACAGACGCTGGTTTAAAAGTAACTTTAAGAAAAAACAAAATGTACGAATTTATTGATAGACTCGTTAATATTGCCCTTCCAAGAATAAAAGATTTTCGAGGCTTAAGTTCACGAAGTTTTGACAAATTTGGTAATTATACCCTTGGGATTAAAGAGCATGTTGTTTTTCCAGAAGTAAATTTTGATAAAGTTGAAAAAATACGTGGTTTAGATATTACGATTGTAACTCATGGAACAAGTAACGATCATAATTTGGCTTTATTAGAGGAATTTAATTTTCCCTTTAACAAAGAAAATAAAAATTGATTTTAAAAAATATATGGCAAAAAAAAGTTCAGTAAATAGAAATAAAAAAAGAATTGCATTGAATTTGAAATTTGCAAATAAAAGAAGAAAACTAAAAGAAATAATTATGAACAAGAAAATAAGTTTAGAAGAAAGATTTAAAGCTCAAATGAAATTGTCAAAATTGCCAAGAAATTCATCTAAAATTAGAATTAAAAATAGATGTGAAATTACCGGAAGATCTCATGGAGTTTATAGAAAATTAAAAATTTCTAGAATAACTTTGAGACAACTATCATTAGAGGGAAAAGTCCCCGGAATGATAAAGTCGAGTTGGTAAGAAAGAAAGGAATATATGAGTTTTACAGATCCTATAGGTGATATGATAGCTAGAATTCGGAATGGTCAAATGAGATCATATGTTAAAATTGAAATGCCTGCCTCATCATTTAAGGGTAAAATTTTAGAAATACTTAAAAGAGAAGGTTTTATTTTGAATTATTCACTGGATCAAACTAATGAAAAAAAAACAAAATATTTAATTATTTTAAAATATAATTCGGGTTCTCCAGTGATAAGTAATATTGAAAGAATTTCTAAACCAGGAAGAAGATTTTATTCAAGCGCTCAAAGTATTCCAATAATACAAAATGGTTTAGGTATAGCGATTATTTCTACTTCCAAAGGAATAATGACTGATACAGAAGCAAGAAAAGCTAAAGTTGGTGGTGAAATTATTTGTAAAGTATTTTAATGTCAAAAATTGGTAAAAAAAAAATTTTAATTCCAAAAGAAGTCAATTTGTCAATTAATGGTGGCAGCATTGATGTAAAAGGACCTTTTGGTAGCAAGAAAATTAATCTAAATACAAATCTCTTTGAAGTTAAGATTAGTAAAAACAACGAATTATCAATTAATCCCAAAAGAAAAAATGATGATATTAAAAAAATGTGGGGTATGAATCGGAGCCTTTTAAATAATACTATTATTGGAGTTAATAAAGGTTTTGTGAAAATTTTAGAAATGACTGGAGTTGGTTACAAAGCTGCTATAAAAGACAACAGCTTGAACTTACAACTTGGCTATAGTCATGGTACAGATTTTGAGATTCCAAAAGATGTAAAAATTAGTGTAGAAAAACAAACAATAATTAATATTAGCGGTTTAGATAAACAGCTGGTTGGTACGGTTGCATCAAAAATAAAATCATTTAGACCTTCCGAGCCATATAAAGGTAAGGGAATTAAAGAAAAAGGAGAGCACATACTACGCAAAGAAGGTAAAAAGAAATAAAAAATGAAATTAGATAAAATAGTACAAAAAAAAATGAGAATAAGAAATAAATTAAAAAAATCTAATATAAATAATAGATTAAGATTAAGCGTTAACAGATCTTATAAAAATATTTCTGCTCAAATAATAGATGATATAAATAATAAAACTATAGTTAGCGCATCCTCGGTAGAAAAAGGTATTAAGAAAATTGCTATAACAAAAAAATCGGATTTGTCATTATTTGTTGGTGAAGCACTTGCAAAAAGAGCAAATATAAAAAATATAACCAAGGTATATTTTGATAGAGGTCACTATAAGTATCATGGAAGAGTTAAATTATTGACAGATGCTTTAAGAAAAAATGGTTTGGAATTTTAACAAATGCAAAATGATGAATTAAAAGAAAAACTAATTTATATAAATCGTATTACAAAAGTAGTTAAAGGAGGAAGAAGATTCGCCTTTTCAGCTCTTGTGGTGGCCGGGAACCAATCTGGTAAGATGGGGGTTGCCCAAGCTAAAGCGAAGCAGGTTACGGATGCAATTAAAAAAGCCACAGATTTAGCTAAAAGAAAATTAATTCATATTCCACTTAAAGAAGGAAGAACGTTACATCATGATATTTTGGCAAAAGAAGGGTCAGGAAAAGTGCTTTTAAGGTCGGCTCCCAAAGGAACAGGAATTATAGCAAGTGGAGCAATAAGAGCAGTATGTGAGGTTGTGGGAATAAAAGACATTGTGGCTAAATCATTGGGTTCATCAAATTCTCATAACGTAGTTAGAGCTTGCATGAAGGGCTTATTGAATCAACTTTCACCAAAAAATATTTTTTATTTACGTGGTAAAAAAAATCTAAAATAACTGAGAATAAAATATAAATGTATCTGAATTCATTAAATTACAAAGTTAAGACTAAAAAAATTAGACTGGGTAGAGGTATAGGATCTGGAAAGGGTAAAACATCAGGTCGAGGACATAAAGGTCAGAAAGCTCGTTCAGGGATAGCAATAAAAAGTTTTGAAGGTGGCCAAATGCCTTTATATAGAAGGCTTCCTAAGAGAGGTTTTAACATAATAAAAAAAAATAATATTGCAATAATAAATCTTCAACAATTGCAAGAATTTATCTCTAAAGGAAAATTAAATAATAAAATTCTTATTAACTTAAGTGAACTTAAAAAAAATAAGATTTTGAAGAATAAAATAAGTAAAATAAAAATATTGGGTAATGGTGATATCAAAGATAAAATTAATCTTGAGATTGATTTTATTTCGAAATCTGCAAAAGAAAAAATTGAAAAAAAAGGTGGATCAATAAAATTAAGAACAAAATAAATTTTAAGAAAGATATTATCAATGATTAGTATTCCTTCCCAAACTAATGACTTAAAGAATCGTATCTTTTTTACTATTATAATATTATCAATTTATAGATTAGGTACATTTATACCAATTCCGGGAATAGACCCACAATCGTTACAAGAACTTATGAATTCTAATCAGAGAGGTTTATTGGGAATGTTCAACGTATTTGCAGGAGGGGCTATTGCCCGTATGGCTCTTTTTGCGCTTGGAATTATGCCATATATTTCCTCTTCTATTATTGTCCAATTATTGACAGGAGTTTCCGATTATTTCAAAAATCTTAAAAACCAAGGTGAAATGGGAAGAAAAAAGATTACCCAAATTACCAGATATGGAACAGTTTTATTGGCTACTGTACAAGGTTATGGATTGTCAGTTGGATTAGAGTCAGCAGAAAACTTGGTAATTAACCCTGGAATGTTTTTTAGAATTAGCACAGTAATAACGATAGTAGCTAGCACTATGTTTTTAATGTGGTTAGGCGAACAAATTACTCAAAGAGGAATTGGTAATGGAATTTCGTTAATTATATTTTCTGGTATTGTAGCGGAAATTCCAAGGGCTCTTGTAACAACTTTTGAACTAGGTAGAACAGGTGCAGTTTCATCAATAATGATAATTTCTATATTCCTATTATTGATTTGTACAATTATTTTTATTGTTTTTATGGAGAGAGCCTTAAGAAAAATATTGATTAATTATCCAAGGAGGCAAATGGGAAGCAAAATGTATGGAGGTGAATCATCTCATTTACCTTTAAAAATTAATTCTGCTGGAGTAATACCTGCAATTTTTGCCTCTGCTTTATTGTTGTTACCAATTACATTTTCAAATTTTACTTTTTCTCAAAATGAAATATTTTTAAATATATCTG
>Ga0187827_10007565_pt1 | contig 12026 bp, 9 predicted proteins | sample ETNtaG_39_FD_167969 | JGI IMG/M metagenome (GOLD analysis project Ga0187827, IMG submission 167969) | Marine microbial and viral communities from oxygen minimum zone, Eastern Pacific Ocean - ETNP2014_SV_150_PacBio MetaG (Illumina Assembly) | ecosystem: Environmental > Aquatic > Marine > Hypoxic... | reverse complement strand
CGACGTGCAGCAGAAGGTTGCGGAGTTTATGGACTTTCCGGTCAGCGAAATTCATATGGTGGCGGGCATCAACCCGAGGCTCGATTATCAGTACTACAAGGACATCATCCGAGTGGTGAAGGAGACACGGCCCGGCGTGCACGTCAAAGCCTTCACCATGGTCGAGATCGTCCAGATTGCCAGCAAGGCCCGCAAGCCGCTCGATGAGACGATGGCCGAATTGAAAGAGGCGGGACTCGACTCCATCCCCGGCGGCGGTGCAGAGATATTCAGCGACCGCATTCAGCAGGAGCTCTTTCCGCTCAAACAAAATGGGGAAGAGTGGCTCGATATCGCCATGACCGCGCATCGCATCGGACTGCGCTCCAATGCAACCATGCTTTACGGGCACATCGAACGGATCGATGAAAAAGTCGGCCACTTGGTCCAGCTTCGCGAAGCCCAGGACGAGACCGGCGGCTTTTATGCATACATCCCGCTCCATTTTCATCCCGAGCGCACGGAGATGGAAGGCGTCCGCCACGCCACCGGCGAACAGGATCTCAGAGAGGTCGCTCTCGGCCGCCTGATGCTCGACAACTTCGATCACATCAAAACTTTCTGGGTGATGATCACGCCGCAGATCGCGCAAGTCGCCCAGTGGTACGGAGCGGACGATATCGACGGGACGATCGTTGAATACGAAATCACCCGCGACCCTGTGCGAGACAAAAGACAATACCTGACACACCGGCAGATGGTGCATCTGATCGCAGACGCTGGCCGTGAACCTTTCGAAAGAGACTCAAAATATCGCCGGGTAAACTGGGACGTCTCGCAATATCCCGGCCTCGCAAAAGAGGCCCAGATGGAGGAAATGTCCGCCATGACGACCGCCGCATCAGTTTTAAATTAGCTACGACAATCATGCTCCACGACATCGCAGACAAAATCCTCAACAGCGAAAGCCTCACCTTCGATGACGGCATGCGGCTCTGGAAGCACCCCAATCTGCCGGAGCTCGGCGCGCTCGCCGATTACGTCCGAAACGAACGGCATCCTGATTCCGTCGTGACTTACGTCACCGGCCGTAACATCAATTACACCAACGTCTGCTGGGTGAAATGTAAGTTTTGCGCGTTCTATCGCCTGCCCGGCCAGGATGGCGAATACGTCCTGCCGCTGGAAACGATCTTCAGGAAGATCGACGAGATGCTCGAACTCGGCGGCTGCGAGCTCCTCATGCAGGGCGGGCTCAATCCAAAACTCAAAATCGATTACTACGAAGAACTGTTCCAGGCGATTTCCAAAAAATACCCACAGGTCATTCTGCACGCGCTGTCGCCAACAGAAATTCTGTACATCGCCAAGATTTCGAAACTGCCGATTCCGGATACGCTCGAAAGGTTGAAAGAGGCCGGCCTGCACTCGATCCCCGGCGGCGGCGCGGAGATGCTCGTCGACAAGGTCCGTGACGAGATAGCGCCGTTCAAGGATCGGGCAGATGAATGGCTCGGGGTCATGCGGGACGCGCACAGACTTGGGATCCGGTCGACAGTCACCATGATGTACGGAACCGTCGAGACACACGAGCAGCGCATGGAACACCTCATGCGCGTGCGCGATGTCCAGGATGAATACCGAGGCTTTCGCGCTTTCATTCCCTGGAGCTTTCAGCCAAACGGCACGCCGCTCGGCGATGAACTCGAATCCAACGGTGACTGGCATCAAGCCACCGCGCACGATTACCTGCGCACGCTCGCCATTTCCAGGCTCGTGCTCGATAACATTGATAATTTCCAGGCGAGCTGGGTAACCCAGGGCATCAAAATCGCTCAGGTCTCACTGCGATATGGCGCAAACGACTTTGGCAGCACCATGATGGAAGAAAACGTCGTCAGCGCGGCCGGCACCCGCTTCCAGGTCCAGATCGAACAGATTGAGCGCAATATCAAAGAGGCTGGTTACGAGCCGCGGCGGCGTAATACACGCTACGAGCTCATCCCTCCGGCAGACATCCCTAGACCCGCAGCGCAGCAAGAACCCTTCGCCATCCTGAATTGAAACGGTTCATCTTTTCATTCGTTTACTGGTTGCAGTATCTCACCCTCGCAGTGTGGGTGGGCACTCTTGTCGCGGTGCCGGTTTTCGCGACCAAGATCTTTACTTTCCTCGAAGATGACCGCCTCGACGCCGGCCGAATTGTCGGTCGTTCATTAAATGTGCTCGGCGGGATTCAGATCGCATGCGGGCTGGTTCTCATTCTCGCGGTAGTGGCGTTGCTGCTATTTGTACCGGCATCGGGGTGCGGGGCTCGCTGGCGAATTTTTCAGGCGGGCAAGATAATCCTGCCGCTGATCATGTTGCTGACTCTGGCATACCTGATCTTTTCGACCGGGCCGCGCATGCAGCATCTGAGAGCGAATGCGCCGCAGAGTAATTTCGAAGATTGGTCAGGTCCGGACAAAGATGAATTCGATATTCTTCACGAGCGATACACCAACTTCTCAAAGGGGATACTCCTCGGCGGGCTGGTGCTCTTCCTGCTTTTCGCCATCGACTGCGCCAGCCAGATGCCAGGAATCACTTCCCCACCAGTGACGAACCAACAAGATGATATTTCTGAAATCCAAGAGAGAACTGAAGAGACTTAAGGCCTCATGCCAGCTCACCGCACGCATCCTTCAAGAAATGGGCGGCATGGTGCGAACGGGAGTCACTTCGCTGGAGATTAATGATTACGGCGGACGCCGCTGCCATGACGAAGGCGTTCGTCCGGTCTTTCTCAACTATCCCGGCTCGAACGGCCAGCCGCCCTTCCCAGGCGTCATTTGCGCCTCGCCAAACAGTGTGGTCGTGCATGGCATCCCGGACGATGTGCCGCTGGTGGAGGGCGATATTCTTTCCGTTGATTTCGGAATCAAGAGAGATTCATATTGCGGCGACACGGCTTATACATTCAAGGTCGGCCAAGTAAGTGAATCGACCCAGCATCTCCTCGATGTCTGTGAAGAAGCCCTCCGCCTCGGGATTGAGCAGGCCGTGGTCGGTAATCGCGTGGGGGATATCTCATACGCGGTCCAAACCTGTGTGGAATCGCACGGCTACGGTATCGTCCGCCCCCTCGTTGGGCACGGTATCGGCCGCAACATGCACGAAGACCCTCAGGTACCCAACTACGGTGATGCAGGCAAAGGAGACAAACTTCGCAAGGGCATGACCATCGCCATCGAGCCGATGATCACCCAGGGCCACCACGATGTTGACACCCTTGATGACAAGTGGTCCGTCGCTACCAAGGACGGCAAACTGGCCGCGCATTTTGAGCACGTGGTTGCCATACTGAGTGACGGGCCGGAGATTTTTACGATGACGGGGCAGTAATCAGCAAGCGCCGATGAGGGCACGCGCCGCCACGGCAGCATCGGCAACCAAGGCCCGTATTACTCATTCCTCTTCTGCACACTATGCTTAACGCGAATCCAGATCGTCTGAATGAGCTCCAGGCCACGATAGATGCGCTCCCACGCATTCCTCTCGCCAACCTGCCTACACCACTGGAGCGCTGTTCCCAGCTTTCAGCGGAAGTGGGAGGACCTGATATCTGGGTGAAGCGTGACGATATGACCGGTCTTGCCATGGGCGGCAACAAGACCCGCATGTTTGAGTATGTCCTCGGCCAGGTTAAGGCAGATGGCATGGATACGGTCGTGGGCGGCGCGGCTGTCCAGTCAAATTACTGCCGACAACTCGCCGCCGCATGTGCAAAGGCCGGGCTTGAATGCCACCTGGTACTGCGCAGAGTTCGTGGTGAAAAGGATGACGAGATTCAGGGCGGGTTACTGCTCGACCTGATCGTGGGCGCGCACGTCACCGTGGTCGATGCACCCCGATGGTCTGAGCAAGGCGAACTCGTCAGAGCCAGGGCGGCGGAGCTCTCCAGTCAGGGGAAGAGAGTTTTCATTGCACGCGTCGGGAACGAATCTGGGCTCGGACTCTATGCGGCATCGTACGCAGCGGCAGCCATTGAACTGATCAAGCAGGCCGAAGGGCTGGAGCTGAAAATCGATGAGCTCTGGCTCTGTTCTTCCGACACCACCCAGGCCGGGCTGGCACTCGGGCTCAAGCATGTACAGTCGCCCATCAAGATCGTCGGCGTTCCGGCCCTGGCCGAACCAGTGATGCCGGGCTGGACTTTTGAAGAATGCCTTTCCTCCATTGGTAACGAATGTGCCGAACTGCTCGGACTCTCCACTCGGCTCGATCCTTCAGAGCTCATCAGCCTGACCGATTATGTCGGTCCTGGATACGGCCTGATGGACGATGCCCACCGTGAGGCGCTCAGGCTCGTCGGCCGCACGGAGGGCCTCCTGCTCGATCCGGTTTACACATGCAAGGTGATGTCCGGGCTTCTGGATCACATTCGCACCGGTAAGATCGGCAGTGACAAAAAAATCGTCTTCCTGCATACCGGCGGATTGCCGGCCTTGTTTGCCTACAACGACGAACTGAATCTCTCCCTGGAGACAACCCAATGAGAAATCTGGGCGAAGCCAAACTGAAGAACGGCGAAACGCTGGGAATTGGTGTAGTCGAAGCCCCCGATGATGAATACCGGGAAGTTGTCCTCGACCTCCTCTCCCACAAGCGCGACGCGTGGCAGTGGCACATCGGCCACGGGTTTGACGGCAAGACGGGCGACTTGCGCAATCTCTTCTATATCGGCTTCATCAATGGAGAGGCCGTCAGCAACATTACCGTCTGGCAGTACGGATCGACCGGCGACCTCGGGCACGTTTACACAAAAGAAGAACATCGCCGCAAGGGTATCTGCAATGCCACCATGCAGGCACAGATGGACGACTTCCGAGAACAGGGAGGCCGATTCTGCGTTCTGGGCACAGGATACGATTCACACCCTTACCACATTTACAGAAGTTTCGGTTTCGAAAGCCTGCAGCCGGAATCCGGCGCTATGTTCTATCAACGGGATGAAGAATTCTGGAACGACTTCCTTAAGGGAGGGGACACCATCGGTAGAAACATCAAATGGGAAGATTGGTCTGACGTCTGCGCGTTGATGGCGTGCCCGACCGCTGACTGGTATCGCTGCCGGCGGGCCCGCGTGTTCGGCCCGACTTGTTTCGAGTTCTCTTTGTTGAATGATTTTGAAAGCCTCCACCATGAGAAGACCCAAGTGAGGGTTCTTGAGGGACCGGGCGGCATCGTCGGATACGCTACGCTCGCGCCAGACCCTGAATGGAAAGGCAACACTTTTCTTCTCGACCTCACAGTGCATCCGCAATTCGCCGAATTCACACCTCGTGTCCTTGACGGATTCGAATGGCCGAATGCAAAAGTGACGGCCTGGCTGCAGGGCTCGTCACCAACGGTGGATGCGATGAAGCAGGCGGGTTTTAACGAGGAAGGAAGGCTGACCAATATGTTCGCACGGGGCAGCGCGCCACAGGACATCGTCATTCTGACCAGATAACCAAAAGGAATCCGCATGAAGATCACAAAGATCGAAGCCTTCAAGGTTTTCGTTCCCTGGCAGGACTCACTCAAAGAGCCCATGCGGGAATGGCGAAAAATAATGCCGGGCAACTCGCCGGAAGAGGAAGATGCCTACGCGGTCGTGAAGGTTCACACAGACGAGGGCCTCATCGGGCTTGGGGAAGGCGGACGCGATGTCGAAGAAGTAAAACGTCAGGGGGAGGCATTTATAGGTAAGAATCCTCTGGAGCTGAAACCTTTCTCGATGCAACGTCCCTGGGCCATGGCATTATTCGATCTGGCAGGGAAAGCCCTCGGCGTGCCCCTTTACCAGCTACTCGGTACTAAGGTGCACGACGACATCCCTTTTGCATGGTGGTCACCCTACATGGCTCCCGAAGGCACAGGAAAGCTAGCGGAAGAAGGCGCGGCCCGCGGTTTCAAAGTGCACAAGATTAAGGCGAGGCCCTGGGACGCGGTCGATCACGTAAAGGCCATCCACGCTGGCGCCGGCGATGCCCTGGCGATTCGCATCGATCCAAACTGTCACTTCGAACAACCGGCTGTGGCCGTCAGAATTGCCCGGCAGATCGAGTCCTACAACATCGAGTGTTTCGAGGATCCCGTCAGTAAAGATCGGCCGGAATGGAATCGACTGATTCGAGAAAAAACGACCGTGCCCGTCGCCCTTCATGACACAAGCCCCATCAATCTGCTGAACCACATCCGCGCTGACGCTGCGGATTTCGTCAACATTGGTGGTTCAGTTGAGAACATCTTTCGCGCTGCACACATCTGCGAATCCGCGGGCATCCCTGTCTGGCTGCAGACGGAAGGCCACTGCTATGACCTCCAGGCCGCCTTCAACTGCCACGTCAACGCAGTCATACCAAACGCTACCCTTGCGCAGGATGCCCTTCCCTTCCTGCGCGAAGCCAGCATCGTGACCGAGCCGCTCTGGCCAACAGACGGCGCCGTCAAAGTGCCGGAAGGCCCGGGGCTCGGAGTAGATCTCGATGAAGAGATGATCGGAAAGTATCGCGTGGGATGACGCTTCGATTGTGCCTTTTCCAATCGAAGTAAGGCCTGCCTACTCGCCCTCCCTCTTTATGTAATCAGCCATCGGCCGCTTCAATTTCATCAGATCATTCCTGTTGTTCGAGACGCCGTCCCAATTAGCGTTGAACCTGGAATACACACCGGTCCTCTCCAGCAGGTGATACTCCAGGAATGGCCGGTCGTCGGTTACCGCTGGCACGTCGGCCACATAGGCATCCACCTCCTTCCTGCCGCATTCGAAATAGAGATGTGCCCGCTCATAGACACGCAGCGATATCAATCGCCGGTCGTTGTGCAGCCGGTTCAACGGCTTGTCACTGGCAATGATGTCCACGCCCCCTTGCAGGAATCGCCAGATGGTCACATCTTCGAATTCTTCGGCGATTGAGCGCATCAGTCCCTTATAGAGGATTTCGCTTTCTACATTGGTGGACAATCTCTGGTAGAGAATACCCCCTGGTTTTAACCGCCCTTTTGCCAATGCGTAAAACTCGCTCGTATGAAGATTAACCATGCCGGGCTGAGTGATCGGCGGTGCGGGATCGATGTTGATGATGTCGTATTGCCTTTCATCAAGGAGCAGGAAATTTCGTGCATCAGTTACAACCGGTCGCATCCTCGGCATCCGAAGTTGCTGTAGCACATCCTCAGAATGAATAAGCGGCATGCATCGGAAGACCGCTGGGTTGATATCTACAGCCGTCACCGAAGCATTCTGATATTTCAGTGTTGAGACCCACGACCCACCTGAGCCAACGCAGAGCACCAGAATGTCCTCAGGAACTTTGCCGTACAGCGACACCGGGATCTCCATCGTCAGGCTGCCAAACGTGTGTGTTGAGTCAATGGTGCTCACTGCGTAATTGTTCACGGCCACATCCTTAAGACCGTTGGCGTATTCGATCACCAGCGTGTGCCCGACATGATTGTCTTCTTCAAAAAGAATCTGGAAGCCGCGGCGGTTGCGAGGAATCAGTACCGGGAAGGGTACGACCGCCACGGCAATCAGAGCGATGACACCTGCAGCGCCGACAGCTTTCAGAACCGTCCTCGATTCAGTTCGCAGCACATGTGCCAACAGCATTCCCCCGATTAGAAGATTCATAATGGCCAGAAAGGCGAGGCAGGAGTAAGTGCCCTTTAGTGGAATAAACACGAGCCCGACGAAGATCGGACCAAGGGATGATCCGAGAGTGTTTAATGCATAGAAATTCCCGAACTGCCTGCCGGCATGATTCATCGCATCAATGAATGCGCTCACCAGTAATGGGAATCCAATACCCATCAAGACGGTCGTCGGCATCACAATGAGCGCTATCTCAACAAGTTTGATTGCCAGACCATCAAGAAACAGGAAACGTTCAACGGCAAGGGTCACGATGGTGTACGCACCAATGAGTATCTGGACCCATCCCAATTGAAGCAATGGGCTGACGCCCTGACGGCGAATCCATTTCACCAGGATGCCACCGAGGCTGATGCCAATCAGAAAGAGCCCGAGGATTCCACTGTAGACATACGTGCTGCTGAACTCCGCTGGTGGATACCCAATCTCCGTCTTGGCCGAATGAAGACTGAGAAAAGACCAGAGACGTATCCAGAGCACTTCATAGCCGAGCGACATGGCACCGGACAGAAATGAAAGCGCATACAGCGGCCAGGGCGTCTTCCGCTCTTCTTCATCCTTCGCATCTTCTGAAATCGCCTCGTCGGCCTTCAGGCCAGCTTGGGTCTCCCCGTGTGCAACATGTGCGAACAATGCCGACCCGCAGCTCAGGGCGATGGCAACAAAATAAGAGCTCTGCAACCCCAGCAGTTCAATGAGCACAAAGGCCATGATGACAAGGCCGACCACCGCGCCGATGGTGTTGATGCCGTAGACGATGCCCAGCGATACTGCGAATGATTCCTTGCTTCGGACATAGCACTTCGTCATAACCGGCAAGGTCCCGCCCATCAGAAAAGTTGGGATGCTCAACATCAGAAAAGTCAGACTGAATTTGGCGATTCCTACAAGCAGCAGGCTGCGCTCGAATACAGAGCGCTAGAGTGTTACGTAAACCGAGTTCAGAACCGGTAGCAGAAGCAGAACCAGGAGCGATGTCAGCGCAATTCCTGCTTCGAGATTTCGATAGAGTCTGATCGGTGATTTCGATTTATCCGCGCGCTCGCCGAACCAACGGCTTCCCGCGGCCATCCCGAAAAAGAAGCTCGAAAGAACGATACTGACTGAAAGAGTGGTATTGCCGAATACGAAGCCTAGACGCCGAATCCATAGTGTTTGATACATCAGCCCAGCCCCACCCGAGACAAAGACGGCGAGGAGGAAGAACAGCGACTTCATAAAGGGTGTTGATTGTTAGTGGTGGCCGAGCGGAAGGCGAAGTTAGGCGTGCGGTAATCTAAATCAACCGATTGCCTGCCTGTCACCGCCTTCGAGAATTGATTGAAGTTAGTCATGACGGAATCCACTATCAGTCTGTTACCCGTTACCCGAAACTCGAGAGGATGAAATGCTTCGCAGTTTTCTGATTGTTGCTTCGCTTTCTCTGAGCCTCACCTCCTTAAATGAAACTTTCGCAGAGCTTCAGGGGATACTTGTTGAAGGAGAGGACTTCGATGGCATCGAACAGTTTTCTATCTGGCAGACATGCAATGGTCGGTGGTATGCCAAAGAACACCTCGCTGCCTACGCCATGGGCGGCGCATATGCAGTGGCGAATGAATTCTCCATCGGAGCGGTGATGGAGACAAAGTTGGAGCGACCTCTTCCTGCAGGCGAATACAACGTGTGGGTTCGTGTCGTCATCTGGACGGACAGCGATGACGCGGTCGAAATCAGTCTCAACGGCGCCAGGCGCATCTATGCATGGACGATCAAAACCAGCGGACGGGGGTATCGGTGGCTCAAGGGCGAGATTACCACAACCCGCGAGGGCAACGTTCTGCAAGCAAAAGCTGTCAAGGCCAGTCAGCAGAATTTCGGCGAGAGCCCGCGGCCGCCCTGCAGGTTCTTTGTTCTTGATTCAATCTACATCAGCCCGGCCGGGGAGGAGGCCCATGTATCGAGCACTAGAAAGAATGATGAATTGGTCATCGACGGCCGGCTGCTCACCTGTTACGGATTGGGCGCGGCAGTGACGAATCAGGTCAGCGATACTGAATCAAAAAACACCGAACCGACCAAAGGCAATCTGATCGGCAACGGCAGCTTCGAAATTGGTTTCAACCAGGGATGGACGGCAAGGTCGAAGTTCGGAATTCTGAATGAGCAGCACCTGGATCGGACAACGAGCAAGCACGGCAATTTCAGCCTCTGTACAAGAAATGCGAAGGATGAAACGATCCTGAATCCAATTCACAGCGGCGCCATTCAAATAGCTGCGCAAGGCCTGTACACCCTTTCCGCATGGGTTAAGACTCAGACGCCGGGTCGGATCAGCCTGGGGCTTGTTCCAGTAAAGGGAAGAAGGGCCGTTCTGTCCAAGGCGGCAACGAGTCAGACCGAATGGCAGCGCATCAGTGTCTCGGGCCCCGTCAAGAGAGGAGAGTATTACGTCTCGGTTTCCGGAGGGCATTTCTGGCTCGATGGCGTGCAGCTTGAGCCTGGCGGGAAGGCATCAGAATTCCAGCCGCGCGTACCGGTCTCAACCGGTGTGCTCTCAGACCTGCCGGGCAATGTCTACTTTGAAGGCGAGAATGAACGACCGAAGCTTCTGGTCTACGCGGATGAATCGCTTAAGAAAAGCAAAGTTACCGTCAGGTGTCGCGTCTACGACATCTGAAGAAGCGAGACCATTGAGAAAAAGATTCGTGTGCCCTTGAAAAAGAACAGAGCAGAACTCAATGCGGAGATTCTTCCCGACAGGCTTGGAAGTTTCCGTGCGGAACTCTCAGTCGACGGATTCCCCAATTCAGAGACCGAGTTTGTCTTTTCAGTCCTGCCCAAGCCGCGCACCATGGGAATAGATCGGCATTCCTGGCTTGCGACAATGCCGGAGTCAAAGGAATACGTCCTGGCGTCTCTGCAGCGGGCAGGTTTCAAGTGGATGCAGAACATTCGCGATACGCAGGTCGCCCGTTGGATGTATGCCGAACCGGAGCAGGGCAAGATCGTCTGGCACGATGAGCTCGTCAGGCGGTCCCGCCGCCATGGCATCGAGCCGGTCATATTGCTCCACGTCAATTACAACCGTCTCCCGAAGTGGGTGAAGCCGACGGCCGCCAACAAGAATGTTCCACAAGACGTTTCCCTTTGGAAAAGCTTCGTCTCTCGCATGGTCGAACACTACAAGGGACAGGTGAAGTACTGGCAGTTGTCCGATGACATTCATCACTACTTCACAGCCGACGAATACGCGATGCTGCTCAAGGCGACCTGGGAAGCGGCAAAAAAATCCGACCCCGATTGTGTGGTCATCGGCTGGCGTTTCTTCAATCGGGAAGTGCCTGGCTGGGAAGAGGCATTCAAAAGGACCGAGCCTTACTCCGACATCATTTACGCGGGTGATAAACAGCTTCGGCAGAAATACGGAAAGCAGCTTCACTCCTACAGATTTATCAGTGCGCCGACAATGTATAACTTCCCCGCGCTCGGGGCAGGAGCGCGGCTAGCCTCACTGGCCAAAGGCCGGTCGGCTGCATGTACGGGCCTTGTAAGGGCCTTCTGCGACCATGCGGACAGCGTCGGTTACGTGGACGCGCTCTTCTACTACATGGCTTACCTGGGCACTCCATCCTATGTTACCAACCGAAGTAAACAGACATTTGAACACTGTGGGGCCATCCATCTGGGCGCGGTCACGCTGCGCATGCTGGATCATTTTCTCTACCGGATGGAATGCATTGGCAACATCAGCCCGTCAAAAGATGTTGCCGCGTATCACTTCCGACGAGGCAACGATTCATGCGTGGTCGCGTGGTCGACTGAAGGCCAGAAGGTCGCATTGAATTTCAGCGAACGCCTCACGGGCCTCAAAGTCTTCAATGCCATGGGCAATCCCATCAAACCCGATCGCCGGGGAGGCAGGACGACACTCTCGCTTTACGACACGCCCATTTTCATTTCTTGGAAAGCGGTGTCTCCGGAGCGGATGGCAACGCTGTTCAAAAATGTGGACTCGAAACTGGAATTAGCGGTCCATCCTGTTTTGTCGGCAAAAGGTGGCAGGCTGCGCCTCGACACGCTCGTCACTAACAACACCCGAAGGACCACGAAGGTCGAGCTCAAAGTAGCCGGGCCGCGGTACTTCCCTCTGAAATGGAATGCGCCGACCGAAGTTTGGCTGTCACTGAAGAAGGGACAAGACCAGACAGCTTCATTCCCATTGAAATATGGACTCAGCCGGAGTGCTGAGTTTAAGAACCTGCAGTTGGATGTCGGCGCGGGCGATGGCCTCTCTTATTCAAAGCGATGGGTTCTCTGGCTCATGAATTCGAGACCAAGGACGGTTCCAGTCAATTTGGATGGCAAACTCGATGAGTGGAAAACC
>Ga0187827_10007562_pt1 | contig 12029 bp, 11 predicted proteins | sample ETNtaG_39_FD_167969 | JGI IMG/M metagenome (GOLD analysis project Ga0187827, IMG submission 167969) | Marine microbial and viral communities from oxygen minimum zone, Eastern Pacific Ocean - ETNP2014_SV_150_PacBio MetaG (Illumina Assembly) | ecosystem: Environmental > Aquatic > Marine > Hypoxic... | reverse complement strand
CTGCTAAGTGGAGATCAGAAGCAAAAATGCGATGTACTGGCCAAAGAGCTAGGGATTAAAACCGTTTTTGCGAACCAATTACCTACCGACAAGATTGAAAAAATAAAACAGTTTAGCTTAGAACAAGACACTACCATGATTGGAGATGGAATTAACGATGCTCCTGCACTAACTCAAGCAGATGTAGGGATTTCATACAGTAAGGCAACTGATGTAGCAGTGCAATCGGCTTCTATTGTTTTATTAAATCACAATTTAAGATTAGTACAAAAAGCATATCAAATTTGCACACATACCTACTTAACCATAAAGCAGAACTTATTTTGGGCTTTCGCCTATAATATCATCGCTATCCCCCTAGCTGCTATGGGATATTTAAGTCCAATTTTTGCGGCATTAACTATGGCTTTTTCCGATATTGTGGTCATCGGAAACTCCATTCGATTGAAATATAAAAATATCGAATCTTAATGTCGAAGAAGCACATTTTACATTTAGCCAAATGGTATCCCAATAAAGAAGAACCTTTATTGGGTATTTTCGTACGCAAGCATATTCAATCTGTTCAGTCGCATTATAATCATAAGGTCATAAGCATTTATCAAACACAGAACATCAGTTCGAACATACAAAGAGTGGAATCAAAGTTTGAACACATTAATGAAGTTGTTTATTTTTATAAAAAAGGACTACTAAACAAATTAGAAGTATTTATTACACTTTATAAAGAAATTTTGAAAAGTGAATTTAGCCTTATCCATGCACATGTAATGGGTTGGACAAGTACGCTAGCTTATTTTTTTTCAATCAAAAACTCTATCCCTTTTCTTATCACAGAACATTGGACTGGATATAGAAAGGGAATCTATCAAAAATCGAATTTCATTTCAAAACTGACAAGACGATTAACCGCAAAAAGAGCTTCACAGCTACAGGTAGTTTCGAAGTTTTTGAAACAGGACATGATTGATTGTCATATAGATGCGAAGTATAAAATTCTACCCAATGTAGTTGATGGGGATTCGACTAATTCACCTACTAAAAACAAGCTGTTTAGTTTTGTCTTCGTAGGAGATTTAGATCAAGAGCATAAAAATATAAGAGGAATAATTGAAGGCTTTCACAAACTGAATCAACATTTAGGAAACACACAACTGGATATCGTTGGAGCAGGTAAAAACTATGATGAATACAAAGCCCTTTCTGATTCACTTGGGCTAAATTCTAAGATTACATTCCATGGAAAAAAAGAGAATGCCGAAGTTTTTACCATTCTTCAGAGATCTCATGTACTCATCTTGAATAGCTACTTTGAAACATTTTCAATTATTTGTGCTGAAGCTTTACTGTGTGGTATTCCAGTAATTTCTACTAAATGTGGCGGACCTGAATCCTTTTTAAATGACACTACTGGAATCTTGATTGATACTGGAGATAATGATCAACTAACAGAAGCAATGACTTCTATAATTAACAACTATGAATCGTACTCATCTGCAAAATTGAAAAAAGTTGCTGGACAATTTAGCATCAAAACTATCGGAGATCAGTTAAGCGAAGAATATAATCGAATTATGAATTGATTCGTTTCAAATATCTAATAAAAAGTAGGAATGATATTATTCCAGAAATCCATAATAAAGCGCTCGTAACAATAGCTGCCCCAACTATACCCCATGCTATAATTGCATAATAATTTAGTGCACCATTTAAACCCAAAATAGCAAATGCTACAGCTGCATTCCAGTTCGACTTTCCTACCGATGCAAGCATATTCCCAAAGGGGATCCTTAAAATAAAGGCACCCACCATTCCCAATACCAAAATCTCGAATAAGTAGGCTGCTTCAGCATATTCTTCTCCAAATAAGATTGCAATGATAAAGTCAGACATAAAATAAAGTGCAGCACCTAAAACAAAAGCCAAAACAGAAAAGAATTTTATATAATCTTTTGCAAAACGGATCAAATACTCTTTTTCTAAACTATTTTTTGCCAAATCGGCATAATGAGTGGTTATGTATGAATTTGGAATAAAAAATAGTGCAATAGGAATAATACTAGCAGTACGATAAATAGCTACTTGAGTAGAATCTTGAATTAGATTACCAATCAAAAAGACATCTAATGAGTACATTAATTGTGAAGCAATTGCTCCTACACCCACCCACAAACCATAAGAATAATATTTAACTGGAATTTTTGGCTCGACTGCACCATTAAGCTTAATATGAAATAAGCCAATGAGTAGTGGGGCACTTACAAATACAATAACATATGCTAAAGAACCGTAGAAATAAGCTAAACCAACTCCCAATAACAGGACAGAACCTGAAGTGTAAACATCAATACTAGCATATTTTCTATTTTGATGATTTACTCGATAACGAGTCTTCACTATCTCGATAACAAAAAAACTAAAGAGATATATGATGAGCCAATAAAAAAGATCTGAGGTATTATCTAATGCTCTGTTAAGCCATGGCAGCAGTAAAAACATTAACAGTGCAATAAGAGTACTAAACAACAGCCCTCTATAGAAACTATGTTTAAACAAACCTGCTTTTTCATTGGCAAAAGTAATCATAGGAGCAAAACGCATATAGGAGTGCTGAATACCTCCACCTGAAAAAGGAATAAAAAATGCCAAAGAAGACAATGCATATGACAATGTTCCAAATTCGTTTGGACTAAGAATTCTGATGAGGATTAGAGAAACTAAAAAACTACAAACCTTAGTAAACAAGGAGGCTCCCAGGACAAAAACTCCCTCCTTATGTTTAAAATCTTTAATTAACCGAATCAAATTTTTATAGGGTTTTATATATAGCAAACATACTAAATCTTCCTATATATGGGCATATTAATACTACTTCAATACTTTGTTAAGCAACATTAATAGTATATATTTGTGTATTACTATTAGGATAATGTTTAACAAAAACCATTTAAAATGAAAAAACATTTACTTTCTGCATTCGCAGTAGGACTTGCGTTTACATCTTTTGCGCAAGAAGAAGTTACAAAAACACTTATTGGTTCGTCTTACAACATGTACTCTGTATTGAGTCCATCTACGAACGCAGTACACGCAAGTGATGCGCTTGGTACTGTTTCTTTTACTCACCGCCAAAACGCTGATTTGCCGGGTGGTTCGGGTACAATCCAAACATCTTACTCTAATGATGCTGGTGCTACATGGAATTATGTATTAACTCACGACACATTAACTCAAGTAAACCGTTACCCTTCAGGATTATTAGTTGATCCTTCCGGAGCAGGTGCTCAAGCTGTTGTTGTCGGACCTTCACTAGTTGGTGGTGGTTGGGGTGGTATATTCACTAACAACGTTGCACTTGACGGTTCAGAAGGAAGAGAAAACATTATTTTAGATTCTGAAAGTACTTACCCAAGCTTTACACGAAATTCTATGATGGTTGACGACAATGCTGTTGTTCGCGTTAGTGGATACAACAACAACGGAATCGACTTAGTAGTAACTACGGGTACTTACGATGCCGATGGTCAATCAACGTTCACAGACCAATATGCTACTTACGTGCAATACTTTGCTGGTGGTGGTTTTGGAGCCGGTTCTCCTCTTACTGCAGGTGATACAGTTTGGTACATGACTTCAGAGAATCACGATATGTGGTTTGATGGATCTGTTGATTCAGGTTATTTAAATGATGTTAGAATTGTTAACTACGAAATGGTTAGTGGTGTTCACACTGCAATTGACACAGTAAACTTAGGATGGAACAATGTTGCTTGGCATGAAGATTCATTAGGTGCTTGGAACCCTGTTACTTCTACACCTGATACATTCTACGTAGAGACTGCAGGTATTATCAATACTTTAGAAATTGCTGGTGACGCTGGTTATTACTGGGTTCAACAAGGTTTTGTTACTGAAGGTTTAGTTGAATTATACGACTGGAGTATGGCTTTCTCTAATGATGGTAACACTGGTTACTTAGTTGCCCAAGGTACAGATGCTAACGGACAAATTGTTCCTTTTGTACACATGACAACTGATGCAGGTGCTACTTGGGCTCAAACGAGTCTTGATTTCTCTGCTATTGAAGGTTATGTTTCACCTGCTTACAATGGTGGTATTGACTGTGCTGTTGATGCCAACGGTACTTTACACATGATGTCTTCAGTATTTGAAGGTGATGATTCTGTAGAAGAAACAAACCGTAAATTATATGATATTAGAACTGATGGTTCTACTTGGTCTGCAAACTACATTTCTGATATAAACACAGAAAGAGTTGCTGATGAAGATGCTGCTGCTATTCACGGGATTGGTTATAACCACCGTATACAAGCTTCTAAAAGTGCTGATGAAACTAAAGTATTTGCAATTTGGACTGATGTAAACGTTGATGAATTTGATGTTGAATTACTTGAATTCCCTGATGTATATGCGCATGGTTTAGATGTAAACACAAACCTTTCTACAGGTGTGAAAAACTTTACAGAAGCTACAGCATTTGAAGCAGATAACTTTTGGATGTTTGCTTCTCCAAATGCAGTAACTACTGCTGGAGGATTCGCTATTCCAGTAACAACTTCTACTGCTGGTGAAGATGCACTAACTACTATGGAGCACTTCTATGTTGGTGGTGTTGAATTCAAAGAAGGTGACTTTACGGTTGGTTTAGAAGATGTAACAAATGAGATTGCTGTAAACGCATTCCCTAACCCTGCAACTTCTATTGCAAACATCGAAATAGCTCTTGAGAACTCTGCAAATGTAGTTGTAACTCTAGTTAATACAATAGGTCAAGAAGTATATTCTTCAGTGAATAACTTCAGATCTGGAATTAACACTATATCTTTAGAGGTTAAAGACTTTGAATCTGGTATGTATTTCTATACAGTTTCTTCTGAAAACTTCTCTACTACTAAGAGACTTATCATTAAGTAATTTATAGTACATATATTAAAAAAGGCTCCCAAATGGGAGCCTTTTTTTTATTATAATTATTTTTCTCTTCCCATCTTACAACTTAGCACTTGCGACTGCTGTTTTTCTTTTAAAAGACCAAGTAATATTAAAAGTAGAAACACAATCTCCTTGCTCATCAATACCTTTAGACTGCATAACACATACAACACCTTCATTTGAGTCTACAGCCATCTGAACCGCGGATTGTACCTTAATTCCATCTTCACAAACAAATTGAATATTACCGACTGCTTTCTTAGAAAACTCACAATTTAAATCCAGTACCAACATTGAAATCTTTTCTGGCTGACTATCTAAACAACCCATAGCCAATAAACCAGTAGACATTTCTGCCGCCATAGCTTGACAGGCAAAATACATCGACTTAAATGGATTTTTGTTTAAGTATCTAAACTTGATATTCACGCGAGCACTTTCCTTATCAACTTTATGTACCCTCAAACCGGATACCCATGCGATAGGTAGTTTTTGAATTAAGAATAATCGATATAAAAACGGACTGTTAACCTTTCTTAAGTAAGATGCGTGCATTGTATTTATTTTTGAGGCAAGATAGGGAATCTTAGCGAATCGATTTTGTATGTTTGCTTTAAATGAAATCGATTTGAAGAACTACTTATCGCTAATTAAATTTAGTCATACAATTTTCGCTTTACCCTTTGCTCTTATTGGTTTTACACTAGCCGTAAGTCAAGATGAATACAATTTCAGTTGGGATAAACTACTATTTGTTATTCTATGTATGGTTTTCGCTAGGAGCGCAGCAATGGCATTTAACCGCTATATCGATAGAGATGTAGATACTGCAAATCCTCGAACAGCTGAAATCCGAGAGATTCCAAATGGTACCATAAAACCAAAATCTGCTTTACTCTTTGTTATTGTTAACTGCGTCTTATTTATGGGATCTAGTTATTTATTGAATTCACTTTGCTTCTGCTTATCCCCTATTGCGCTATTGGTTATACTAGGTTATAGCTACACGAAACGATTTACAGCACTTTGTCATCTAGTTCTAGGTTTAGGTTTATCATTATCACCCATTGGTGCTTATCTAGCTGTAACAGCCCAATTTGATGTGCTTCCAATTCTATTTTCTTGTATCGTCCTATTTTGGGTTAGTGGCTTCGATATTATTTATGCATTACAAGATGAGAGCTTTGATAAGAAGTTTAACTTACACTCCATCCCAGTTCTTTTGGGTAAGAGAAATGCCTTAGTTTTTTCTAGATTGTTACATTTCATCACCGCATCCATTTTAGTCTATATCGGATTGAATTATTTCGGAAATTCTACTCTTTTCTGGATTGCCTGTTTTGTATTTATCGCACTACTTATCAACCAACATCGATTGGTAATAGCCGATGATTTATCAAAAATAAACCTTGCATTCTTTACTTCTAATGGAATTGCTTCGGTTATTTTTGGTTCATTAATCATCCTAGACCTCCTATTTTAATTGGACTATCAGGTTTTGCACATAATATATTAACATATTATAGTACTATGTTTTGCATAGTACCATTTAATATACATATCTTTGCAATACACTATTGTTAATCTTATGAAAATAGAAAACACAAAAGCACAAATGCGCAAAGGGGTTCTAGAATTCTGCATTTTATCCATACTCAAAAAAGGAGAAGCTTATCCTTCAGACATTATTGAGCAATTGAAAAAATCAAAGATGATTGTGGTCGAAGGAACTATATACCCACTACTTACTCGCTTAAAAAATGGAGAAGTACTTGAATATCGTTGGGAAGAATCTAAATCGGGTCCACCACGCAAATACTACAGCTTAAGTAAAAAGGGTGAAAAACTTCTTATAGGACTCGAAGAAACCTGGAATGAATTAGTACAAGCCGTAAAGTTGACCACAAAAAAAAGCTCGAAATAATGAATAAGACTGTAAATATAAATCTAGGAGGAATCATCTTTCATATTGATGAAGATGCATTCGATAAATTGAACGCATACCTAAGGAGTATTAAAACCCATTATCAAAACGAGGAAGGTTGCGATGAAATAGCTGCAGATATAGAAGCCCGAATTGCTGAATTACTTCAGGAAAGAAACATACAAATCATTAGTCATAACGATGTAGATTCCATCATCTCTATAATGGGAGAGCCAGAGAGCTATGAAGAAAATACAGAGCAAGAGTCCAAAGAGCATTCTTCTGAAACCTCTAGAAAGAATAAAAAGAGAATTTATCGAGATAAAGACAATGAAATTATTGGGGGTGTTTGTAGTGGTATAGCTAGCTATTTTGATCTTGACCCAGTAATCATCAGATTACTATTTGTACTTGGTTTATTTATGGGTGGTGGCGTTTTAGTTTATATTATTCTGTGGGCAATTATTCCGGAAGCCAAGACTACAGCAGAGAAATTACAAATGAAAGGTGAGGCCGTAAATGCCGAAAATATTAAAAAGACAATTCAACAAGAATTTGAAAACTTAAAAAGCACGATCGAAAAGGTAGACGCATCGAATCATAAGAATAAAGTGAAATCAATGTTCCAGAGCATTGCTACATTCATTTTTAGTCTAATTACTTATCTGTTAAAATTTATTGGTAAATTTTTAGGCATCATCTTACTGCTTATGGGGGTTATCCTTAGCTTTATGATAGTAGCCAACTTATTTGGTACAGGAGATTCTATTATTCATATCAACGGTAATAATATTCACCCATTCAACTTAAGTCATTACTTCCCATTAATTATAGATAATCCTAATTTACAAGGAATTACCGCACTTGGTATATTCCTTTTTATAGGAATCCCAGTGTTTCAGATTATTTGGCTGTCGGTTAGAATATTATTCAGTATCCCAAAACAATCTACCAGTACTCGTAGTATTATGGCTGGTTCGTGGATAATTGGTATTGGTTGTTTAATTTATGTGAGTACACAAGCAACAAGTAATTTTCAAAACGAATCTTATAACGTAAAAATTGTAGAACTTGATTTATATACTGACACTTTAAATCTTGAGCTAAGCGACAATGAATATTTCAATACTCATCAAGAAAATGTAAGTTTTTACTATGATGAAGAATTAGAAACCTTGATGAGTACAAATGTAGAATTAGATATTAAACAAGCTACAGGTGACAACTTTGAGTTAAAAATCAAAAAAGTATCTAATGGTAAAAGTCAAAAACAAGCAAAAATTAATGCATCCAAAATCAATTATGACTTCGTATTAGAGGACAATCTACTCTATTTTGACAATTACCTAAGTTTAGAGGAGGAACAGGGATTCAGATTTCAATCTTTGGAACTTACCCTTTATGTTCCCGAAGGGAAAACCATTTATTTAGATCAAAATCTTAAATATTTCATTTACAATATAGACAACGTTACAGACACCTACGACAAAAATATGGTCAATCAATATTGGAAAATGGAACGCAATGGTCTAACTTGTACAGATTGTAATGACTAAGATGATGAGAAAACTATACAGAAACACGCAAGAAGGAAAGCTGTTTGGTGTATGTGCAGGACTGGCAGATCATTTTGAGCTGGACCCAGTACTATTTAGAATAGGGTTTGTTTGCACCTTTCTTTTTGCTGGAATTGGTTTTATTCCTTACCTATTACTTGCTTTAATTATCCCAAAAGATCCAAGATTTATTTAATATGATGAATAGAAAATATATTTTATTACTATTTATTTCATTAATGTCGATTGTAAATGTGAGCCCCCAAACCATACAGGACGCAACTATTAATGAAAATTTTACAAATAAATATTCCAATGAAGTATTAAAGGGATTGGTGTTAGATGCAAAAGATCAATCTCCTCTGCCTTATGCAAACATCTATTTACTAAATAAAGAGAAAGGTGTAATTAGTAATGAAATAGGACATTTTTCCATTAACATCTCCGATTGCAAAGAAACCGACACGCTGAGTATTTCGTACATAGGCTATAAAACGAAAAACCTAACTATTGAAAAACTGAAAAACTATTCGATAATATCTTTAGCAGAAGACTATTTAATGTTAAATAACATTACCGTTTTTGGTAGTGCACCGGACCCAAAAACTATTGTTAAAAAAGTAATAGAAAATAGAGAAACAAACTACCAGAAAACGAGCTATAAAAAACAAATATTTCTCCGAGAGAGAAACATTATCAATGTGAAACAAATTAACTTTAATTGTAAAAAAAGCAGCATTTCTAATTTAAATGAAGAAATGTTTGAAGTACTCGAAAATGAGATACCAAAACGCTCCATTTCATACACAGATTTTTTAGGTGATATTTTTTTATTGAATCAAGAAAGCAACTCTATTAAAATAGAACCAATTAAAATTATAGAGTTAGAAGAAAAAAAAGATATTACCAAACTGGGAGAATTAGAAGATACTTTTAAGGATATATTCATAAACACTAATGATGATGAATATTGGAAAATCAAAACCGGAATCATTGGCGGTAAAGTACATATAGGTCAGAATAGTGTAACTATTGGAGGTGGAGGTGGAAATACAGATTCTTTGTCGAATAAAAATATAGACCCTTTTCGCCATCAGAAGCGAACCATAGGAAACATCTCAAACTATAGTTCATTAGATGATGAAGATAAATGGGAATTTCTTTACACCACCAACAAGTACCAATATACACTTTATGGTGTAACGGTAGCAAATGGAGAGGATGTATATATCATTGATTTTAAACCCAATAATAGAGGTAAATTTATTGGTAGAATGTATATTTCTATGAATACTTTTGCTCTAGTTAGAGCCGACTACGAATATGATAACGGAAAAACAGGTCAAAACATTCAGTTTCTAGGAATGGGCTACACTAAAAATAAATTTAGTGCATCCGTATATTTCGAAAAAAATGAAAGCACCTACAAACTTAAATATTGTTCAAAAACAGAAGGTTATAATTATAATTTTGATAGAGCTTTATCTCTAGTTCAGAAAAAAGAGAGATTTCTTTTTGATAGAAAAGTAAATCAAATAAAAGTAGGAATCGACATCGGAGTTTCGGAAGATTTATCAATCGAAATACTGGTTCTTGAAGAAGATGAAATAAGCCGCAAACAATTTACAGATTTTAAGGAAAATGATAGTATCGAAATCATCTATGTTGACAAATTTGATGAAAAATTATGGAAAGATTACCCGATTATAGAACCTACAAAACAAATGAAAGAGTATAAAAAGCTTAATTGATTAATATTCTGTTGTATAAGTTCTAATAGACATCAAAAATACAAACTATTTAGAGTAACATTTGTACTAGACTTGCTTATCAATTTTGAATATGATCAAAACGATCTAAGATTATATATTTAACAATAATCCATCGAATAATCGAGGGCTTTTTTTGTACATTTGAGAATGAAAAAAATAATATTCAACATCCTATTTATGGCTTTATTCTCCATCTTTTCAAAAGGTAACGCTCAAGATTTAACTTCTATACATGACTTAGAATACACTTCTATAGAAGGTGAAAAAGTATCTTTAAAATCCTTTGCAGGTAAATACATTCTATTTGTAAATGTAGCATCAAAATGTGGGTTCACGCCTCAGTACGAAGGTTTAGAAACTCTTTCGGAACAATACAAAGACCAATTGGTGGTTATTGGATTTCCTTGTGACCAGTTTGGTGGACAAGAACCTGGAGGGTCAGAGGAAATACAGAGTTTTTGCAAACTTCGTTATGGAGTAAACTTTCCACTATCAGAAAAAGTTGAAGTAAAAGGAAGCAATCAACACGAAATCTATAAATGGTTAACCAACAAAAATAAGAACGGAAAATCTTCCAACTCTGTAAAATGGAATTTCCAAAAATATCTGGTCGACCCCGAAGGAAAATTTGTTGAATATTACTATTCAATTACAAAACCTTTAAGTGAAAAAATCACAAAGAATCTCAACTAATTCATGAAATTAAAACTGCTGACAATAACATGTTTGATTGTTGGAAGTCTTTGCGCACAAAATAATTTCGAAGGAATTGTTGCCGACATTAAAACAAGAGAACCTCTGCCCTTCGTAAATATTGGAATTATCAATAAGAATATTGGTACCGTTTCTAATCCAAACGGCTTTTTTAATATTCCCTTAAACAATTCCCTAAAAAAAGATAGTATTCGATTCTCCATAATTGGATATAAAAGTATTTCTCGGTCCGTATTTTCTTTTTCAAACGAATTCAGAAATGGAGATACAATTCTATTGGAGCCTGAAGATATAACCCTACCCGAAGTTGTTCTTATCGACAAAAATTGGACACATAAAACTCTGGGATGTAAAACAAAATCTAAACATATATCAGCAGGATTCTCAAATAATGAGTTAGGAAATGAAGTTGGAGTTGTCATTCCTATAAAAAACTCACCCACAGTCCTGAAAAATTTCAATTTTCACATCAACCAAAATCTTTACGACTCAATTATCTTCAGAGTAAATATTTATTCTTTAAACAATGGAATTCCAGAGAGATCTCTTTTAACCGAAAATATCATTATTCAAACAAAAATAAAATCCGGACAAATCAAAATTGACCTAAGAAAATACAATATTTGGGTAGAAGAAGATTTTTATATTGGATTGGAGATGATTCAAGACCATGGAAACTCAGGTTTATTCTTTTCTGCAAAACTACTTAATGGACCTATTATAAGTCGCCAAACAAGTCAAGGCGAATGGAATCAGGTAAAAGGTGTTGGTCTGGGGTTTAATGTAGATGTAAAATATTAATAGTCCCGAGCAAAACTATATATATGTGTCCAAAAAAATATATTAGTACATGAAACTAATTACCATAAATGCATCGCCTTTGTTCATAGGTATTATTTGCTATCTCATCTATTTTACATTATTAAAGAATACGATAGTAAAGTCGAAATTAACAAGACTCTTTACACCTGCTAAATCCTCTTTCTATTGGGTTCAATTAACACGAATAGTTGCTTTTATATGCATGGCAATAATCCCGGTTGTCTACATACAATCTTTGGAAATTGATTATTGGACTGTCGATTTTTACTGGACTACATCTGACACCAA
>Ga0187827_10007561_pt1 | contig 12030 bp, 14 predicted proteins | sample ETNtaG_39_FD_167969 | JGI IMG/M metagenome (GOLD analysis project Ga0187827, IMG submission 167969) | Marine microbial and viral communities from oxygen minimum zone, Eastern Pacific Ocean - ETNP2014_SV_150_PacBio MetaG (Illumina Assembly) | ecosystem: Environmental > Aquatic > Marine > Hypoxic... | reverse complement strand
TAATTTTGTTGCTCTGATTTTTTATTTCTCTTATGTGAATTTTTTTTTTATATTTTCTGGTTATGATTTCTATAGTATCAAATGATATTAAATTGTTTCCATTTAATGGAAGGGTTAATTTTTTTTTAATTTTTTCTTTTGATGTTGAGCCATAATAAAAATTACACGCACGTGTGTAATATTTTTTCATTATGATTTAATGAACAATTTTTGGTTTAAGTCCTATTGAACCAAGAGCTGAGCCTTTTTCCTCTTCAGTAAAGTCTTCGCTTTTTGATCTTTCTACTGGCTTACTTTTTAATATTAAATCCCTAATCTCGTCACCTGTCAAAGTTTCATACAATAACAAATTTTTTGCTAATTTGTGAAGATCTTCAATTTTCTCATTAAGAATTTTTTTAGCTTTTTGATAACCCTCGTCCACTAATTTTTTAACTTCTGCATCAACTTTTTTTGCTGTTTCTTCTGACATTTGTTGATTTCTAGCAACTGATCTTCCTAAAAATACCTCATCTTGATTATCTCCATATGCTAGCGGACCTAATAATTCACTCATTCCAGCTTCTGTAACCATATGTTTGGCTGTTTGTGTTGCAGATTTAATGTCTTGCATTGCTCCTGAAGTAACTTTGTCATGTCCGAAGATGATTTCTTCAGCAACTCTGCCTCCCATTGATACGGAAATTCTAGCTTTTAAAAGTTCTCGGCTTTCTGAATATCTGTCTTTTTCCGGTAATCTCATAACCAAGCCTAAAGCTCTTCCTCTTGGCAAGATTGTAGCTTTATGGATAGGATCATCAGCTTTTTCATTAATAGAAATTATTGCATGACCCGCTTCATGATAAGCTGTACATTTTTTTTCATCTTCCGTCTGCACCATAGATCTTTTTTCTGCACCCATTAAAACTTTATCTCTAGCTTCTTCAAACTCTTGCGATGTAACAATTCTTTTAACTTTTCTTGCTGCAAGCAAAGCAGCTTCATTTACTAAATTGGCAAGATCTGCTCCTGAAAACCCTGGCGTTCCTCTTGCTATAGTTCTTAAATTTATATCTGGAGCCATCGAAATTTTCTTAGCATGAACTTTTAGTATTTTTTCTCTACCAAGAATATCGGGAAGGTTTACAACAACTTGTCTATCAAATCTTCCTGGTCTTAAAAGCGCTGGGTCTAAGACATCCGGTCTATTTGTTGCTGCTATAATAATTACTCCTTCATTAGTATCGAAACCATCCATTTCAACCAATAACTGGTTGAGAGTTTGTTCTCTCTCATCATTTCCACCTCCTAATCCAGCTCCTCTACTTCTTCCAACCGCATCAATTTCATCAATAAATATTATACAAGGAGCATGTTTTTTTCCTTGTTCAAACATGTCTCTAACTCTTGAAGCTCCAACTCCTACAAACATTTCAACAAAATCTGATCCTGATATTGTAAAAAACGGAACAGCAGCTTCTCCAGCTATAGCTCTTGCTAATAAAGTTTTTCCTGTACCAGGAGGGCCTACCAACAAACATCCTCTTGGTATTTTTCCTCCAAGTCTACTAAATTTTTTTGGATCTTTTAAAAATTCTACTACTTCTTCTACTTCTTCTTTTGCCTCTTCAATTCCAGCCACATCATTAAAAGTAATTTTTCCTTTTAATTCATTCATCATTTTTGCTTTGGATCTACCAAAACCCATTGCGCCTCCTTTTCCTCCTTGCATCTGTCTCATAAAAAATATCCAAACTGCTATTAGCAATAACATTGGAAACCACGAAAGAAGAACTCCTAAAAGAGAAGGCATTTTTTCATCTAAAGGAGATGCAGAGATGCTAACTCCTTTGCTTGATAATTTTTCAATTAAGTTGGGATCATTTGGAGAATATGTTTTAAATTTTTCTCCATTAGACATTATTCCTTTAATATTGTTTCCCTGGATCTCAACCTGCACCACCCTACCATTATCAACCTCAGATAAAAATTCTGAAAATATAATATTATTTTTTTGCGAAATTGAACCTTGCGGGTTCTTAAACATATTGTAAAGACCAATAGTTAAAAAAACTATTACAGCCCACATTGCTAAATTTTTAAAATTCATATTAGTAAAGTAAGAATTATTCTATTTTTAACAAGTCCTAAATTGTGACAAAACAGTCTTTTTTTCATTTTTCTTCGTAAATTATAAAAGAATTGTTGATTTTTTCTAGTATACATCCAGAAATATTTATTTTTTTTATCTCTCCAGTTACAAATTTTGATAATAGTTGTTGAACGCTCTTGCCTCTTGGTGGATAATATTTATTACCAACCTTTTTAAATAAATTGACTATAGATCTAAAAACAATTTCGTGAGGTTGATTAAAAAAATTATTACTTATAATATAATGTCTTTTATGCTTAAAGTATTTTGAATTATATTTAATATTTTCATTAACATAATAATTTATAGTTAAATTAGAATCGCTAAGATTATTGATTGTTAGTTTTAGTTTTTCTAAATCTAAACCTTCAGATTTTAAATAATTTACTAAATTTCTAATTCTAATTCTTTTAAAATTAGTATTATTATTTGAAGGGTCTTCAAATTTAAATTTAAAAACTCTTTTGGTTATATATTCTAAATCATCTTTTTTAATATTAATTAAAGGTCTTAATATTTTTAATTTACGATTATAGTTTGTTGTTATTTGATTAAAAGAAACTAAGCCTTTCAAACCTGATCCTCTAAGCAATCTAATTATAAAATTTTCATATAGATCATCTATATGATGCGCAATAAAAATAAAATTAGTTTTATCTTTTAAACATTCTTTATAAATTAAATTGTATCTTTTTTTTCTTGCAGCGGCTTGAATATTGGATTTTGGTTTTTTGCCATTCCACTCTAAAATTTTGCAGTTTATGTCAAATTTTTTTAGTAAAAAATTTATTTTTTTTGCTTCTATAGAAGACTCTTTTCTTAGTTTATGATCAACATGATAAAACTTAACTTTAATATTATGTAAAATTGAATAACATTTAGAAAGATATGCTAAAGCTAAACTGTCAGAGCCTCCTGAAACAGCAACAGCAAAGTTAGATTTGTTTAAATTAAATTTAATAAAACTATCAAATCTTTTGTAAAATTTATTAATTAATGGATTTTTTAAATGAGTTAATAATTCTTTATGAATCTTCTTTACACTCAAACTTTTTTCCTTCATATTCTGCTTTTTGAAGAACAGATTGATTTGCTTTAGGATATTGTTTTTGAACGCCAGTAATCATTAAGCAACCCTGATCTTTTTCTCCTATTTGAACTAATGATACCCCAAGTTTTAATAAATTTATAGGAGCCTTTTCACTTTTTGGATATTTTTGATAACCTTCAAGATATGCTGAGGCCGCATCTGTATACAGTTGCCTAATTCTAAATGTTTCGGCATACCAGTATTGTGCGTTTCCAGCTAATTTATTTTTTGGATGAGTATTAACAAACTCTCTGAATGCTCTCTCTGCTGTATTATAGTCACCTACTTTTAACAAGCTAGTTGCAAACTCATATTGCTTATCTGCTGAAACATCTGGTAATATTTTTTCTTCAGCTTGGAATGTTTCTGTAACTACAGTTCCTGTAGATTCAATTGATTGTGTTATTTGATTTTCTAAGTTTGTTTTTGTGTCTTTATAAGAAATTGAACCTAAATCCTGAGGTTGAGATGATCCTGGTAGAATTTTTTCCTCATTTTCATTTGATAATGATGACAATTGTTGATCTTCATCACTACTTCTAATTGTTCCTTGTTCTAATTGCTGAAATCTTAATTGATTATCTGCCTGAACCTTAGAAATTCTTGATGATAGTTTATCTATTTTAAAATTTATTTCTTCAAATTTATTTGTTAGTTCCTGAAATTGTTTTTCAATTTCAGATAATTTTAATAAATGCCTAGTAAGTACTTCTTCAGAATTTTGATCAATATTGCTTGTTTTATCATTAGACTGTTCACTTAACGAAAAATTTTCTGAATATACCGCTCTTTCTAAAGTTCTTAAATCTTTTTGCATTAATTCAATGATTTCACCTAAATTATGGTTATCTGAAAAACCTTTGTTTGGAAAATTTATTAAAATCACCAATAAAAATAGATATGAATAATATTTTAATTTAAACATTAATTTTATTTGTAATTATAATGATGGCAAAAAAAAGACCCTAAAACCATAAAGGTTAAAAGGGTCTTTTAATTTATTAAAATTAAATTAGTTGGCTTTAACTGTAACTGATCTTCTGTTTTTTGACCATGATAACGGATTAGATCCGGCATCAACTGGTCTCTCTTTACCATAACTGATCACTGAAATTCTACTAGATGATATTCCGTAGGTCATTAAATAGTCTTTAGCTGCGTTAGCTCTACGTTCTCCTAACGCTAAGTTATACTCTCTTGTTCCTCTTTCGTCAGCATGACCTTCAAGAACTACAGTTATTTCAGAATTTTTTCTTAACCAAGATGCTTGCTTTCTTAAAGTTTCTCTTGAAGCAGTTGTTAGAACTGACTCGTTTGTTGCAAAGAAAACTCTATCAGGGACACCGTCAGCTAGATACTCAACTGTGTCAGTTCCTGTATATACATCACCTTGGATTTGTGAATCTATTTTTGTTGTTGTTGTTTGCGTGGCACACGCCGACAAAACTACACTTAAAAACATTACCAAAAAAATGTTTCTATAAATTTTCCTTAAATCCATTGCTGCTCCTTAAATCTGTTTTTTTTTAAACTTTTTCACACCTGAATAGATCTTACAAGCTTAAAAAGCAATACATTTTATTGGAAAAAACTACTAATTACTTAATAATGACGACCAAGATGGGTCAGAAGCATCAGTTTCTGTCTTAACTAATCTCTCATTATAGCCTGTCAAATCAATTGACCAAAGTTTTGCTGAAAAACCTTCACCTTTACTATTGGTCTTTGTCTCTCTATAAAATATCAATACTCTTCCATTTGGAGACCAAGAAGGAGCTTCTTGATAATAATTTTCTGTTAAAAGCCTCTCTCCTTTTCCATTTGTTCTCATTACACCAATATAAAATTTTCCTTTATGAAGTTTTGTAAAAGCAATTAGATCTCCTCTTGGCGACCAAACTGGCGTACCGTATATACCTTTTCCAAAAGAAATTCTTTTTACATTTGATCCATCATTTTTCATTATATAAATTTGTTGGTAGCCACTTCTATCTGAGTTGAATGCTATATATTTTCCATTTGGAGAATATGAGGGTGACGTATCTATAGATGGGTGATTAGTAATTCTTTCTACAATTCTATTTTCTAAATCCATTGTGTAAATATCAGAATTTCCATCCATTGCAAAACTCATAATGATTTTTTTTCCATCAGGAGAAAACCTTGGTGCAAAAGTCATTCCAGGAAAATCACCAACAACTTCTTGTATTCCTGTTTCAATATCTAGTAAATAAACTCGAGGCAAATTTTTGAAGTAAGACAAGTATGTAACCATTTGGTTTGTGGGATTAAATCTTGGAGTTAAAACTAATTCATTTCCTAGAGTTAAATATTTAATGTTAAATCCATCTTGATCCATTATTGCTAATTTTTTTACTCTTTGAGTTTTTGGACCTTCTTCAGCCACATAAATTATTCTCGTATCAAAATAACCTTTTTCACCTGTTAATCTTTCATAAACTTTATCAGATATAATGTGTCCTACTCTTCTCCAGTTTTTTGGAACTGTTGTAAAAGCTAGCGCTAGCATTTCTTTTCCTGCCAAAACATCCCATAATCTAAATTCAACTCTTAGCTTGTCATCTTCAAAATTTACTTTACCTGTAATTAATGCTTGAGCTTTAATTAGCGACCAATCTTCAAATCTTGGTTTTAAATGAGCAATATCTGGTTTTTGTAAAAATGCTTCTTTGTTTAAAGGATTAAATAGGCCAGATTTTTTTAAATTATTTTCTACTACTCTAGAAATTTCTAAACCAAGGTCTTTTATATCTAAAATTTTTTTTAAATTTTTTTTATCTTCATTGCTTGAAGCCAATGCTGATACAGCAATAGGCAAAGGATTAAGGTTACCTCTTGTAATATCTACTTCGATTAATGCTAGAGATTTTAATGGAAAAGTTATTAAAAAAATTAGAAAAAATAATTTTTTATGTATCATCCTTCTAACATCTCCCTTGCATCAAAATTTAATTGCAAATCTTTCCATCTTTCATAGCCGGTGGTAGGAACTCTTAAGGGTTGACATAATTGAATGGCTCTTAATGCACTTTCGGCTAAAACTTTATAAAAACCTTGTCCGGGGTTGTTCATTCTAGCATGATCTAAAATTTCTGTTTTAATCACAGATCCATCTGGTTTTAGTTTTAACTTTATTCTCACAAGTAAATTTTCATTGTATGGTAAACCTAAAGGTATACTCCAGCAACCAAAGATTTGTGCTTTTAAAGCATCTTCTTCATTTAACGTCAATCCAGATAAATTCATATTAGAGTCTTCTGATTGAGTTATTTTATTTGATTTTTTTGTTGTTTCTGCAATTTCTTCTTTAGATTTATCTATAAGCGCAGCTATTGTGTTTGGATCAAACATTTCATCTTTTTCAAATTCAGAAACTTGCTTAATTTCATCATCTATTTTCTCGGGATTTTGTTTTTTTTCTTCAATTTTTTTTATTTTCTCACTTTTTTGATCTGGAAGAGGAACGGCATCAGGTTTTTCTTTTTTAATTTTCTTAGGTGGAGCTTGTTCAGATAATAATTTCTCCTGTTCTTTTTTAACTTTTTCAATTATTTTTTTTGCTTTAGGGGCAAAAGGAATATTTGTGAGATCTGCAATTTGAATTAATTCAACTGAAATAATTGGTGGTAAATTAATTGGTTTTTTTACAAGAAAAGGCAGGCTTAATGCTGCAATAATAATCAACATAAAATGCAAGCCTGAAGAAATAATAATATTTTTATACACTTGCTATCTCTCTTTATAAGGTTCTGAAATTAAAGCTACCTTAGTAAATCCAGAGCCAGATAACATTCCCATTATTTCTAAAACTCTTCCATAATTTATTGTTTTATCTCCTCTAACGTATATCCTAGTATCGGTTCTATTTTTTGAAACAGCTAAAATTTTTGCAATAATTTTTTCATATTCTACCTTTGACTCTTGAATGAAAATTTCCCCTTTGGAGTTTATTGTGAGAGTAAGAGGTTCTTGTTCTTCTGGCAATGAATCCGCAGAACTTTCTGGCAAATCAACTTGGACTCCAACGGTTAGTAATGGAGCTGTGACCATAAAAATTATTAACAAAACCAACATTACGTCTACAAAAGGAGTTACATTTATCTCGCTCATTGGTTCTCTAGATGAACTTTTAAATTTGAATGCCATTAATTAAATAATTGATGTAAATCTTTTTGAAAAATTTTCTAATTTTTGAGAATATTTTTTTGAGTCGCTATTAAATTTATTATAAGCAACAACTGCTGGTATTGCTGCCAATAATCCAAGAGCGGTGGCAAATAGTGCTTCGGCTATTCCTGGTGCAACAATTGCCAAACTGGTATTTCTAGAAATTGCTATTGATTGAAATGAATTCATTATACCCCAAACGGTACCAAACAAACCTATAAATGGAGCTGTAGATCCTACTGTGGCTAGAAATGTATAACTTTTTTCGATTACATTCATTTGTTTTTCTATGTTTACTTCTAGCATACTTTCAAGTTTACTCGATATGTTAGATTTTGATTTAGACTTAATAATAACTTGCATTGTATCTTTAAATACATTCGCCATTGGATCATTCATATCTTGTGGTAAGCTGTTATAAAATGACTCTGCGGATCTTGATTTCCAAAACTTATTTTCAAATTCTTCTGAACTTTTGTTAATTTTTTTAAAAAGTCTATATTTTTCTATAATGATAGCCCAAGAATATATTGATGAAACTATTAATAAAATAATAACTGATTTTACAATTATATCTGCTCTTAAAAAAAGATTTAGTATTGAAAAATCTGCGCTGCTAGCAAGTCCGACAGCTTGTGATGTGATATCAGCTTCCATTAAACTTGTTTCACACTAAAATGTGTCATCAATTTGGCCTAAATTGATGTTGTTTAATCAGTTTTTTTATAAGTATTATAAAAGAAGCTCGCTATTAACAACGCATCTGCTTTATTTGAATCTTTTTTTCTGGATAGTTGTGAAGAAATATAGGGAAAAATTTCAATAGCTTTTGTTCTGCTTGCATCTTTTTCTGTTTTTATCAAACCAAAATATTTTTTCCATTTTGCTGGTCTAATAAAATACATCGATAGTTGCATAGCTGAACATATTCCTTTTAAAACTCCAAATGATTGACCAAAATTAAACATGCTAGTAACTCCTTGACCTGGCATTGCAGAAATTTGCTCTATTGCAACAACAATGTCTTTTTTTTTTAATTTATTAATTCTTAAGGAAATTTCATTATAAATCTGTGGTCCATTAATTTGTCTTTTATTTTTTTTTCCTTCGGCCATTGTTGGTATATCAATTATCTCTTTTACTTGCCCTTCTTCAAAAAAACAAATTGCTCCAGAAATTCCAGGGTCTATACCTATTATTAACATCGATTTATTTATAAATTTGCATTTGTATAAACTCTTTGTACATCATCATTCTCATCTAAGGTTTCTAAAAAATTTACTATTTCGTTTTTTTCTTCAATATATACTTCAATTTTATTTAAAGGAACCCATTCAATTTCCGTAGATAAAAAGTTGGTAATATTTTTTTCCAATTTTTTTTTTACATTATATATTTCATTTTTATTACACTGGATTTCATGAAAATACTCATTTGAAAAACATTCATTTGCACCTGAATCGACTGTTAATTCAAAAATATTGTCTTCGGACACTTTGGATTTGTCTATTTTGATTATTCCTATTTGTTTAAAATTATGAGAAGCAACTCCTTGGGCTCCCAAATTTCCTCCATTTTTTTGAAAAATAGTTCTCAAATTTGATGCAGTTCTATTTTTATTGTTAGTTAAAGTTTCAACTATCACTGCAATTCTTTTTGGCCCAAAACCTTCGTATCTAATATTTTCATAATTAGAATCTGCACTAATTTCGGATTTTTCAATTGCTCTTTGAATATTGTCTTTAGGCATATTTGACGATCTTGCAGATTGAATTGCAGATCTTAACCTTGCATTCATCTCTGGATTTTTGTCACCTAATTTTGCTGCTACAGTAATTTCTCTAGAAAGTTTAGAAAATAGATTTGAACGTGCTTTATCCGCTTTACCTTTTTTATGTTTTATTCCAGCCCAATGAGAATGCCCTGCCATAATTATTAATTATCTTATTAATTCTCCTCCATATATAAATGGCTCTACTTTGCAAGCCAGACCATTGGATGTATTACATTCAACGATAAGTCCACACAAAGTTGCATTACCTTCAGCAGGGAAGTGTTTTATTGAATTTTTTTTTAAAAAACGATTTAAAGAATTTGTTTTATTCATTCCTATTACTGAATCGTAATCTCCACACATTCCCGCATCTGTCTGGTAAGCTGTTCCATTAATTAAAATTCTTACATCATTTGTTGGAACATGAGTATGTGTTCCAACTACCAAAGTTGCTTTACCATCAAAAAAATGTCCCATAGCCATTTTTTCACTTGTTATTTCTCCATGGAAATCTACAATAAGAAAATCATAATCTTCTTTAAGTTTGTATTTATTTTTAAATATTGTTGCAGCTTCAAAAACATCGTCACATTTTTTCATAAAAATATTTCCCATTAAATTTAATACACCAACTTTAAATCCATTTTTTGATTGATAAATTCTAAATCCTTTTCCCGGAGAATTGCTTGATAGATTTTCAGGTCTTAGAAGTCTCTCTTCTCTTTCAATGTGATTAATGGTTTCTTTTTGATCCCACACGTGATTGCCAGTTGTAATTACATCTACTCCAGAATTAAATAATTCATTTGAAATTGCTTCTGTAATTCCAACTCCTTGATCTGCAGCATTTTCACCATTAACTATAACAAAATCAATTTTTTTTTTTTCTAAGATATCCTTAAGATTTTTAATTATAGTTAATCTCCCAGATTTTCCAACAATATCGCCTAGAAAAAAAATTCTCATCTTAAAACATATTTTTCAGTTATAATTATGTCTAGTTTCTTATCATATTTGTTTGTGGGAACTCTATTTATTTTTTGACAGGAATGTGCAATTCCTATCTTAAACAAATTTTTTTTATTTGAAAGTTTATCAATGTATCTATCATAATATCCTCCTCCATATCCAATACGATATAATTTATTGTCAAATGCTACTATTGGAACCAATATTATGTCAGGAAAAACTTTTTTAATTTGCTCTGGTTCCGGTATTCCATATTTATTTAATTTTAACAAATTTTTAGTAGACCATCTATAGAAGTCCATTTCATTGTCTTTTTTTACAACGGGCAAACATAATTTTTGTCCTTTGGTTTCTAATTTCTTAAGAAATTCCAATATATCAATTTCAAAATTTACCGGATAATAACCCCCTATTATTTTTTTTTTTGAAATATTTTTTTTAATTTCTTTAAAAATTTTTAAGAAAGAAAATTTAATATTTTTATTATTTTTTTTTTTTCTAATGTCTAATATTTTTTTTCTTATTTTAGATTTTATCACAGGTTTTACTGTAATGGATTTTCAGAATCAATTTTTGTTAAAAAATTCTCTATTTGATCAGTAGCATTTTCAATAACTTTTTCATAATCCAACTTACTATCATCTAACTGATTTTTTAATTTTTTTTGTTCCTCGTTTAAATTATTAATCTCATTTTCTTTTTTTTCTTTATATTCGTATACAAGTGATTTTAATTCTTTAAATTTTTCTGTTAAATTCTTTAATTCTTCAATTTTTTGATCTATTTTTTTTTTAGTCTCAAAATATTCATCCATAGTAGTAATAGATGTAATTAATAAAAGTTTATTTTCTCCGATATTTCCTAATGAGGACTTTAATTTACTAAATTTTTCATTCAAATGAGATGAAAGTTCCTTCAAATGTTCTTCTTGCCCATCCTCGCATGATAATAGAAATTCTTTATTATTAAATTTTATATTTACATTTGCCATTTATCTATCTCTTCTAACAAACTATCTGTTTCTTGATTTAATTCATCAATTTTATCTGAAAATTCTAATTCTTTTTTTATTTCTGTTTCTTTTTGACTATTTAACTGATCAATTTTTAACTTGAGTTTTTGATAATTTTGCTGAAGTTGATCATATTTTATTTCTAGTTCTTTTTTTTCAATTTCTAATTGATTTTTTTGTTGATCTAAATTTGAAATAGTTTCCTTTAAGTTTAAATTTTGAGGATTTATTAAACTTAACTTTTCTAAAGCTTCTTCAAGTTTTTTTTCTTTTTCATGGATAAAATTCATATATATATGAATATAATAATAAATTGATTCACCCAAGTCTATATAGGATATTTTTGAATAAAAATAATAAAGATTTATCCAGCGCAGTAAGGTTTTTGTCCATAGATGCGGTACAAAAAGCTAACTCTGGACACCCTGGAATGCCAATGGGAATGGCCGACGTAGCAACTGTATTGTTTAAAAATTTTCTAAAATATAATCCAAAAAATCCAAATTGGCTTAATAGAGATAGATTTGTTTTGTCAGCAGGTCACGGTTCTATGTTGCTTTACTCATTGTTGTATTTAACTGGATACAAAAACATTTCACTAAAAGATATTAAAAATTTTAGACAACTAAACTGTATTTGTGCTGGTCATCCTGAGTATCATGTGGGCACTGGTATTGAAACAACAACTGGCCCACTTGGACAGGGTATTGCAAACTCAGTCGGATTTGCAATTGCTGAGGAAATTCTAAAAAAAAAACTTGGTAAAAAAATAATTGATCATAAAACATATGTTTTAGCTGGTGATGGATGTTTGATGGAAGGAATTAGTCATGAGGCAATGAGTTTGGCGGGTCACTTAAAACTAA
>Ga0187827_10007556_pt1 | contig 12036 bp, 11 predicted proteins | sample ETNtaG_39_FD_167969 | JGI IMG/M metagenome (GOLD analysis project Ga0187827, IMG submission 167969) | Marine microbial and viral communities from oxygen minimum zone, Eastern Pacific Ocean - ETNP2014_SV_150_PacBio MetaG (Illumina Assembly) | ecosystem: Environmental > Aquatic > Marine > Hypoxic... | reverse complement strand
GTAACAGACGCGGCCCATGATGGTCGGCAGGGGGTTGTCCTCCATGATCTGGCGCCAAGCCGCCTCGTAATCGCCCTCCTCGGCGTAGCCGAGCCAAGCCTGAATGTTTTCACCGGCGGGACAGGCGCTGTTGCAGGGTGGCAAGCGGTCCAGGTAGAGCGGCCGTTCGCTCCGCCAGGTACCGGTTTTGTTAAGCAGGCTGCCGCCGACGTCGAGGGTGATGGCGAAAGGTTTGGATTGCACGATCGAATCAGGGTTCATACCTAGTCACCTCCCGGGGACAAGATATCGAAGCGTTTGATGTTGCTGTCGGCGATGGCCTGCAGCGCTTCCAGCTGGTGCTCATTTCCTTTCTTGAATACGTGAGCAAAGCGCCGTTGCGGTTTGAGATAAGTGCTGACGGGCTGCAGCTGACGGATTTTCGTCACCCCCGTCACTTCGCCGGCTTCAGCCTCGAACAGGGGGAACATGCCGCTTTCTACGGCGAGGCGCGCGATCTTGATGGTATCGCCGGGCTTCGATCCCCAGCCCAAGGGACAGGGTACGAAAATCTCGATGTAGCGGGCACCGTGTAGGGACATCGCCTTCGACACCTTGTATTCGAGATCGTGAAGGTCATGCACCGAGGCCGTAGCGACGTAGGGAATGCGGTGCGCCATGGCGATCAGCGGCACGTTCTTGCCGGTGTCGAATTCGTTGCCCGGCTGGGGGCCCACCGGCATGGTGGTGGCGGTGCGGGCCGCGCCCGGGGTGGCGCTCGAACGTTGCACCCCGGTGTTCATGTAGGCTTGGTTGTTGTAGCAGATGTAGAGCACATCGTCGTTGCGGTCGAACATTCCGGACAGGCAACCGAAGCCGATGTCGGTGGTGCCACCGTCACCGCCCTGGGCGATTACCCGCACGTCCTCACGCCCCTTGGCCCGCATGGCGGCGGCGATGCCGGCGGCCACGGCCGCGGCGTTGCCGAACAGGGAATGGACCCAGGGGATGGACCAAGCGGTCTCGGGGTAGGGGGTGGTAAAGACTTCCAGGCAGCCAGTGGCGTTGGCAGCGATCAACTGGTTGTTGGTGGCCCGCATTGCCGCATCGATGGCGAAGCGCGCGCCCAGCGCCTCGCCGCAGCCCTGGCAGGCCCGGTGCCCGGAATCGAGTGAATTGGAGCGGTCGATGGTCGCCTGGACCGATCGATGTTCTTCATCGAGCAGGCGGTTGCCCGCCGTCAGGGTGCCGGTCTGATAGAACTTGACCTTCTGCTTGCTTTCCGAGATTTCTGCCATCTCCCCCTCCTCTCATATGGCCTTGGCGGCGGCGACGACGCCGACGTCATGGAGGATGTTCTCGGCGGTCGCACCTGAGCGGTGCTCCGCCGCTTCGCGTTCGATCTCCCGGTTCACCACATCCATGCGAACGTCATGGAAATGCGGCTCCTCCAGCTCGTCCCGAACGCCTTTTTCGAACATGCGGCGCAGGTTGGCGCGGGTGATGGGGCGCCCGCCGAGCCCGCCGATGACCGAATGCACCCGGATGGGAAAGTCCTGCAATGCCGTGCGCATGTTCATGGCGACGATGCCGCCCATGCCGACGGCAAGACACTTCTCGAAGACGATCACCCGCTTGGCGTCTTTCAAGGCCTGGCGCAGTGCCTCTCTGGGAAAGGGGCGGAACGAGCGAATGGTGAGGCCACCGATGGAGATGCCGTCCTCGCGCATCCCGGCCAGCACCTCTTTCATGGTGCCGATCACCGAGCCCATGGTGACGACCACGGTTTCAGCGCCTTCGGTCTCGAAGGACTTGATGAGGCCGCCAGAATCACGACCGAAGATGGCCTCGAACTCGGCCGCCTGTTCGGAGATGAACTCCAGCGCCTTGAGCTGCTTGTGGTGCGCCAGGTAGCGGACCTCGGTAAAGGCCTCGGGCCCTACCATGGCGCCCATGGAAAGGGGTGCGGCAGGATCCAGCACCTGGCGCGGCTGGAAGGGCGGCAGGAATTCATCCACTTCGGCCTGATCGGGAATATCGACCCGGGCATAGGCGTGGGTGAGGATGAAACCGTCCATGCACACCATGACCGGCATGCTCAGTTTCTCAGCCAACTTGAAGGCCTGGATGTGGACGTCGACGGCCTCCTGATTGGTCTCGGCGAAAAGCTGGAGCCATCCGGAGTCGCGGGCGGCCATGGAATCGCTCCAGTCATTCCAAATGTTGATCGGCGCCCCGATGGCCCGGTTGCCCACCGTCATGACGATCGGCAAACCCATGCCCGAAGCGTTGTAGACCGCCTCCATCATGAACAGCATGCCCTGGCTGGAAGTTGCCGTGTAGCTGCGTGCACCGGCGGCCGACGATCCTATGCAGGCGCTTAGCGCACCGAACTCGGATTCGACCAGCATGAACTGGCAATTCTCGATCCCGCCCGCCTTCACAATGGTGCCCAAGTCCTCGACGATGTGGGTCTGAGGCGTGATGGGATAGGCGGAAATCACTTCCGGCCGGCAGAGTGCCACCGCTTCGGCGACGGCGTGCGAGCCTTCTACTTGTTTCAGCATCGCCAAATCCTCTCCTTGGTAGTCAATTCGCGCGCGTGGCGTCGTATGCCGCCTGGGCTGCGGCAATGTTCTTATCGCCCAGCTCTCCAGGAAATTTCCGTGCGATGGCCTTGAACACGGATTCGATCCGGACGACGTCGCTCATGGCCGTAAACGCTCCCAGCAGGACCGTGTTGGGCGTCGGGCGCTTGAGATGGCGCATCGCCAGTTCGGTCGCCGGCACGGCGGCGACATTGCCGGCGGGGAGCTTTCGCGCCACCCCGGCAATCCCGAGATCCTCCATGCTCTTGGCGGTATTGACCAGCAGGTAGCCGTCTTCCCGAAGGCCGGCGAAGACATCGATAGCAGTGAACAGGGTGGGGTCCTGGACGATCAATAGATCGGGCTCCAGAACCGGCTCGCGCAGTTCTATCTCACTTTCGTCAATGCGAACGTAGGCGACGACTGGCGCCCCCATGCGTTCGGAGCCGAAACTCGGCACCGCCTGAGCGTGCTTGCCTTCTTCGAAAGCAGCCACCGACAGCATCTCTGCCGCCGATACCACGCCTTGGCCACCACGGCCGTGAATACGTACTTCGAACATCTCAGTCATCCCCTTCTTTCCAATCGGTCGTTTCTAGGAGGGCCTATCGATACTCCGCTCTTAGAAAGGATTCCACTACGCGGGACAGTACGCATCACTGCTTTTTCTGCCGGCCTTTGAAGTCAAAGTTACAATCATGGATTATGACTACTGCCCCCCAAAATAGGGCATCAGCATGACCGGGACGGTGGTCTTGTGAATCATTTTGCGTGCGACCGAACCCAGCACGATTTCTCCTATTGCTGAATGCCCGTGAGTCCCCATTACGACCAGATCTGCCTTTACGGCCCTCGCCTCTTCCAGGAACACGGGCGTGCACGGTTCCTCCACGATCCTGATCTCCGGCATGTCGTCCTTACCCGCGAGGATCACTTGCAAGTTCCTCCTCGCAAAATCGGACCAGACGCTCATGGATCGCATCGCGCAGTTTCGCGATCCCTTTAAGGCGCAAAGACACCGTGCTCCCAACGCCCTCGGGCAGGAACTGATCTATCACGTGCCTCGCATGACGCGTTAACGGCTCCAGAACTTGCAGCATGACGATCTTTGCTTCGTGCACCCGCGCCAGGCTTTGGGTGTAACGGAGCACACTCGGCCCGTGGGGGCCGAGATTGGTGGCACAAAAAGTGGTGTTGATGTCCGGTATCACGGTCACACCTCCTTCAGGTGCCTCTCTCGTCTAGTTCGCGTTCAGAGAGCGGCTCCTTAGGTTCACTGCATCGGTCAAGCAGATAGGCAATCGATCGGTAGTACCGTCCACTGTGAAACGAGAGGCCGATTTCGCAGGTGCGGCCGGTCGAGTAGCCGGCCACGCAATCGTCGCTCAGAGATGGCCGCAAATTGCGAACGGCGCTCTCGTTGAGCTCCGGCACGGTGAAGCCTTTGTCGCCGGCCCAGCCGCAGCACGAGACCTCCTCGGGAACGATCACCTGGGCTGCGCACGTTTCGGCGATGTTTTGCAGCTTGTCCGCCAGCCCCATCTTGCGCGTGCTGCAGGTCGGGTGAAGGGCCACAACCTCGGGTAGTTTCCGGATAGCAAGACGCGCCATCAGGAAATCGTGTATGAACTCGGTGATATCGAACAACCGGAGGTCCGCCTCAAGGTTCTGCTTCATGCGGTACGTACATGGGCTGGTATCGAAGACGACGGGGTTCTGCCCGTTACGGCTGGCTTCCACCAAGGCCTGTTCGGTCATACGCAGCTTAGCGTCAGCCTGGGAGAAAGCACCTTTGCTCTCAAACGGCATTCCGCAGCAAAGTCGATCACAATCGCTTGGATAGACCACTGTGTAACCCGCCTTGCGCAACAGTCCTTCGAATTTGTCGGGAAGGGCCTCTCGCTCTGGGTCGCCCCTGGCCGGCCCCATGGTGCGGCTGGAACAGCTGGGGAAATAGACAACACGCGGGCTCTCTGACCCGATGTTGACGCTCTTTGCGGGAAGCCTGCACGAGGTCGGCATGAAGGGATTCCACAAGGGTATCCGGCTGCCCGAGAGTTTGCGTACACCGCTCGTTAAGCCTTGCATCACGGAAGTGCCCAGCGCGGTGTGTGCCAAGTGGGCGGCGCTTAGACTCAGACGCGTCGTCGTCGACACCGCACCGAAATGCTCCGCCACCAAGTCGGCTACCTTGGTCCCGGTGGCGCCCATCTCGCGCCCGCGCAAGACCTTCATCATGCGACCGGTGTCGATATCGACCGGACAGGCGATCGAACAAAGGCCATCACCGGCGCAGGTGTCGATGCCTTGGTACTGGTAAAGCTCGCGGAGCGATTTCTCGCGCTCCGGATCTTCCCCGGAGGCCTTGAGGCGAGCCATCTCTCGCAAACCCACGATGCGTTGGCGAGGCGTTAGGCTGAGGGCCCGCGAGGGGCAGGCCGGCTCGCAGAACCCGCACTCGGTACACTTGTCAACCAGCGGGTCAACCGAAAACAGGGGCTTGAGATTCTTGATGTGCGCGTGGGGATCGTCGTTGAGTATGACGCCGGGATTGAGGATGTTGTCCGGATCAAAGATGGCCTTGATCTCCCACATCAACGCGTAGGCCTGTGGTCCCCACTCGAGCTCCACGAAGGGCGCCATGTTGCGCCCAGTGCCGTGCTCGCCCTTCAAGGAACCATCATATTTCTTGACCACCATCTCACAAACATTGTCCATGAAGCGGCGGTAGCGATCGACCTCCTCCGGCGTTTCGAAATCCTGGGTGAATACGAAGTGGAGGTTACCTTCCAAGGCATGGCCGAAAATGATTGCCTCGTGATATGCGTATTTTTTGAACAAAGCCTGCAGATCGAGAGTCGCGGGCGCCAGCTTGGATACCTGAAAGGCGATGTCTTCGATGATGACCGTCGTCCCGATCTCGCGCATCGCGCCGACCGAGGGGAACATCCCTTTGCGGAGGTTCCACAGCCGCGTGTATTCCTCGATTTGGTCCGTAAATCGCACAGGATACAAGGTATCCACGCTGGCGATGGCAGCACGAATATCGTTGACTTGGGAGTTCAGGGTATCGCCATCGGCGGCGCGGGTTTCGATGAGGAGGGCAGCCGCATCCTCGGAAAGCTCTTTGAGGTCGTCGGGCATGCTGAGCTGGTTTTCCACCGAATGGATTGCGGCGCGATCCATCAGTTCCACCGCCACAACCGGTTCGCTCTTCAGGATGGCGACGGCTTCGCAGGCGGTCCTGATATCCGGAAAGAACGCCAGGGCGCTAGCCTTGTGGGGATGGTCCTCGACCGTGCGGTAGGTGACTTCGGCAATGAAGCCGAGCGTCCCCTCCGAGCCGATCATTAAGTGTTGCAAGATGTCGATAGGGTCGTCGAGATCCACCAGTGCGTTAAGACTGTAACCGTTGGTATTCTTGATTTTAAACTTGGCTCTGATGCGTTGCGCCAGCGCGCCGTTTTGCTTCGTCTCGTGCGCAAGCCTGTCTATCCTCTCCAACATTTCACCGTGGCTCTCCGCGAAGGCCATACGGCTCGCCTCATCGGCAGTGTCCAGCACGCTGCCATCGGCAAGGATGACGCGCATGCTCACCAGTGTCTGGTAGCTGTTCTGGGCCGTCCCGCAGCACATGCCGCTCGCGTTATTGGCGGCAATCCCACCGATCTTTGCGACATTGATCGAGGCCGGATCCGGACCGATCTTTCGGCGGAACGGAGCAAGATAGCGATTGGCTTGCTCGCCGATCACACCCGGCTGTAGGCGGATCTCCGAGGCATCCTCATTGATGGAATACCCGCGCCAGCCATGTCCCAGCCGCAACAAAACAGAGTCCGTGATCGCTTGTCCGGAAAGACTGGTACCCGCGGCGCGAAAGGTCACAGGCGTGCCGTTCTCGCGCGCAACCTCAAGGCACCGCACGACCTCGGTCTCGTCGGCAACCTCGACGACCAGTTTCGGAATTTGCCGGTAGAAGCTCGCGTCAGTCCCGTAAGCGAGCGTCCGCAGGGGATCGCTGATCAAACGTGAAGTCGGAATAAAGGCGTTGAATTCTCGATAAATCGATTCGTTGGATTCAGGAAACATTTGATGCGTTTCCAAACCAGATCACCATTGCTTTCACCGCCGTTAGCGTCCTCGTCGAATCTGCGTCACGCCCCATGGATCGAGCCTCGTTCTCGCCATACAGTGAGTATTTTCTTCTCCGCGCGCCAGATCCTTAGCCCTTTGAACTCCACAAGTTCGGCATGGATCGGGAAGCGATAAAGGATAATAAAGGCCACGACTCTCTTGTTGATGTCGATCAGTTCGACCGTGGGCAGACAAATTCTTTTTTGACAAAACAGCACAAATTCCACAGGTGGCGTCAGAAATAACGTATGCATGGCCACCGCCACCAACATCACAAACCGAGTTTGAGTAGTTTTTTCTCACAATGGACCAAAAATTATTTATTCCCGTACGCTATCGCTGGTAACCAAGTAGTCAATTCTGGGAAAAGGAACACCAGAACCAGGGCGATCAACTGCAATACTATAAAAGGTATTACTCCACGATAAATATCGATCAAATTCACACTTGGAGGGCTGACCCCTTTAAGGTAGAAGAGGGCAAAACCAACTGGCGGGGTCAGGAACGAAGTTTGTAGAGTTACTGCTACCAGAAGGGCAAACCATGTCAGGTTAGGAAAGTCAACAGCACCAAAATTATTAATCTGCAAATCAAGACCAGAAATAACTGGCGCCAACAACGGCAGTATGATCAGACTGATTTCGATCCAATCAAGGAAGAAACCAAGGAAGAAAACCATAACCAAGACGAAGATAATCAGACCATAGGGACCAAACCCCAACCCTGTGAGAGCGGTTTCAATCAGTTCGTCTCCGCCGCATTCACGTAGGATCAACGCGAATATCGTTGCTCCAACAAAGATTGCAAAAATATAGGCCGCTGTGTTCATGGTGTTGATCACCACATCTTTTAGAACCTTCCAGCCAAAACGCCTAAATATAATAGCAATTAGTGTTGCACCCAGAGCACCGACACCAGAGGCTTCCGTGACGGTTGCGATTCCCATAAAAATTGATCCGAGAACAAGCAGTATTAAACCTGCTGGTGGAATGATATCGATCAAGGCTTTTAAAATATCTTTCAGTTCTATTTCACCATGATCCGCCGCAAGAGGCGCTTTTTCTGGAAAAATTTTGCAATAGACTAAAATGTATACAATATATAGAGCACCAAGAATTAGGCCCGGGAAAACAGCCGCCATGAACAGATCAAGTATGGGTACTGCTAACTGATCTCCCATGATCACCAGCATGATCGAAGGGGGGATGAGAATGCCAAGACAACCGGAGGCGGCCACGGTTCCTAGAGCCAACGATTTATCGTAATTTTGATTGAGCATGACCGGCAAAGACATGAGACCTAACAGCACAACTGACGCACCGATGATACCAGTGGAAGCCGCTAGAATAATGCCAATCAAAGCAACGGTAATAGCTAGACCTCCCCTGACGCTGCCAAACAATTTCTGCATCGAATGCATCATTCTTTCCGCAACGCCAGACTTCTCGAGCATTAATCCCATGAATATAAACATTGGCAATGCAATGAGCACCCAATTGTCCATAATGCCAAAGATACGACCTACCAGCAGACCGAGGGTATTGTAATCAAGCCCGGTCACCGTCCACCCCATATCATCAGTCCACCAACCAACGCCGCCAAAGACAATTCCTACGCCAGCCAGCACCCAAGCAACGGGGAACCCGGTAAAAAGCAGGGCAATAAATGAAACAAACATTGCAATGACGAGATAGTTTTCTGCGGCTAATTCCATTAGCCTATACCTTTACCGTTGGTGTTGTTGTAATCTTTTAACGTCGGTCTAAATAGTCGGCGTGCCATTGGATCTAACAGATTTGCCCCTGGAATAGTTTCCTGCGGTCCCATCGTTGCCGCCATTTCTTTTACATAGCCAAGATGTTTTTCCGCTGCTGAACGGGCTCTTTCCGGATCCCCGGCTATGATTGTCTCGTAGATTTCGCGGTGTTGGTTGAGCAACAAATCTTGAGAACCATGGTGGCTATAGAGCCGCATACGATTGAAGAAAACGTCTTTACGCAGCAGCTTAAAAAGGCTGCGCATAATATGCAAAAGAACCTGGTTGTGAGCGGCTTTTGCGATGGCCAGGTGGAAGTTGGCATCAATGTCGGCTTCTTCGGTAGGTGCCTCCGTTCCATGTGCTTTTTCCATAGCCTCGAAGCAGGAGGTCAGCAGTTCCCGATCTGCATCTGTCGCCCTCTGCGCAGCGTTATAGGCACAAACGCCGTCCACGGTGGTACGAAATTCCAAGAAATCACTGCCGAGGACATCCTTTGACAGAGGTTTGAATAGTCGAACTGTCAATAGATCGAGCGGAGATACACGCTTTCCAGTTTCACGCAGTTCTTTGCCGTAGTGCAGAAGCAAGACCGAATCCTCAATCAGTCGGGCAATCGAGGCAATTATCATCAGTAACATTGTCAGTGGAATTACCGACTTGACGATCCAGCGATGGGGAAGACCCATCGTGCTTTGAGAAGATTCATGGTGAGTAAAAGCATACACTGTATAATCAAAACTAAAATCAAGTAAGATCACTAGACACGGTAATAAAAGCAGAAGAATACCAAGAATTTCGAATATGTGCCGAAGCCGTGTCGACATAATCGTACGGAGAAGGTCAATTCTAATATGACTATCATTAGTAATTGCATACGCTAAACCAAACATGACTGGCACAGAGTAAAAGTGCCACATTAATTCTTCCATTGGTACCAATGGCCAGTCGAGCCATAGCTGGTTGCGGTGGAAACCGTAGCGCAATATGACCGTTATTATGATGAGGAAAATAAGAGCCACGTTAAACCATGCGGCGGCCTCAACGACACGTCGCACGATTCCGTTAAGGAACGTAACAATTGGTACGTGATGGGTTGTCGCACTTATAGCTTGAGCCATAGTAACCGCCTTCTACGATATTCCTCTCTTCGAAGAAACAAAAAACCACATGGCAGGATTGTTGTCCTGCCATGTGTTGTCTAGGAGCTGTTACTACACACGCACATTAACAAGATCGAGGCTGGTTCGCCTCATGGGTTCGGCATCTTCTTGTCCCGGGGCGCGGCAAGTATGCCCATTTGTTCCAAATTTTGTAGTTGGACCGGAATGTTTGAAGATCATCCCAAATCACTTTGAAACCCGGATCTTTCTGAATGGCTTCTTTAACCACATCAGCCCATTTATCTTCGAACGTAGCTAACATATCAGGAGACCAGTATTTGTTCACCGTGCCTGCTTTAACATTAGCTTTCATTGTATCGAACTGCATTGATTCACCCATAGCCAGTCCGTCCGTCATAACGGCCCTGCAAGCCAGCTCGATAACTGTCCGTTGCCCCTTGCTCATTTTTTTATTCCAGGTGTCCTTGTTAATGATCAAGTCAAACAAGGTAGCAGGCTGATGCCATCCAGGATAGTAATTGTACTTCAGAATTTTGTTTATGCCCAATCTCTTATCAATTGCAGGCATAGAAAATTCTGTTGCATCGATAGCACCTTTTTGTAGGGCTGGTACGATTTCACCACCAGGAAGTTGAGAAGTGGATACTCCCAATTTTTCCATAACACGTGCACCAAGACCGAAGAACCGCATACGCAATCCCTTTAGGTCAGCAGCTGTTTTGATTTCCTTTTTGAACCAGCCAGAAGTCTCAGGTGCAATAATACCACAAGGAACAGACTGAACATTAAAGCCGGCATCGTCATATGTTTTCTGCCATAGCTTTCGTCCGTTACCATAGTAGACCCAAGCTAAGAACTCAGGTGCATCGGGGCCAAAAGGAACCGCAGAGAAGATTGCTCCTTTATCGCCCAATTTTCCTGTGTTGTAACCTGGCGTCGTATATCCAGCATTCACTTGGCCCTTTGAAACAGCTTCTAGCATTTCTTTAGGTGGAACCAATTTTTTTGGCTCATAAACCTTTATCTTAATGCTTCCACCTATAGCGTTGACCTGCTTAGCGACCCATGCTGGTGAGGTACCAAGTGCAGGTAAAGAAGTTGGAAACCAAACAGGCACTTTGAGCAATATTTTCTTTTCTGCATAAGCGGTACCGGCCGCTAACACCATGGCCGAAGCCAAGATGGTAGAAATCACAGTCTTTCTCATGTCGATTTCTCCTTTAGGACACTAGCATTGTAGAAATTGCGACTTGGTCTTAGTGATCGCGGATCCGTAGCGGAACTTCGAACTACACCTATCCGGTTAACACAGACACCCAACTATACGTAGGATGCTTCCACTCGCCGCAATATAGCTCGGCGTGGGCAGGGGCCTCGGTCCCATCCTTGAAGGGAAAACATACCACCAAACAAACAAAAAGTCATACCAACTGACCTTCTGACACACCATGGCACCGGAGTCAAGGACCAAAAAAGCCCGAAGGTTCTGGCCTTTAGGACGCCGGAGGTGTATACGAGATTTGTTTGGTCAGGAGGTTTGACAAAATTACCAACTGTGGACGTGTCGACCGATGCTCAAATTTCAGCGCGTCAAGGTCTCGAAGGTCTCGGATTCCATTATCTCGCAACTGGGAGGATTGATCCTCGAGGGAGTGTTGAAGCCGGGCGAGAAGTTGCCGACGGAGAGGGAGTTGGCGCAGGAATTGGATGTTTCGCGACCGTCTTTGCGCGAGGCAATAGTCGTGCTCGAGGCGCGGGGACTGGTTGAATCCCGGCGCGGCGACGGCACCTTCGTGCTCAGCATCGTCAGCCCGACGATGGTCGATCCGCTGCTCGAGTTGATGCGCGAGCACGACGACGCCAAGTTCGACGTGCTCGAGATGCGCCGCGTCCTCGAGGTGGCGGCCACCGGCTATGCCGCCGAGCGCCGCACCAATGCCGATCTTGAACTGATCGGGCAACGTTTCGCCGAGCTCGGGGAGGCCTACGCCTCGAGCGAGGCCGACCCTCGGCACGAGGTCGACGCGGACGTGGCTTTCCACCTTGCGATCGCCGACGCTTCCCACAACATGGCGCTAACCCACGTCATGCGCAGCATGATCGAGCTGATTCGGGCCGACATATCCTTCAACATCGACCGTTTGCGGCGCAAAGCAGAGGACCACGAACCCTTGAAGATGCAACACCGGGAAGTCTTCGACGCCATCGTCACCGGTGAAGCGACGGCGGCCCGCGATGCCGCCAGTCGTCATTTGGATTTCGTCGAACGAAAACTGCAGCAAAACGTGGGGTTGCGGGAACGCGAAACCAGGGCCCGGCGCCGGCTGGGTTGACTTGCCCCCAAGGTTTGTACCACATCCTATGTTAGCCGATATTTCCCAGATAGCATTCGTATCGTAGCAAATCGTAGGCGAACCCGACCACCGATGGAAGGAATTTTGCTCTGCGGTCATTC
>Ga0187827_10007552_pt1 | contig 12039 bp, 10 predicted proteins | sample ETNtaG_39_FD_167969 | JGI IMG/M metagenome (GOLD analysis project Ga0187827, IMG submission 167969) | Marine microbial and viral communities from oxygen minimum zone, Eastern Pacific Ocean - ETNP2014_SV_150_PacBio MetaG (Illumina Assembly) | ecosystem: Environmental > Aquatic > Marine > Hypoxic... | reverse complement strand
GGAAAAGAAGTTGGCTCCAGTGTTTTATTTTTACTAATTGCTTTCGTAACAGTGAGCATTCCTGACTGGGATCAGTACACAGGCATATTGTTACATCGTTCAGCTATTACCCATAGCATTTTAATCCCTTTTCTAATTGACAGACTTTCCTCAAAGTATTCTGATAAAAAATATCCGATTATCGTATCCGCAATTTATTTTGCTTTTCTAGTCCATTTATCTGGAGATCTGTTTCCAAAATCATGGAGGGGATTTGCCTTGATCAGCATTCCTTTCATTGGATGGATTGGAATGTTAAGTCCTCTGTGGATTATAGCTAATATTATTGGTTGTTCTTATTTTTGTGTCAAAAAATTAAAAAAAAATAACGAACCAATATATCCTAATTATTTCTACATTTTAATTTCATTTTGCATCGTTTTTTATTTTTTAAAAGGTGAGTCTTTTTTGATGATACCAGTTGCTTTTTTAGTTTTGGATTACTTTTCTGATAAAAAGGTTTTTAGATACTTTAAAAAAATTCCAAAACAACCCCTGCCTAGTGTTGATTCAAGTTTATCCAAACTATCAGGTAAGATTGATGATGTTAAAAACAAAACTTCTAGTTTACTTATATCGATAAAGAAATTTATATATTTTCTAATTAAATGGATTTTTATTATTGGTGTGATCATTTTACTAATATTTGGCATTATAGAAGCAAATAAAAAGTATGATCTGTTTGAAAAAATAGATCAGCTAATAACTGCTGAGTGATTTTACTTTAAGAATTAATGAATGATATATATCTGAAATATAGAAAACAATATTATCAATAAAAGAGTTGAATTTAGTTAAAAAGGAATAGTTAATGTCATAGATCAAAAATAGTATCATTATTTCAAATCTATAAAAATACATAAGAAACACTCCCAGCGGTAATAATACGGAAAGAAAAATTAAAAAGTATTTTATATTTTTTTTTAATACTCGGAATGTTCTAATAACTCTATTTATTGGAGTGTTAACGATGTCAGCATAAGCATCAAATAAATTAAAAGAGTTAATGTCAAGATTTTCAAGACTTCTTCCTCTGTTTTTTTGGAAGATTAATTTATTTTTTTCAACTGCTTTTTTCTTTAAGAAAAAATTTATTTTTTCAATATTGGATATTATTTCTTTTACATATGATTGATGATTTATTTTTTCTTCTAATGACATTTTTTTCATACCTAATGTCATACTTTTCATACCTAAATAATTCAGTGGTTTATTCATCACAAATACCTAATTTGAGTACGTCTTAAAAAAACACTTTCAATTGCACTCATATATTCTATATACAATTGCATTTTTTCATCGAGATTTACATAGATAGTAATATAAAATCTACATCCATCAGGGTGCAGGTCTTTTTGCTCTCTTGCATATATATTTAAAGCAGATGTCACTTTTTTAAACTCATTAATTTTGTAATGTTTACTATAATCAACTTTAATTGGTAAAAGCTCAAAATCATCAGTCCGATTAGATGGATAATCTTTCCTAAACTGAATACCATTGGAGTGTAATATAAGGTCAAAAAGAAAGTCAGGATCTTTTTCTGTTCCTGGTTCGATCCAGCAAGGTGGAGGACCAACGCCTTCTATCATTTTAGATTTCAATGATGTGTTTTGTGCTTCAAGTTCATTAATTTTTTCTTGCAATTCAGCTACCGATGGAGACTCCTCCGTTAACTGTTCTATTGTCTCATTTAAAGCAGTATTTTCATTTACGAGTTCAGCAACTTCTGCTTCTAGATTTTCGATTTTGTTCTCTAATGTATCAGTTAATTCTAGCTTTCCTACAAGTTCCTCAATTGTTTCTTCAAGATACTCACCCTTCCCTAATAAATCTTCTAAAGTTTTTCGAAGAGTTGCATTTTGATTTTCAAGTTTCTCAACCTTATCTCCTAAAATCAATACCTGTTGATGCAATTGATTGTTTTCTTCTTGTAATTGTTTCTTGCCCTTATGCATATTACTTAAGGCAACTGCTGCTGCTAGCAAAATTAAAAACAATAAAAGTAAAATTAATTCTGTAAGGGTAAAATTTAATAAATTGTTTCTCCGAATTTGAAAGGATTCTGACATCCTATTTGTCAATTTTATCAGTAATGAACTTTGTCATGTTAACCATAGAGGTATAAACATCCTTTAAAATTCGTTGAGCTCTATCAACTTCTTTCTCAATATCTTCTCTGCGTGAATGAATGCTATCCAGATTTTTTCGCATACGATTTTGTTGCTCGCCAATAATTTCTACATTTTGCTTCAAACTTTCTGCAAATTTACCAAGATTCTCAGTCATTTCTAGCAAGTCATTAGAGCCAGATTTTTCTTTAAATTGATTGGTTATGTTTTGTAAGCTTGTATTAAATTCATTTATTTGTTGGCTCATGGAAGTCGTTTGAGTATTAAGTGTTGTTAACTCGCTATTAAGAGATTGAAATTTTTCTTTTAACTTAAATTGCTCTTCTGTACTTTCCTGAAAACTTTCAAGTATTTCTTGAGCTTTGTTAGAAAAACTTTCTGAGGCTTGCTTTAGATATTCTTGATAACTTATTGTTGTTTTCTTTAAACTCTCTTGAATATTAGTCTCGATATTTTGTTCAAATTTTTTAAAACTATCAATACTAGCATCTAAATGAACTTTGAGTCTTCTTACTGTTGCAGCTAACTCATCTTCAGCAGACTGCCTTAATTCTTCTGCTGGCAATCGAAATTGTGAGTAATAGATACGAAATCCTAAACCTAAAATTGTAGTAAAAAGAGCTATTCCAAAATCAGAGAGAATTTTTTTTGAAAAATCTTCTTCACTCGTTGAAAAATTTATAAGTGCAAATGCTAAAGCGATCAAGGTAAATAAAAAACCCATATAATAACAACTGTCACCTAGCTGCTCATCCCTTAAAAATTTTGTAACCGATGATCTAGCTATAAAAAAGTAAGCCACCATAGATGCAACTGGTAGAGTTATTGAAATCAAAGATCCTAGTTGAAGTAAATAACTTATGAGTATGCCTAAAAAACCAATAATTAAAAAAATAGTAAAAGTTTGTTTAATATCGTAATCAGCGAAACGAAATATTCTAAACTTTCTTGGTGTGGTATTTTTCTCTTGCATTTAATTTATAATTGTAAAAAAATCTTTAGTTTTTTTATTTGCATTAAATAGATCAGCAAAAACACTTGCCCAAAAATTTTTATGATTATTATCCTGATGTTGAGCTGTGCTTTTTCGCCAAACATATAAAACTGTTACCTTTGCTTTGTTTAAATCTGTATACACTTCATTATAAAAATCATTCTTCTCAAAACTTTTAATATTGGGTTTAGAACTGTAATGACTGTAGGAATCTGAATTTTGAAGCATGTCTGAAATTATTACTAAATGATTGCCATACTTTGTTTTTTTCATAGGAAATGCTTTCACGCTTACTACTTTAATCATTTGAAAAATCGGTGATGTATCCTCTATGTTTGGTAACAACATATTATCCATTGTTTTTTCCAGTTTTGATGCAAACGCATCTTCATACCTTGTTTTGATTTGATCTTGATTGGAAGCTAATTGCTCCCAATTCCCAATATCACTGCCATCCCCTGGGTTGCACATCTTAAAGACGGGGTTGAGGGAATCATCGGGATTATCATTAATATCATAGATTGAAAGTTCGCTGTATTTTGGCAAATCTAACTGAATTTGCTCCAAATGTTTCTTTATTTGGGAAATTTGAATTTTTGAATAAGTATCGGTACGATCAATTAAAAAAGCAGTATGTCCGTCAGGACCTTCAACTGGACATAATGTATCTTCAGTCAGATACACATATCGTGACTGAACAAAAAAATATATTCCAATAAAAGTTATTAAAAAAACAGCAACTAAAACAAAAATTATATATCCTCTTGTATCTTCGCTTTTTTTTCTTCTTTTAGCATATGATGATCGTGCCATTACTTGAACTCATCAATCTCATCAAATTCTTTTCGTGATTTTTTATACTCATTGAGAATAATTTTTTCATTTTCCTCTTGTATTTTTTTTAAGTTTTCTATTGTCGGTTTAGCTTTGTCAATTAACTCTTCGAGTTGAGAAACATTATTTTTTAAAATTGGTTTTTCAGTAAAACTAAAAGTATTAGCAAAATATTTAGGTGCTGGAGTTTCTCTACATCTTTCATTTTCATCACGATAAGTTTTAAGAACCGCATTGCAATAATCTGCTAATAAAATCATATATTTATCAAATCTTTCAATAAAATTGACTAACTGATTAACAATATCTTTAATAACATTATAACGTGTTTTAATATCTTCCGAAGAAGTTGAATTAGCGTCTATTGTGTCGTCTCTATATCCTTCAAGATTACTTTGTATTTCAGTGGATGTCTCATTGTATTCCTCCACTACCTCTTCCCATCTTTTGCTTATTGATCCGTAGCCAGGATAAGGGTCATCTGATTTATAACCAGTGATACTGGCGGATATAGAAAAAATAAAACCTACTAAAATAAGCAATAAGGATTCTATATCATAAAAAACAAATGGAGTAGATAATCGCTCTGCAAATAAAACATATGTAGGATTAACTCCTGTTGATGATATGTCTCTCAAGTGGCCGACAAAAAAATTAAAAACAAGTATCAAGACTATAAAAACTATATAAGCTAAAAACGCTAAAGAGCTTTTGCTTGATAAAACATGATTTTTATAAGGAAGTATGTACTTGCCAATAGTATAACCGATAAAAACATTAATTAGTGATAAAATAAAAGCAAGAAACCATCCCCCAACAAGACCAAGGGGGTTCCCTTTGGCAAAGAAGTATCCATTGAGCAATGATTCAAAAATAATTATCAATCCAATAATAGAATTATAGTAGACCATGCTTCTTGGAATAATTGAAGAACGCTCTATTTGATTATCTTGTCTAAATTTTTCATATTCAGTTTTGATTTCACTTCTTCTTTTTTTGATAAGCAATAATTCAGCTTTTCCTTTGGCAATAATATTATCGAATTTCTCTTTAATAGTTTTAGTGAGGTTATTAAAAGTGGCTAGACGATTATCTAGCTTATTATCCAATGCTTCCTTTTCCAACATTGAAACAACTTCAAGAGAGTTATTAATGTGATAAGTCTTATCGCCTTCGAAAGAAACCTTGTATCTTTCTTCAGTTCCGCTTAAATAATTTCGATTACTTTTAGGAATATTTGATTTACCATCTTTACAAGCATCTTCTTTGACATTAAATTCCTTTATCGCTTCATTAATATCAATTTCAGGAAAATCTATTGATGTGCCATGAAACACATGTGCTGATCCTGGCCTAGTTTTGTAGAATTTGGATAAATTCTCAAAAAATGCCATTGATGTTCCTCCTAAATAAAACTAGTCAAAAAATCCTGCCAACACCCATGACAGAATTTTAAACAAAAAGAGTACTACAAGTAGACCTATAAATCCAATTCCAACTGCCAATAATAATCGTAAATTATGCATTTCAAGAATCATAAAAGCGAAAAAAAATATGATTATGCCTGCAATTATAGAGCAAATCAGCCCTATCCGCATGATTCCCGTGTTGACGCTTTTCTTCGATATTCCCATAAAATTACAACGTGTTATTCTTGTACATCATACATCGTTTTTCAAATTTTTGAATAATTAAGGCTCTTACTTGTTCTGTTCAGCTGTACTCCAATAGGGAGTTTTTTTAGGGTAACATACGTTTCAATATCAATTGTCCCTTTTTTATTATTTTCACAATAATCAATTAAAGTAAAAGCAATTTCTCTTTGATTAAATCCTTTAGCTTGAGCTTTAAGACAATAATCCAGTGTTGTTCCAGTAGCTTTGTGACATGCTGTTCAATTTTAAAACTTTTCCAAAAAAGTTTATTAAGGAGCGATTGAAGAATTATGAGATAGTTTGTTAATTAATCCCCTACTTTAAAAAATTTATTAATAGCTTCATCTATATTTTCCATACACAAATCATTGCAATCATCCCATGTTTTGTAATCCCATAATTTATCAAGTAAAGTATCAACTGGATAAAAAAAAGGGTCCATATAATAGTCCCAAATTATATTAACACCAATTATCTCTGGTAGTATAAAAATAAAAAAAAGTAATGCGAAGATGTTGTAATAAGATTGTTTCATCAGATAATTTGCCCATTTATGTGGCAGGAATATTCCAAGAACTCTGCCACCGTCCAAAGGATTAATTGGTATCATATTAAAAATAGCTAAAATCATATTTAATATAATAAAATTATATAGAATATCATATGTCCAAGCACCCACAGGAGAATAAAATAAGATATTAGTAGGAATATATTTAATAAATAAAAAAAGGAGCAATAAAGAAATAATCACTATTAATAAATTGGTCAAAGGCCCTGCAAGAGCAATTATTCCAAAATCTCTCTTATAGTTCTTAAGTTTACCTAATCCAATTGGAACTGGCTTAGCCCAACCAAGCATGAACATCGGGTTAATGAAATATAAAGTTAAAGGAACAATAATGGTTCCATATAAATCAATATGCTTGAAAGGATTTAAAGTAACTCGTCCTAATTTTTTTGACGTGTCGTCTCCAAAATATAAAGCAACATAGGCATGCGCAGATTCATGTAACCCTGCCCCTAATAGAATTGGTAAAATCCACGTAGATAAACCATAAATAAATTGACTATCAACCATATAAAATAGATTTGAGAATTTTAATTCTAATTTTGCTTAAAATATTTCTATTATTTCCTAAATATCGCACCAATGACACCGAAAACAACAATAAGAACAATCCAAATTCCTAAAGATGAACCAACGCAGAAATCAGCGACAACAAAATCTATGGGCAATGTGCAAGTCACATATTTATCGGTGAAACCCGTGTATGTTTCTGCAGCCACATTACTTAATGGGAGAAATAAAAAAATAAGAACAACTATGATGGGTGTTTTTTTCATCGAGATAAAGTTACCACAAAGCAGGTTGATTGTATTGATTTACATCATTTTAGTGCATAAATGTCTGTATTTCATGTGAATAATGAAACACAAAAAATTAATGTTTTCAAATCAATTTTCTATTTTACTCATATACATTAAATAAAAACCTCTTATGGAGGTCAGCAAGAGCAATAGGACATACCAATACCAATCAGCACTTAAGAACTAATCAAAATATTTTGCAACCAATAGAGCAAATATCATTGAAGAAATTTTAATTAGAGAGATATCATACCATTGCGCGTGATTTCTTATAATGTGCATTCTTTTTTCAAACATCAAAACACCCCCTTATGTACAAGGGATGATATCTTAATTCATGCAAATTTTAACAGTTCTTTGATTAATCAAGAAATTTATATGAATTGCTGCTAAATAAATTAATATATTGTAAATAATGGATCATTACATTTACCTAATGACAGGATTCATTTTATTAATCGGAGGATCAGAAATTTTAATAAGAGGCTCTGTCAACATTGCTTCTATTTTCAAAGTTTCCCCCTTTCTTATAGGTGTTGTCATTGTTGCCGGGGGGACAAGCTTGCCTGAACTTGCCGCCTGTTTGCAGGCAATAAATTTAGGAGTTGAGGACATTGTCATTGGAAACATTGTCGGCTCCAATATAGCCAACATACTTTTAATTATTGGCGCTGTAGCTATTGTTAATCCAATTATAGGGGAGAAGAATGTCTATCAAAAACCAGACACCTCCTTTTCTTTAGTCCACAAAATATATTTTCATGTAGGAAAAAATAAATCTGATTTTGCCGCCATCTTAACATCCGTCTTTTTTATTTATTGTTGTCTCAAGGGTGTGATAACCTTTTTAGAAGGAATCCTCATGCTCATAAGTTTGGGAATTTTTATTTTCATTATTTTTTCCAAAGAACAAAGGCAACTTGATCAACAAGAGAGCAAAAATATTCCGCTATGGCTTGCCATTGTTTTTTTAATCGGAGGTTTGATTGGCTTAATCAAGGGTTCTGGTTTATTCATTTCAGGAGCGTCTGGTATTGCCCATTCATTTGGAGTGTCCACCACCATAATTGGGATAACAGTTGTAGCCTTAGGCACTTCCTTGCCCGAGTTAACAACAGGACTAATGGCCGCTTTTAAAAAACAAACAGACTTTGCCATTGGCAACATTCTGGGCTCTAATATTTATAATGTCCTTGGCATTCTTGGAATATCTTCAATGTTGCAAGATTTGACCATCCCAGTTAATTTATCTAGAAAAATAACAATAAAAGAGATGGGTATTAATTTAAGCTTGCCCAGCATTACGTATGATGCTTTTTTTATTTTAGTGATAACCCTTCTTTTTGTATATTTACTGCGAAAACGAAAGATAATTGGCAGGAAAATGGGCGTATTCTTCATTGCAATTTATGCCCTGTATATCCTTATATTAATCTGATTTTGATTTGAATTAACTTTGCTTTCATTGTTTAATAGGTGGGAAATGAGATATTTTTTAATTTATTTTTTTGTTTTTTTTTCATTGATGTTCTCAAAGAATGCTTTTTCAGAAGATCAAAAATTATCAGATTATTTAACAGAGCAGCTGGGAGAATACTTTAAAAAATATGAGGTTGAAAGAAAAGAAAAATTTATAGCTAAAGAAAAAATAACAGAACTAGAAGAGGAACTGGAAGATGAAAAAAAAGCATTGGAAAAAAGTAATAAAAAATTAAAAAATATTTCTCCTATTGAAATAAATCGCTCTTCTGCTATTTTTGTTTTAAGTTCTCTCCTTTTATTGGTCATAATCATTTTATTCCTTTCACTTATTATTATCAGACAAAGAAAATGGAGAAGAGAGTATTACGATGAAAACAACAGTAAGTTTATAGGTCAATTACCTGAAAGAATTGCCGAAACTATAGATAGGAGTGAGGAAGCATACAATAATTTAGAAAAGAAAAACCGCAAACAATATGATAACTTTCAACAAAACTTACTTCAAGTAGCAAAATTATTAGAACAAGTAAGTAATAAAAACCAAGAAAATGCATCCAGAATTAATGAACAATTGAGCGCGATTAGGAGATATGGCGATGAAAAAGATGTACTGCTAAAAAAATATCAAAAATTTTATGATCTCGGTACTTTTAAAAATTTTATATTTGAGATCATTGCTTCCATTGATAGTTTAGAAAATTCTATTCAAAAGTTAACTGAAGAAAAAAAATCCCAATCTTCTATAGAAGCAATTGAGAGAGCTAAAGATCGATTAATTATTTTGTTAGAAAATGAAAATATAGCAGTAGTTACGCCAGATAAGCAATTAAAATTTAATGATGGTAAGCAACCAATAAAATGTAAGGCTATAGATAGTATTGAAACTGAGGATGACTCTCTTATTGGAATGATATCCTCAATAGTTCATTCAGGATATGATGGAAGAATAGGAGAAAACGAAACAGCATTAATAAGAGAAGCTTGGGTTAATGTTTATGTAAATACTAATAAGGAGGATAATAATAATGGGTAAAATAGCAGGAATAGATCTCGGAACAACATTTTCAGCTTTAAGCATATTAAATGAAAACGGCAAAGCTGAAATAGTAAAAAATTCTGATGGAGATTATTTAACTTCTTCAGTTGTAGCCTTCCCTTCAGATCAAGAAGGCAAGGCAATAGTTGGAGACGATGCAAAGCAACATTTAGCCTTAGAGCCAGACAGGGTAATAAAAGAGGTTAAAAGAGATATGGGAACTGATAAAACATACGCAGTTGCCGGAAAAGAACATACACCTGCGGGAATATCCTCTATGATTTTATCAAAACTATTTCAAGATGCTGAAAAACAATATGGTAAAATCGATAGCGTAGTTGTCACCATACCCGCTAATTTTCCTGAAGAAGCTAGGCAAGCCACTATGACAGCTTCTAAAGAAGCAAATATTAATGTTCAAGATATAATAGAAGAACCCACTGCAGCTGCTATGCATTATGCTTCAACTAATTCTCTTGCCGGAAATATAATGATTTATGATTTTGGCGGAGGAACTTTTGACATTACAATTGCAAAAGTTGATGGGAAAAAAATTGAGTGTTTAACTTCCCAAGGAGATCAAAGACTTGGCGGCACGGACATAGATCGTGTAATTTTAGAGAAATTAAAAGAATCTTATAAAAAAGAAAAAAATGCTGATTTGATCAAAAATAACAACAAAGGTTTAGAATATAAATACACATTCGAGGCTGAAAAAATTAAAAAAGCATTAAGTAAAAAAGAGAAACATATTTGTCCCCTTGAAGGAGATGAGGGTCAAATAAGGGTGACCATTACCAGGGATGAGTTTGAGGAAAGCATAAGTACTTTGATGTCAAAGATTGACTCTTTAATTGATGTTGCTTTGGATGAATTAAAGCTCAAAGAAAATGACATAGCGAATATATTGCTAGTAGGTGGAAGTACTAGACTCCCGATTGTCCAAAAAAACATATTAAAAAGATTCAATAAAGATCCCTTAACAGGAGTAAATGTGGATGAAGCGATTGCTTTAGGAGCTGCTTTGCATGCTGGGAAAAAAGCTGATCCTCAAAAATTAACTGCAGCACAAAGCGAGGAATTGAAAAAAATTGATCTAAAAACTGTATGTAATTTTTATTTTGGAACTGTTATTCAAAAAATGAATACGGAAAGACAAAAACCTGATGATTATAATGATACAATGATAGAAAAAAACACCCCTCTTCCTTGTTCTAAAACTAAAACTTTTTATACAATGTATGATGGTCAAGAATCAGTTCAATGTACAATTAAACAATCAGTTACAGAGGAACATGATCCTGAATATGCAAACACAATTTGGGAAGGTTTCTTAGAAAATTTACCTCCTAATAGACCAGCCGAAAGGCCAATCGAAGTAACTTTTTCATATGATGAGAATGGCATGATGAAATGTAAATATAAAGACGTGGAGTCGAATAAAGAATTGCCTGTTGATTTAACAATCAAAGGTTCAAGTGATTCTGCCGGCCCTTCAGCAAATGACTTTACAATAGAGTAAACTTATGGATGGTGGAATTGGCGGATTATTAGTAGTTTTATTTTACATATTTGTATTCTGGGGAGTAATACGTTGGATTTATAGAACTTTTTTTGGAGGTGCAAAAGCCGTATATAAAACAGCTACTGGACAAGGCTCTTTTGCAGAGAATTTAAAAACAGAACAAGTTATTGGAATGGGAGAATTTCAATTTCGTGCAATAAAACAGTCAAAAACCATTAAAAATAAAAGCAATGAATTTTTTTTTATGCAATTTCAAGGCTTGTTTCCTCACAAATTGGTAGACAGAAAGCTAAGTTTTCTATTCACAATTTATGATAATACAAATCCTCAAGAAGGATCATTCGTTTTATGTCCCGTGCCTGGATTTAATGAGGGAACGTCACCCACTTTTCAATTTATAGAACATAAATTTCCATTAATGCAAGCTAATTATGGATGTAAGAGCTGGTGTGATGCAGGTATGGCTCCAATAGAATTTTTAAAATTTCCAAAAAAAGGTAATCGTAAACTAGAATTTCAATGCTGTGTTGCAAGAGCTGGAGAAGAAATAACAACCGAACATGGTTATGTCAAAACTGGGAAAGAGAATATAATAACCGTCTATAAATATGTGTTGGATTATTATAATCCTAATACAGGTTATTTGGAAATTGATGAAGAAAGAAAAAAAGTTGAAAAAAATATTATATTATTATGTTTTTATATCTCAGCAGTTGATGATGATATTGATCCCGAAGAAGGAAGGGTAATTAAAACATGGGTTAAGGATCAAATAGAATCTTCTCCTCAAGGCCATAAAGAAGAGACAAAAAAAAGACTTAATGAAAATATTACTAATGCCTTTAATACAGCCAAATCTAAAGATCTTTCGATAAGCAAAGTTATACAAGGTTTCAATGATCATGCCACAAAGGCTGAAAAATATGAAGCACTTGAATTAGCTTTAAGCGTAATAACAGCAGATGGGGTGGCTG
>Ga0187827_10007551_pt1 | contig 12039 bp, 7 predicted proteins | sample ETNtaG_39_FD_167969 | JGI IMG/M metagenome (GOLD analysis project Ga0187827, IMG submission 167969) | Marine microbial and viral communities from oxygen minimum zone, Eastern Pacific Ocean - ETNP2014_SV_150_PacBio MetaG (Illumina Assembly) | ecosystem: Environmental > Aquatic > Marine > Hypoxic... | reverse complement strand
CGACGCCCCGGCCTTTGGCGTACGTGAGGGCGAGGGTGTACTGGGCCTGGGCAAACCCCTGCTCGGCGGCCTTGCGGAACCACTTGACGGCCTGGGAATCGTCTTGGGCGACGCCTTGGCCTTTGGCGTACGTGAGGGCGAGGGTGTACTGGGCCTGGACAAACCCCTGCTCGGCGGCCTTGCGGAACCACTTGACGGCCTGGGAGTCGTCTTGGGCGACGCCCCGGCCTTTGGCGTACGTGAGGGCGAGGGTATACTGAGCCTGGGCGTACCCCTGCTCGGCGGCCTTGCGAATCCACCAGACGGTCTCGTCATCGTCCTTGGCAATGCCCTGGCCGTTTGCGTACATGACGCCGAGGTTGTACTGGGCCAAGGCAACCCCCTGCTCGGCGGCCTTGCGGAACCACTTGACGGCTTTGGCAGAGTCCTGGGTGACGCCCCAGCCCTTCTCATACATGATGCCGAGCATGAACTGCGACTTGGCGTCGCCCTGCTCAGCGGGGAGGCGCCACTCGCGCAGCGCCACCGCGTAGTCGCCCCGTTCGTATGCCGCCTTGCCCTCGTCAAACCCAGCTTGGGCGGGTAAAACAAGGCATGTCGCTAGACCGACGAACGCCGCCAGCAGAAACCGTTTCATCTCTTCCTCCTCTCCCACGGCGGCACGAACTCACCACGCCATATCCCTAGGCCATCTTCACGCGCTTTATTTTCCTCGTCAACGTAGTCCATGCTGTACCGCCGATAAGCCAGCGCCCAACCTTCCCGCACCATCATGGCATTCAAGTCATGGGAACCGACAAAGCAAACGGCGATAACCCGGCCATACCGGTCGCGTTTGTTTCCCTTGCAAGTCACCCAATGGGTTTCGATGAACTGGGCCAAAGCGAAAGTAGCCTCTTGGCCGCAAGCCCATTCCTTGCCTTCAGCAGTGCACTTCTGCTTGCTCTCCGGTGCATCGATGCCGTGCAGGCGGATACGTTTGCCGGATATCTCAATGGTGTCGCCGTCGATGATGCGAGCCTTGCCGGTGATGGAATTACTGGCTCCAGGTGCAGGCACGTTTTGCTTAGACTGCCCCTGCTGCAAGCGATCAAGAGCTTCCTGCTTTGTCCCGAAGCTCTGCCCAGCCAACACCCCACGGTGGCAGTGATAGCCTCCCGCCTTGCGGTTATGATGACAGCCCAGCTTGTCGATCCCGCCACCATGGGCATGGGCTTGAGAGGCCACCAGGAGGGCCAGGAGAGCGAGGATCAGACGATGAGCCATCGGTAGGATCCCCAGCAAATTGACAGCCGTGAAAACAGCATTAAACAGCGCCAGGCTATTTTCCCGCATTTTAAGTCCCGCCACGGTCCAGCTCACCGACGGTAGGGTTCACCTGTCCGGCAGGCAAATAGGCAGTGTGCAACCTACAGTGCAACCTATCTAAACAGAAGGGGTTAGCCGTTTCCAGCTAACCCCTTGTTTTTATTGGTAGGCGCTACAGGATTCGAACCTGTGACCCTCTGATTAAAAGTCAGATGCTCTACCACCTGAGCTAAGCGCCCTTAACCGTGGTCCTGGAAAATAGGGTCGCCGACGGGGCCGGTCAATCCCCTTCGGAGGCCGCTTTCAGGGCACCGAAACGGTCCTCCAGGCGGCGCTGGACGGGCTCCGAAACAAAGGCGCCGACATCGCCGCCCAGGGCAGCGATATCCTTGACGAAACGCGATGAAATGAATTGGTGACGGTCCGAGGCCATGAGAAAGACCGTCTCCACATCCGGGTTCAGGCGGGCGTTCATGCCGGCCATCTGAAATTCGTATTCGAAGTCGGAAACGGCGCGCAACCCACGGATGACCACCGAGGCGCCAACATGGCCGACAAAGTCGACGAGCAGCATGCCGAAAGAGGTGACTTCGATCTCGGCGCCACCGCCATCGGCGATGGAGGAGATTTCGTCAGCAACCATGGCGAGGCGCTCTTGCAGGGAGAACAAGGGATCCTTGCCGGCGTTGACGGCGACGGCGACGACCAGACGATCGACCACCCTGGTCGCCCGCGTGATGATGTCGAGATGGCCTTTGGTGATGGGATCGAAGGTACCCGGATAGACCCCGGCACGCGGTGCGGTCATCGTCAACCTTCTCCTTCGCCAGCGGCATTCGTTGCTTGCTGGCCGTCGTCCCCGGCTTCGTCCTCGTTTTCGGTCCCCTCATCCAGGTCCCTGATGCGGGTCACCGAAACCACATGCTCGCCACTGGCCATCTTGAACAAGGTCACCCCCTTGGTCGTGCGGCCCACGAAGCTGATGTCCTTGACGGGTACGCGGATGAGTTGGCCGTTGTCGGAAACCATGACCAATTGGTCGGTGTCGATGATCGGAAACGAGACGACGACGGCGCTATTGGCGCCGTCGGCGCGTTTGAGGTCCATGCTGGCGATGCCCTTGCCGCCACGTTTGGAAACCCGGTATTCATAAGCCGACGAACGCTTGCCAAAACCGTCCTCGGAGATGGTGAGGATGAATTCCTCCTCGGCCTCCATACCGATGAACGCCGGTTCATCAAGTCGCGCCGCCAATTTTTCATGATTGGCCTTTTCCTCAGCCTTGCCGGTGTAGTCACTGCCCACCAGCCGCCGCCTGGCGCCGACCGACTGCAAGTAAGCCTCGCGCTCGGCGACCTCGGCGGCGACATGTTTGAGCGCCGACATGCCAATGACCTCGTCGCCGCTTGCCAGTCTGATTCCACGCACACCGACCGAGGCGCGGCCGACGAACAGGCGAACGTCGGTAAGCGGGAAACGGATGCACTTGCCATTGCGCGTCGTCAGCAACACGTCGTCATCCAAGGTGCAGGTGCGGACACGGACCAAGCGATCATTCTCTTTCAATTTCATGGCAATTTTGCCGTTGGCCATGACATTGGTGAAATCACTGAGGCGGTTCCGCCTGACGGCGCCCGTGGCGGTAGCGAACATGACGAAAAGATCGCCCCAGCTCTCCTCGTCCTCGGGCAGCGGCATAAGGGTGGTGATGGTTTCGCCCATGTCGATGGGCAACAGATTGATCATCGCCTTGCCGCGTGCCTGCGGCGAGCCTTCCGGCAGCCTGAAAACCTTCAACTTGTAGACCATCCCGGTGGAGGAAAAGAACAGCACCGGGGTGTGGGTATTGACGACGAAGACCTGGCTGACGAAGTCCTCGTCGCGCGTGCTCATGCCGGCGCGGCCCCTGCCGCCGCGCCGTTGCGAGCGGTAGGTGGAAAGCGCCACCCGCTTGATGTAGCCGGTGTTGGTGACGGTAACAACCATGTCCTCGCGCTGGATCAGATCCTCGATATCCTGGTCGAACTCTCCTTCCACCAGTTGCGTCCGCCGGGGTGTGGCGAATTTCTCTTTGATTTCCCGAAATTCCGCCCGCAGCAGATCAAAAAGTTTGTCCCGCAACCCGAGGATATTCAGATAGGTCTCAATCTCCTTGCCCAGTTGCCTCAGGTCGGCGGCAATTTTTTCGCGCTCGAGCCCGGTCAGGCGGTGCAAACGCAACTCAAGAATGGCCTTGGCCTGGGTTTCCGAAAGCCGGTAGCCGCCATCGACAATCCGGTGCCCAGGTTCGTCGAGGAGTCCGATCAAAGGCGCCACATCGCCGGCCGGCCAAGCCCGCTCCATCAGCTGGGCCCTGGCGGCGGACGGATCCGGCGCCTCCCTGATCAGCGCGATCACCTCGTCCAAGTTGACGACGGCGACGGCGAGACCGGCCAGGACATGGGCCTTTGTCCGCGCCTTCGCGAGCTCGAAAATAGTCCGCCGGCGGATGACCTCTTCACGAAAAGCGACAAAGGCGACGAGGATTTCCTTCAGGTTCATCGTCCCCGGCCGGCCGCCGTTGATAGCCAGCATGTTGACGCCGAAGCTGGTCTGCAAGGGTGAGTACCGGTAAAGCTGGTTGAGCACTACTTCGGCAACAGCGTCACGTTTGATTTCAATGACCACGCGGACGCCGTCACGGTCGGATTCGTCGCGCAGGTCGGAGATGCCCTCGATTTTTTTGTCGCGCACGGTCTCGGCCATGATCTCGATCATCCGCGCCTTGTTCACCTGATAGGGGATTTCGTGGACGATGATGGCTTGGCGATCCTTGCCCCTTTCCTCGATGCTGGTGCGCCCGCGCATGATCACCGAGCCGCGCCCGGTCTGGTATGCCTGAACGATTCCCTGGCGGCCCAAAATGAGGGCGCCGGTGGGAAAGTCCGGTCCCTGGACGTATTCGATCAATTGCTCGATGGTGATATCGGGGTTATCGATCAGGGCCAGGCAGGCGTCGATGAGCTCGCCCAGGTTGTGCGGCGGGATGTTGGTGGCCATGCCGACGGCGATGCCGCCGGCGCCGTTGACCAACAAGTTGGGAAAGCGCGCCGGCAAGACCGACGGTTCCATCGCCGTATCATCGTAGTTGGGCTGGAAATCGACGGTGTCCTTGTCGATATCCTCGATCAACGCATGCGCCGAACGGGCCAGGCGGGCCTCGGTGTAACGCATGGCCGCCGCCCGGTCGCCGTCCATGGAGCCGAAATTGCCCTGTCCGTCGATCAACGGCAACCGCAAGGCGAAGTCCTGGGCCATGCGCACCATGGCGTCATAGATGGCCTGATCGCCGTGGGGATGGTACTTGCCCATGACATCGCCGACGATGCGCGCCGATTTGCGATACGGCTTGCCAGCCACGTAGCCGCCTTCGTTCATGGCATGGAGGATACGCCGGTGCACGGGTTTCAACCCATCGCGCACGTCCGGCAGGGCCCGGCTGACGATCACGCTCATCGCGTAATCGAGATAGGAGCTTCTCATCTCCTCTTCGAGGACGACCGGAGCGGTGTCGAAGCTAGGAGGCTCTGGCGGGGCCGGCGCCGTATCGGAAGGAGTTGTCAAGTGTATTTATCTCTATTGATCAATAACATAAACGGACCCGGAGGGGCCTGCTTCGGAACGGGGTCCAAGCCGCAAGAAACTAGCATGTCCGGCATCCGCGGACAACCGAATGACGGGACGATTGGGGGACCGGTTCCGGCCCCGAAAATTAAAGAAGGCGGCACCTTTTTCCGCCTTCCCTGAGGTTCAGAGCCCGTCTGGGCTCTCAGAACGGGATTTCATCGTCGAGATCGTCGAGGGGCGCACCGCCGCCGGTGGACTTGCCGCCGCCGGACTCGAAATCGTTCCCAGAATGCTCACTGGGAGGCGTGTGATCGCCACCGCCCTTGGTATCCAACATGGTCATGGCGCTATTAAAACCTTGCAGGACGACCTCTGTGGAGTAGCGCTTGATGCCGTCTTTTTCGTACTCGCTGGTCTGCAGCGACCCTTCAATGTAAACCTTGGAGCCCTTGCGGAGATATTGCTCAGCGATATTGGCAAGGCCCTCGCTGAAAATCACCACCCTGTGCCATTCGGTCTTTTCGCGCTTCTCGCCGGTTTGCTTGTCTTTCCAGGAATCCGACGTGGCGAGGGAAAAATTGACGATCTTAGCGCCGGCCTGGGAACGACGAACCTCGGGATCGCGCCCGAGGTTACCGACGAGAATAACCTTGTTAACGGAACCAGCCATTTCTTGAACCCCTCAAAACCAAACTCTTGAAAACCTCGACAAAGTCCGCTCGACACACGGGCTAGAGCATTTCTAAGTTTTATCGGCACCAGCCCACTCCCCCGAGTGGCCGGGATTTTACCCGCAAACCAGGATTCGATGCCATCCCGCTCCCGGAGATAGCTGGGGATAAAATGGATTGCCGCCGCTTTTGCGCTAGTGATAGCAGTTTGCCCTTTCCAGAGCAAGAACATTTAGCGAACATTTATCAAAAACGCGGCCTTCCTTTACACTTCCGCCCCGGCCCCATATATCTGAGGGTTAGGCTCACCGGTAGAAAAAAACATGGACAAAATCAGCGTCCGCGGCGCGCGCCAGCACAATCTCCGGAACATAGACGTGGAGATTCCGCGCGACACGCTCACCGTCATCACCGGCCTGTCGGGCTCGGGCAAGTCGTCCTTGGCCTTCGACACCATCTACGCCGAGGGCCAGCGCCGTTACGTGGAGTCGCTTTCGGCCTATGCCCGGCAGTTCCTGGAACTGATGCAAAAACCGGACGTCGACCTTATCGAGGGGCTCTCCCCGGCCATCTCCATCGAGCAGAAGACGACATCGAAGAACCCGCGATCGACCGTCGGCACGGTGACCGAAATCTACGATTACATGCGCCTTTTGTTCGCCCGCGTCGGCATTCCCCATTCGCCGGCCACCGGTCTGCCGATCGAAAGTCAAACCGTCAGCCAGATGGTCGACCGGGTCATGGAAATGGCCGAGGGAACCCGGCTTTTGCTTCTCGCCCCGATCATCCGCGGCCGCAAGGGCGAATATAAGCGCGAAATCCAGAACCTGAGCAAGCGCGGATTTCAGCGGCTCAAGGTGGACGGCGCCTTCTACGAGATCGACGACGTGCCGGCCTTGAACAAGAAAGTCAAGCATTCAATCGAAGTGCTGGTCGACCGCATCGTTGTAAGCGACGGCTTGCAACCACGCCTCGCTGATAGTTTTGAGACCGCGCTTTCGCTGGCCGACGGCCTGGCCTTTACGGAAGATGCCTCATCCGGCGAGCGGACCACCTTTTCCGCCAAGTTTGCCTGTCCCGTTTCCGGCTTCACCATTGACGAGATCGAGCCCCGGCTGTTCTCGTTCAACAATCCCTTCGGCGCCTGCCCGGCCTGCGACGGCCTGGGCACGGAAATGTATTTCGATCCGCAATTGGTGGTCCCCGACGACCGCCTGTCGCTTGGAGAAGGCGCCATCGCACCCTGGGCCAATTCCTCGTCGCCCTATTACCAGCAGACCCTGGACAGCTTGGCCGGGCATTTCGGCTTCCGGCTGAGCACGCCTTTCCGCAAGTTTTCCACCGCCGTCAGGGAGATACTCCTATTCGGCTCCGGAGACGAGCCGGTGACCATGCGCTACCACGACGGCAAGCGTCCCTACGACATCACCAAACCTTTCGAAGGCGTCGTTCCCAACATGGAACGGCGTTGGCGGGAGACTGATTCATCTTGGGTGCGCGACGAACTGGGGCGCTTTCAGACGGTCACCAACTGCGATACCTGTTCCGGCCAGCGGCTAAAGCCCGAGGCCCTGGCGGTAAAGATCGCCGGCCTTAACATCGCCGAAGTCACCGGCATGTCCATCGCCGCCGCCGTTTCGTGGTTCACCGGCCTGGAGCGGCGTTTAAACGTCTTTCAGCGCCGGGTTGCCCGGCGGATCTTGCGTGAAATCAACGAACGGCTGGGATTCCTGGCCAATGTCGGCCTCGAATATCTGACCCTTTCGAGGACGTCCGGCACCCTTTCCGGCGGCGAAAGCCAACGCATCCGGCTGGCCTCGCAGATCGGTTCGGGGCTGACCGGCGTGCTCTACGTCCTCGACGAGCCCTCCATCGGCCTGCATCAGCGCGACAACAACCGCCTGCTGACCACCCTCAAGCGGCTGCGCGACCTGGGCAACACCGTCATCGTCGTCGAACACGACGAGGACGCCATCATGAGCGCCGATCACCTTCTCGACATGGGGCCCGGCGCCGGCGTCCACGGCGGGCGTATCGTCGCCAAAGGCACTCTTAAGGACATCTTGGCGACGCCGCAAAGCCTGACCGGCCAGTACCTGAGCGGAAAACGCCAGGTTCCCATGCCCGCCCGCCGCCGCAAAAGCCGCGGGGGTCGGAAATTAACCGTCAAGGGGGCCAGGGCCAACAACCTGGCCGGCATCACCGTCGATTTTCCGCTCGCCACCTTCACTTGCATCACCGGCGTGTCGGGCAGCGGCAAATCGACGCTTGTCGTCGATACCCTTTACAGAGCCCTGGCCCGGCGTCTGCACGGGGCGCGCATGCACGCCGGCGGACACGACGGCATCGACGGCTTGGAACTGATCGACAAAGTGGTCGATATAGACCAGTCGCCCATCGGCCGGACACCGCGCTCCAACCCGGCCACTTATACCGGCGCCTTCACCCCCATCCGTGAGTGGTTTTCCGCCCTCCCCGAAGCCAAGGCGCGGGGTTACAGGCCGGGGCGCTTTTCCTTCAACGTCAAGGGCGGGCGCTGCGAGGTCTGCCAGGGCGACGGCGTCATCAAAATCGAGATGCATTTTCTGCCCGATCTCTACGTGCAATGCGATAATTGCAAGGGCAAGCGCTACAACCGCGAGACCCTGGAGGTCCACTTCCGCGGCAAGTCCATCGCCGACGTTCTCGACATGACCGTCGACGAGGCGCTGGAGTTCTTCAAGGCGGTGCCGGCCGTCCGCAACAAGTTTCTGACTTTGCAAAAGGTGGGGCTTGGTTACATTCACCTGGGCCAACAGGCAACGACGCTTTCGGGCGGCGAGGCGCAACGGGTCAAGCTGGCCAAGGAACTGTCCAAGAGGGCCACCGGCAAGACGTTTTACATCCTTGACGAACCGACCACGGGTCTCCATTTCGCCGATGTGGAGAAGCTGCTCGAAGTACTCCACGCCTTAGTCGATACCGGCAACACGGTCATCGTCATCGAGCACAACCTGGAAGTCATCAAGACCGCTGATTGGGTCATCGATTTGGGGCCGGAAGGCGGCGACTCGGGCGGCGGCGTCGTCGCCACCGGTACGCCCGAGGAGGTAGCGGCGGAGCCCGCCAGCTATACCGGCCGGTACCTGGCGCCTTATTTCAACAAGGCGAAAGCGAGAAAACGGGCATGAGAGCCCTTTCGCCCAATGCTTCGCCGCCAATTTTTTTGCCACGCCCCCCTACTGTGACATCCGTCACAGAAACCAAGTCCTCCTCCTTGCCATAATGAACGGTCGGAATAAAGGGGAGCGAACGGCATTTCCCCCCTGGGACTGGGATAAAGACAAATTCATGACCAAACCTACTTGCGAGCGATCCAATTGCTTTTTTTGGTTCGAGAATCGGTGCTCTCACATCTGCGGCATCGCGCCTGAATGCTGTACCTTTTTTCTGTCCACAATGCCGTCAAGAAAGGCATCAGCGAGCGACCAGGACCTAAAACCAACGAAAGCCATTTCACAACCCACCATCCAGGTGCCGGGCCAGTAACGTCTGCCCGTCCCCACCGCCCGTAGTGGGCGGAAACCATGCCGCCGCCCCCCGTGGAGCGGTGCATTTCCCGTTTGCACGGAATCGGCACCGTGTTTATCTGTTGGTCATGAACTGCAGCAACATCCCCGTCCATGTCATCGGCGGCGGCCTCGCCGGCAGCGAGGCAGCCTGGCAGCTTGCCCGCGCCGGTGTCCCCGTGCTCTTGCACGAGATGCGGCCGGCACGGATGACCGAGGCGCATGTCACCGACGGCTTAGCCGAGCTGGTCTGTTCCAATTCCTTCCGCTCCGACGATGCCGAGGCCAGCGCCATCGGCTTGCTGCACGAGGAAATGCGCCGCTGCCGGTCGTTGATCATGACGGCGGCGGATGGCCACAAGGTGCCGGCCGGCGGTGCCTTGGCCGTCGACCGCGAGGGTTTCAGCCAGGCCGTCGGCGAGGCTCTCGAGGCCGAACCGATGATTACCATCCGCCGCCAGGAAGTCGGCGCCCTGCCACCGGACGAATGGGACAGCGTCATCATCGCCACTGGACCGCTAACCTCGCCCGGCATGGCCGAAGCCATAGGCGAGCTGACCGGCGAGAATGCCCTCGCCTTCTTCGACTCCATCGCCCCCATCGTCCTCAAGAAATCTATCGATTTCTCGACAGCCTGGTTTCAGTCCCGTTACGACAAGGCCGGTCCGGGCGGCACCGGCGCCGATTACATCAACTGCCCGTTGAGCAAGGAGCAGTACGAGGCTTTCGTCGACGCCTTGCTGGCCGCCGAAAAGACCAATTTTAAGGAATGGGAGAAGGAAACGCCCCATTTCGAGGGCTGCCTGCCGATCGAGGTCATGGCCGAGCGTGGCCGGCAAACACTCGCTTTTGGGCCGATGAAGCCGGTCGGTCTGACCAATCCCCACGCCCCCGAAAAGAAACCCCACGCCGTCGTCCAGCTGCGCCAGGACAACGCTTACGCGACGCTTTACAACATGGTCGGCTTCCAAACCAAGTTGACGCATGGCGAACAGAAACGCATTTTCCGCACCATTCCCGGCCTGGCCCGGGCAGAGTTCCCGCGCTTGGGCGGCATGCACCGCAACACCTTCATGAACAGCCCCAAGCTCTTGGACGAAACGCTCAAATTGAAACGGCTGCCGCGGCTGCGCTTCGCAGGCCAGATAACGGGCTGCGAGGGCTATCTGGAAAGCGCCGCCGTCGGGCTCATGGCCGGCCTCTTCGCGGCCGCCGAACGGCTCGGCCGCGCCACTGCCGCGCCGCCGAAAAGCACGGCCATGGGCGCTCTTTTGAACCATATCACCGGTGGCGCGAAGGCCGAGACCTTCCAGCCCATGAACGTCAACTTCGGCCTCTTTCCAGCCATCGGCGGCACCAACGGGCGGGGCCGCCGGCTCAAGGGGCGGGACCGCAAACAGGCGCTCTCCCAAAGGGCGCTCGCCGATCTGCGGGCGTGGCTGGACGGCAAGGCCTAGGGATCAGCGGCGAACTCGGCGATGACATCGGCGGCCTCGTCAGCGAAAAGATCGTGAAAGAAATGGCCAGCGTCATCGACCACGTGGAGGCGGACATTGTCGATGCGTTTGCCGCGTACTTTTTTTTTGCCAAGTCAGGAAAGATGCGGTCGGCGCCGGCGGTTGTCGGCGTGTCCCGCCACTCGTCGCCGCCGTAGTAACTGACGATGCTCATCGCGGCAACACTGGTCTTGGCTCAGAAAAGAAAATCGAAGTCATCAAGCATGGCGCCGCCCTTGCCGGACATGGTCAATTTCCTGGCCCGCTCCAGTAAGGGTGCCGTGAGTGATGAGAACCGCCCCATCCTTAAGGCTCTTGCCCTCGGCCAATTCAAGGTTACCGTTGAGAGTAATCCATTGGTGGCTGATCGTAACCCCCGAGCCCAGGGCGGTGGCCGAACCGAGACAAAAGCAAAAAATAAGAAACAAAACCAGCCGATGCATGGCTAGGTTCCTTTGCTGGCTTCAATGAGCTACGGCCCTCAAGTATACAGCAGGGAGCGAAACGACTATCAGCCGATGCCCGTTTTCCGCTCGTAACCGTTGTCGCAGAGCTGGAAAAGGGTCATTATAATGGCCGGAGCAGGTATTCCATCAATGCGATATTTCTACCCCCATTTGACGGGTTCTGTAAAACCGCCGAAGCCGAAAAGGAAACTTGCGGCTTGGCCGGTGGCCAGCCTGATCGTGGCGTTCATGGTCCTGGCGGCCGGCGGCGCCTGGGCACAGGTGGCGCCGGGAGTCGACAAGGCGGCGGCTACCCGTCACCTGTTCGAAGCTGTTCACGGCAACAACATGGCCGCCGTGCAATCCAGCATTGCTGCGGGAGCGGATATTACGGCGACCAATGAGTGGGGAGTAACCGCCGTCGATTTGGCTGTCGACAAAGGTTATTTCAACATTGCCCATTTTCTTCTTTCCGTACGCAACTTGCGCCACTTGGAGGAAAAGCCGAAGCCTCCCTCCCTCCCGCCGGCGGCAAGCACGGCAACCAAACCACAGCCGGTCTTGCCACCGGTAAAATCATGGGCGCCAACGGTCGAGGCGAGGCCGAAAGTTAGTGCCCAAACCACGCCGGCAGAGACAAAAGCGTCAGTCACGGCGGCAACGCAAAGCCAGCCGGACGGAAAGCCCAATCCCTTCGATCCATCCACGGCCCTGCCCGCCGGCGATCTGCCCATCATCGGCAAAATCCGCCGCCGCCCGGACATTCCGGAGGCCACGTCGCCATCCCCGCCGCCGGCCCCAAAAGATTTCCAGCCGCCAACCGCGAACCTAACGGAACCGCAAGTTGACGCGGCGCTAGAAGCTAGCATATCCGAGAGCCCCGTCCCCGGCGCCAGCAAAGCCGTGAAACCGTCCGCGTTGAGCCGTTTTAGCAATATCGTCAGCGGTTTTTTTCTTGGCAAGA
>Ga0187827_10007550_pt1 | contig 12039 bp, 9 predicted proteins | sample ETNtaG_39_FD_167969 | JGI IMG/M metagenome (GOLD analysis project Ga0187827, IMG submission 167969) | Marine microbial and viral communities from oxygen minimum zone, Eastern Pacific Ocean - ETNP2014_SV_150_PacBio MetaG (Illumina Assembly) | ecosystem: Environmental > Aquatic > Marine > Hypoxic... | reverse complement strand
CAGTGAAGGCCTCAGAATCGCTTATTTGACTCAGATTCGCGACATCGATGACGATGCCAGTATTGAGGAGGAGTTAGCTCGCAAAGGTAGGCAATTCCTTGAACTCGAAGAAGAGATTACAGGCATCGAGGAGCAGATGGGAAAACCTGAGTTCTATGATGGCGAATGGCAACCAGTGCTTGACCGCTATGCAGAACTGCAGCAGATGCTTGCAAGCAGCGGGGGGGCAAATGTCGCTGCAAGAGCAGGCTCCATCCTCAAGCGATTGGGACTGGGTCATCATCCTCTAGACATGAAAGTGAATTCCCTATCTGGTGGAGAGAGAGCGAAATTGGCTCTGGCAAGACAATTGGTCGGGCTTGATGGAATCGATGTTCTATTCCTCGACGAGCCAACCAACCACCTTGACATAGAAACAACCGAATGGCTCGAAGGCTTTCTGCTCGAATTCCCAGGGGCTATGATGATAGTCAGCCACGACCGATACTTCCTCGACAAGGTCTGCAACAGAATCATCGAGATCGAGAATCATCTCGTCTGGCAGTACACTGGAAACTACAGTGAACATCTACGTCAGAAAATCGCTAGTGAAGCAGCCCTTGGAGACATGATTGCAACCGTCGAGAAGAAGATCAAGAGTACTTTGGGTGCTTTACAACACATGAAACGAAACAACAAATACGACAAATCAATTTCTGCCAAGCACAAGATGCTAGAGAGGCTACAACGTCAGCGTAAGGCTCTGAAAGCAAGAGTCCCACAGAAGCGAAAAGCGATGCGATTCAATCTGGAATCGGTGGACAAGGCATCGATGGATGTTCTTGAACTGAAACAGGTGAGCAAGAGATATGATGGACTTGAGAAAGCGATACTGGATACGGTTGACCTTTCAATCTCTAAAGGCCAAAGGATTGGGCTCGTGGGAGGAAATGGTTCTGGAAAAACTACCATGTTGAAGATGATCAACGGTGATGAAGAAGTCACGGGGGGCGAACTGGAAGTGAGCCCTGGTGTAGTTCTCGGCTATTTCCATCAGGATCATCGAACCTTGGATTTTGGACTCAACCCAGTTCAACAGATTCAACGCTTACGCCCGGATATGGAATATGGCGACATCCGTGCTGCTCTAGGTAGATTCCAATTTGCCAAAGGACAGGTTGACACAAAACTGGCTGACTTATCCGGAGGAGAGAGAGCAAGGGTTGCATTGCTCAAATTGTTGCTTGAGGATAATAACATGTTGTTGCTAGATGAGCCAACGAATCATCTTGACGTTGATGCCAAGGAGAGTCTGGAAGATGCACTATCAGAATACGAAGGAGTCATCATGACAGTCAGTCACGACCGTTGGTTCCTTGATCAAGTGGTCAACTGGGTACTCGAATTGAAAGAAGGTAGTATCAAGATGTTCAGAGGTAATTACAGCAACTACGTCTCCAATCGCTGAGCGAGCACCTTGGCGAGATATAGTGGAATATCTGAAGCAACCATTCCAGGTCCAAGTTCCGTTTCCGCCATTTCACCGGCCCTGCGCATCAACCATGCAGCAAGTCTGGTTGCAGACCATGGAGACATCCCTACCGCCATCAGCCCGCCTATGGCACCTGCGAGTAGGTCTCCTGTTCCACCCATCGCCATTCTAGGAGAGCCTCCTTCACAGACCGAGTAACGTGCTCCAAGGCCAAACAATTCGTCGAGTTCTCCAGTACAGATCAAAGCAGCATTCTCCTCATCAACTCCATTCGTTTTCCACAGGGAATATTTCAGTGCTTCCGTGAACATCTCATATGGGGAAACCTGTCCCATCCAGGTCTTGAATTCCTTCAAATGGGGTGTCGCCACTCCCACTAGGTCCACCGGCCAGGAAGCAATCGGCATTGCATGGATGGCGTCGGCATCAATGACTGTTGGAATGCCTTTGCTGGCGGCGTGTACCAATATTCGTCGAACTGCAGCAATTGTCTCATCATCGGTTCCCAATCCAGGACCAATCACCAATGCCTGCACTCCCCTTCCTGCCTCCATTCTCTCTACAATCCTCTCAACACTGACTATGCTCAAATGGTCCTTGTCGGGTAATATCTCTGGGATGATCTCAGCCGGCCAATCGGCTCTTTGGGCAGCATTCTCAGGCATCGCCACATGAATCAAATCAGCACCCATTCTTGCAGCCGCCATTCCCGCCAGTAATGGAGCGCCATGATATGGGCCACCACCAACGACCAAAACGCGACCTCTGTCGCCCTTCTTTGCGTCCGACGAGAGTGGAGGGTAACGAATCAAATCCCCAGGACCGGGGTCAACCGTTTCTTGCGGCCAAGGTAACTCTGCAACTCTGATGGGCCCAATACCTGGAGCAACATTTCCATTTTCCAGAGTGAGCCCTATTTTATCCGAATGAAAGGTCAGGGTCCAATCTGCAATCATTGTACGTGAACTACCCCAACCTGTTGGAACATCACATGCCAATACGGAAGGAAACCCTACCTCGAATCTTGAATCCAACCAATCCATCACTTCAGCGATACAACCTCTGGGAAGGGCGCTCTCACCCGGGCCGCCTTGACCCACTCCCAGCATACAATCTACCAGCAGAAGGATTCGGCGATCAGTTGGCAGAGGAAGAGACCAGCGCCCAGAATCCCAGACGTGTATTGGAATCCCCCCCTCTATCAATCTAGCACGAACTATTCTAGAGGCAAGCGTCTTCTGTTCCCCATGAGTTGCAAGAACTCTTACCTGAATCTCGTGATTCTGAGCATGTGTTGCAAGGAATTCTTCTGCAGCAACAAAACCATCTCCTCCATTGTTCCCCGACCCACAGAGGAACCATACCTCCCCCATCTGAGAAATATTGTTCGTGTAATGACCGACTTCCTGTGACAGAGCCTTACCTGCAGCCATCATCAAGTCCAGTTCATCTACTCCCAAAGCGACTGCATTGACATCGAAGACCTTGGCCTCCTCCCAATGCATCGTCCATCTGGCTCCAGCCATGTTCTCGTCGACCGACGCCACACGTCTTGTGCCTTGATACTAACTGAGAGCAGTCGATGGTTTGTTGAACCGACCTTCATTCGGTCACTCATGCTGGCTGAGGAGGAGGGCGGGGGCTTCACCACCTCTACAGGGCCAGTACGAGTCATTACTGCCGCCTCCTTGTTCGATGGACACGATGCCGCCATCAATGTCATGCGACGCCTGATTCAGTCCACTGGAGCCGAAGTGATTCATCTTGGTCACGACCGCTCCGCCAAGGATGTTGTTGATTGCGCCATACAGGAAGATGTCCACGCTGTCGCCCTTACGTCATATCAAGGTGGACATATGGAATACTTCACCTATATCCGTCGGTTACTCGATGAAGCAGGTTGTCAGCACGTACGCATTTTCGGTGGTGGTGGTGGCACCATCACTCCACCTGAGATGAGAGACCTTCACGCCAGCGGAATTTCTCGAATCTATTCGCCCGACGATGGCCGCAGCATGGGACTGATGGGCATGATTCACGACTTGATGGAGAATGCATCCGAAGTCGATCTTACCACAGACCTGAGAATGGCAACCCTTGACGGTCCTGTCACACCAGAAGACATGGCCAAGGTCGGATTGCTTCTCACACTTTCAGAAAGTGCTTCTGCTGAGGTATTCTCTTCCACACTGAATAAATGTAGGTCGAATGATACAGATGTTCCTGTCATCGGTTTCACAGGAACCGGAGGTGCCGGAAAGAGTAGTCTACTCGATGAATTGATGTTGAGGATACTTCGAGACAATCCAGACAAGAAAATCTGCTTACTATGCGTGGACCCAACTCGAAAGCGAACCGGTGGTGCCCTGCTCGGCGACCGTATCCGAATGAATTCACTGTCGAACAACAACCTGTTCATGCGCTCGCTGGCCAGTCGTGGTAGCGGCTCCGAAATCAGTTCCAACCTAGATCAAGCGATTGAGGTGGCCAAAGCGGTTGGATTTGACCTCATCTTCTGTGAAACCAGTGGAATTGGTCAAGGCAGCGATGCCATCACTAGCGTTGCAGACCACTCGCTCTATGTGATGACTGCCGAATTCGGCGCACACACACAACTGGAGAAGATCGAAATGCTTGATGTTGCGAATCTCATTGTTCTCAACAAATACGAGAAGAGAGGTAGTGAAGATGCACTTCGGGCAATCCGTAAACAGGTGAGACGGAACCGCAACATGTTCGATGAAGCAGATGAAGACCTTCCCGTTGTCGCTACCATCGCCAGCCAATTCGCTGACCCAGGCGTTGATGTGCTGTGGAAGAAACTAGCCGCAATTGTGGAATTCAACGCCAGTGAACCAATTGGATTGATTGGAGAAAGGAAAGGTGTTATTCCTCCTGAAAGAGTCAATTATCTTTCAGAGATTGCATCCTGTGTTCGCGAATACCATTCAACAAGTCAGGAAGTAGCAGCCAAACTCCGTTTGATACAGCATCTTGAGACTGCGGCCCGCGAAGTCCCAGAAACTGGGGGGGACCTGTTTGAGCAGATCAATTCCATTCTCACCGAAGTCACAGATGCTCGCAACTCAGTGTCGGAGTTCCGTGCTCTTGCAGAACAATACGCCTCTGGCGAGTACACATATCATGTCAGAGGTAAGCCATTCAAGGTTGAGACCAAGACTGAGAGTCTATCTCATCAAATGATTCCACGTGTCGCCCTACCAAAAATGAATGATGATGGTGACCTCTATACTTGGCTGAACCGAGAGAATGCACCAGGGCATTTCCCATTCACAGCCGGTGTATTCCCGTTCAAGCGCACAGATGAACTCAGTGCACGAATGTTCGCAGGTGAGGGTGAAGCCGAGAGGACCAATCGCAGATTCCACCTCCTGAGTCAAGGTCAGGATTACGTCCGACTCTCGACGGCTTTCGATAGTGTGACACTGTATGGCCGCAATCCAGACAAGCGCCCTGATATCTGGGGCAAGGTCGGGAACTCCGGCGTCAGTATCGCCAGCGTCGATGATGCAAAGCGTCTGTATTCCGGATTCGACCTTTGTGATGCCAACACCAGTGTATCAATGACCATCAATGGCCCAGCACCAATCATTCTTGCATTCTTTCTCAACGCGGCAATCGACCAACAGGTCGAACGTCATCTACAATTGAAGACCGATGCTTCGGGATACCGCGGAGAACTACCTGATGGGCACGACGGCTCTGGCCTTGCAACCATCAACGGACGAGGAGATGGATTGGTCGATGCAAGTACATATGCTGAGATCAAGGCACACACATTGCAAACTGTGCGCGGAACTGTCCAAGCTGATATCCTCAAGGAGGACCAAGCCCAGAACACCTGCATCTTCTCAACTCCATTCGCACTCAAATTGATGGGTGATGTACAAGAATACTACATCGACAATGGAGTGCAGAACCACTACTCTGTAAGTATCAGTGGATACCATATTGCTGAAGCAGGTGCCAATCCCATTACTCAACTCGCTTTGACTCTCGCCAATGGATTCACCTATGTCGAATACTACCGAAGCCGAGGAATGGATGTGAATGAATTCGCACCGAATCTCTCCTTCTTCTTCAGCAATGGACTAGATGCTGAGTATACGGTCATCGGCCGCGTTGCCCGGCGTATCTGGGCGGTTGCGATGCGCGACCTCTACGGTGCTGGAGAACGCTCTCAGAAACTGAAGTATCACATCCAAACCAGTGGCCGTAGCCTGCATGCTCAGGAAATAGACTTCAATGATATCCGCACCACCCTTCAAGCCCTGCTCGCCATTCAGGACAATGCAAACAGTCTGCACACCAATGCCTATGATGAAGCCATCACCACTCCAACTGAAGAATCAGTGCGACGGGCCCTCGCAATCCAGTTGATTGTCAACAAGGAAAGCGGCTGGACCAAGACCGAGAACCCGATGCAAGGCTCATTCATCGTCGAAGAATTAACCGATCTGGTCGAAGAGGCTGTTCTCCAAGAATTCGAAGCACTCAGCCGAAGAGGCGGTGTTCTTGGCGCCATGGAAACCATGTATCAACGTGGAAAGATCCAGGACGAAAGTATGTACTATGAACACCAAAAACACGATGGCAGCTTACCTATCGTCGGAGTCAATACCTTCCTGAATCCAAATGCCAAAGCCTTCGATGCCTCAAGTGCGGATGAATTCGATATGGAACTCGCCCGAGCAACACCAGAGGAGAAGCAAGCCTGTCTTGAAAGAATCCAAGCGATTCCTCGCGACGAAGAAGCACTGACTCGCCTCCAGAAAGTTGCTCGTGAAGGTGGAAATGTATTCACTGAATTGATGGAAACCACCAAGGTTGCTTCACTAGGCCAGATAACCAAAGCACTGTTTGCGGTCGGTGGCCAATATCGACGCAATATGTGAAACAGGTGTACCATTGGTTTGAAGAGGGTGAACTGTGATTCAATACCATGCGAGAGTCAACCACTGACCTTAACGAATCCGCTGCCGAACAAACACAACAGCCGACTGCAAGCCAGATATTATCCAAGGTCTACAAACGGATCGTCAGTGAACGGCGAATTCACAGAGCCATCACCAATCATGTCAGAACTCTCAACAAGGAAAAGGAAGATGATGTCTGGAAAATGGTCATACTCTGATCAACGCTGACACAAAGAACAGTAGAAAGTGCTTCTACCACCCTGTACCATCCGTTTCACCACCCCGCGGCATTGTTCAGTGACACAATTCTGGCCTTCGCGGTCATAGACGCGGAACGAGGCTGGAAAATATCCCAAATCACCTTCAACTCCAGCAAAATCCTGCAAGGTTGAACCCCCCACTTCAATCGAAGCGAGAAGTATCTCCTTGATTGCCACAACCAACCTCTCTGCACGCCTACCAGAAATCGTGTATGCCTTACGACGTGGTGAGATACCAGTCATGTGCAAAGCCTCACAGACATAGATATTCCCGAGACCAGCAACATTGTGCTGGTCTAGCAATGCCGTCTTAACCGGGCTCTTCTTTCCTTTCAACGCCGTCTGCAGACCAACTCCATCGAATTCATTGCTCAATGGTTCTGGGCCAAGATGTTCCAGCAGTTTATGCTGCCCGATACTGTCTGAATGCAGGATATCCATTATTCCGAATCGGCGGTGGTCAGTATAGACGATCACAACTCCATTCTGCAAGCCAAAGACGACATGGTCATGCTTTCCATGCCCATCCCCTCCACGTGCATTCACAGATTCAGCAGGAAGTCCGCTCTCGTGAATGGTGAACCTTCCACTCATCCCAAGATGACAAAGCCAAGTCAGGCCTCCCTCCAGATGGATGAGGAGATACTTGGCCCGCCTGGTCATATCGATGATTCGTAGACCTTCTAGACGTTCGCCCATGGATTCAGGGAACGGAAATCGTAACCCTTCTCGTCGAGTCTCGACCCAATCAATGGTTTGATTCAATAGATGTCTGGACAAGCCACGTTTCACAGTCTCCACTTCTGGGAGTTCGGGCATCGATGTCACTCCGCAAGCAAGGTGCGAACATCCTCAAGAACTAATTCTGGCATCCATTCAGCCCCATTCCACAAAATTCTCTGATTCAAATCTCTATCGAGTAAGAATGTAGGTTGTTGATGTGCAATGTCATAATTCTCTTCACTGGTAGGTGAGATGAAGATGTAATGATCAACTAGTACTCCAAGAACCACTGAATCATTTCCTGTCAGATGTATCCAATCATATCCACGCTCAGCACTCCAGTTACCTAGTATTTCTGGAGTATCTCTCCATGGATCCATAGTCACGGACACCGCCTGTACCTGTTCTTTTTCCTCATCGCTCATTTGTTGTAGGACCCATTGAACATTTGCCGAAACGATTGGACAAGTCTCAGTGCAATGAGTAAATGTGAATAGAAGTATCACCACTTTGCCACGTGCATTTTCAAGGCTCCAATTGCCTCCAGCAGTGCTTGTCAAGTTGAAACCATTGTCCGGCTCGGTGTTCAATACCTTCCCATTGAACTTGATTTCTTCAGATACAAGTTCGTTGTGACCTAGACAACCAGCGCTGAGGATAGTCAATACCACGCTGAGTACCAACAGTCTGCGCATGAACACAACCAAAGGTGGTTAGATTTGAAGGATTGCCTACACCATCCGACACACGAACAGCATGTGATGCTCCTCAAAACCTGCTAATTCAATATTCTCAACAAGTTCCAATCCGGATTCTGATAATCTCGTTGCGACCTTGTCGAACAAGGCTCTCTCTCCTTCGCCATCCCATCTTTCACTCGCCGCCTTCAACGAGAAAAGCCCGAGGCCTCCAGTGCGAAGAAAACGTTCACAAGCATTGAGAAAAATATCCACCTGACTGGCCTGAGCAACATCCTGAAACAACCAATCCGCCCTGTATGGCATCAGTGCTGCAATCATTGAATGTTTGCGAGCATCGGCCAACAGAGGTATCAAGCCTGGGCGTGAACGTGCCAGATGATTGAGGTCCCGCAGACATCTTGGCGCTAGATCAACCGCCACCAATCGACCGCCACGATGATTGTCAGCACCACAGACGATGTCGTGCAAGTGACTGACTGTGGTTCCATGTCCTGCACCTAGATACAGTACTCGTGAACCTGCCTTAGGCAATAGGCTGATTTCTTCGTTCTCTGTTCTCACCAATCCGGCTCCAAGTTTTGAACGCCGTGGATCCCATCGTCGCCATTCTTCCAGACCCCCTCTGCGCAATGTCTCACCGTAGACATCTTGGCCAGGAGTGGCATTCTCGGTCCATGCAGTTCTACCCTGAAGTCGTAATCCGGGCATCATCTCCTTGCCGAATGGCCTGCGACTTCCTCGCCTTTTCGCCATTCCAATACCTCAACGACGCTTGCCAGGAGGTGGGTCTTGATGCGTGGCACGAATCTCCTCGACCCGTTGTTCCACCTCAGTAACTTTCTCATCGCTCCACAATTGGCCGGAAAAGGCATCACATCGGGATGCAACACTGGCTTTTGCAGCCAACATTCTCGACACCTTTCCCCTTATCCACCATGGAGACCTGGATATCCATGGATGCATGAAGATATGTCCGTGTTTGGGTGGAGGTGTACCATTGTGAAGGTGGCTGAAGAAGGCCTTCTCAGCTCCAAGTATCTGAACAGTACCAGCAGGCAGGCGCGCCAACCTCATTCGGCCATGAGCAGAAACACAAAGTCTCGCTGCCAGCAGGGGCCCAAGCAATTTCGACAGAGATGGAAGGTGCTCCGTAGCAAGTACCCTAATTGCATCCTCCATCCGATCAAGTCTAGACCTGCAACCCCTGACCATATCAGCCCACGAAACCATCGAGTTCCACTCTGAATCACCAGGACCGCTCTCGGGTAATTGAGCAGACAATTCTTCGGATAGATTCTGTAGAGAGGTCGATTCTGCGATGATTCGAGCCAAGCGAGAGCGGTCTCGTTCAACCCTTGCAGTTGGCAGGAACAATGCTGTCCATTCAACCAACCTTGACTCCATGGTCAACCAAGCAGCACGCAACTCCTCACTTGCACTGAGAAGATGCTCCAGTCGACGGTCAGGGTCACCGGCTGCCTTGGCAACACCGGCTTCTGAGAGAGAGAGGGCGGCTTCATCGAAAGCATTCTGCATCTCTTCATCGGGCTGAGGGAATTCATGGGCCGGTAATTGTGGGTCACCAGCCATGTGTACGCAAGCATCAGGCCATCTCTCTTCGAGGCGACGGGCTTCAGTGGTAATTCCTCCGTTTCCAATCAGGTCAAGTCTGTCAATAATCAAGGAATTAGACATCTTTCCAGACCATGATTCTTCATCGAGGATTCTTCCTTTATCGTCTATGACCAAAGCCACACGCCAGTCAAAGGCTATCCACACCACGAAGGGGCGAAGAGAACTCACAAAAAAAGGAATGGGAGGAAATATATGGAAAGATAGGCTGAATTACAAATCCAATCGTCTAAATGTGATAACCTCTCCGCTGATAATCTATGTTCTGTCCTGAATGTGGTACATTGGCGTTCCCTGACGCTGCGGGAAACATCAATTGTACGAATTACAAGTGCAATTATCAAGGCGATGCACAAAATGAGTTCACCCTCGAGGATGGAACCAAGGTGAACTTGGCAGAAACCACATCCAGTTCAAAGGCAGAAACGCGAGAATACGAAGTCATTGATGATGCGGACATGCTATTCGGGGTTCTGACCACCGACTCATACATTTGTCCGAAGTGTGACTGTAGTGAGGTCTTTTCTGAATTACGCCAAACCCGCTCAAGTGATGAACCAGAAACTCGATTCCTCACCTGCAAAGACTGCAAACACGGCTGGCGAGAGTACTGAGTGTTTTCTCAGAACAAGTTACTGACTGGCTCAATAAGGGGGCAAGACCCTGAAAGCAGGTTTATGGACCCCCCAAGGCAGCAGATAAGGGTAGGGAGAGGGTGACGTGCTGAACATAACAGCGAGACAAGAATTGATGAGGACTATCTTTGACACGCTTAACGTAGTGGTTGAAGAAGCAAGACTCGATTTCAATGAGCATGACCTCGAAGTCAGAGTGGTTGACCCCTCTCATGTTGCGATGATTAAAATGACCATTCAGTCGGCAGCATTCGACGGTTGGGAAGTAGACGAGAAATCATTGGGTCTTGAACTTGGAAAGATGCGAGAACTACTATCGCTTGGAAACTCAGGAGATTTGATTGAACTTCGGCATGATGAAAACGAAGGCCGAATCCACATCAGCATGGGCAAAATAGACCGAGTTATTCGCCCACTGGACCATTCCACTGTTCAACCCCCAAACGTTCCAGATCTAGAACTTCCGGCCAGTGTCACGCTGACTGGTGAAGATTTATCGAGAGCATTTCGTGCAGCCCGCCAAGTCGGTGATTTGGTGAACATATCTCTCAGTAGCGAGGGATTGGTCATCAACGTCATCGGAGGAGAAACCGACAGCGTCAGTGTCTCTTACGGAAAAGATGAGGTTCACGAATTGAAATGCGATGGGCCTGTACGCTCACAATACAGCTTGACCTATCTCCTACCATTGTCGAAGTCGATGGCTGTCAATGATAGGGTGACTCTGCGCTTCGGAGATAATTTTCCGCTCAAGGTGGAATATGAATTCGCTGACGGCGCAGGTCAAGTGGTCTATTTCCTCGCTCCACGCATCGAAGGCGACATCTGATTGAGATAGCATCGATTCAGTTGGATTGAAATGTGACATTGCGTCGCCACGCCATGACACGGCCCAGTGTCTGCGTTCTCATTCCGACTCTGTGTAACTCAAAGCAGTTGGAAGTAGTCTTGAAGGCATTGAATAATCAGGATTGGGAAGGAGACCTTGCAATCGCATGCGTTGGACCCACAGGGGATCCCGGTCAACAGGTCGCTGAAAGTAATGATGCTCGTTGGATTGACGATGAAGGAAGCAGAAATCGAGCCGATGCATGTAACATCGGAATCAAGAATCTGAAATGCGACATTCTCTTGTTTACAGATGATGATGTCATCCCACCCATAGATTGGGCAGGCAAACTGATTCGCTGGTTCGATAAAGAAGAGGTTGCAGGAGTCGGCGGCCCAAATTTCGCACCAGATGTGGATCCATTCTCCGCCAAAGCCGCTGATGTCGCCTTCTGCGCCCGCTGGGTGACTGCAGGTACCAGATATGGCAAGGTGCCCGCTGGAGAACTTGTGGAGATTGATCACAATCCTGGTTGCAATTCCGCCTATCGAAAAGATGTTCTCGACGAAGTTGCTGGATTTGAAGAGGGCTGTATCGGCGCAGAAGATGTGGTAATGGATCGGAAGATTCTCGATGCTGGATACAGACTGTGGTTCGATCCAACTGCAATCATGCCACATAGACGCCGTGTACTGGTTTCCCCATACATGAAACAATTGCGCAACTATGGTTACGTTCGTACTCTCGCCAACTCTCGATGGCCTGCGTTGAAGAGATGGAGTCACAATGCCATTGGTTTCTTCCCCTTGCTCAGCATCATTGGAATCGCTGCATTCGTCTGGGGATTGATG
>Ga0187827_10007548_pt1 | contig 12041 bp, 3 predicted proteins | sample ETNtaG_39_FD_167969 | JGI IMG/M metagenome (GOLD analysis project Ga0187827, IMG submission 167969) | Marine microbial and viral communities from oxygen minimum zone, Eastern Pacific Ocean - ETNP2014_SV_150_PacBio MetaG (Illumina Assembly) | ecosystem: Environmental > Aquatic > Marine > Hypoxic... | reverse complement strand
GCATACGACAATGAGATCAGGGCGATTCAGCATTCTCTGAATTCAGGCGACACCGGGGCGGCCACATCGCAACTTGAAGCAGCTCGAAAGAGATTCAAGAACGAAGCCATGTTGAGCTTTCTCAGTGGGCAGCTCAGCAGGCAGACGGGGAACCACGAAAAGGCTCGAAAGGACTTTTTCGCAGCGAAAGAAAATGATCCATTTCCCTGGCGGGCAAGGTCACCTCTAAACCAGCACATCCGCGGCTTTGCCAATCACGGCGACGGCGTGGCAGTGGTGGATCTGGAAAAGGCTTTCATCGCCGCGAAGGAAAACGGTTACGTCGGTTTCGAGCTCATAGCAGACAGCGTTCATCCCTCTCCATTGGGTAGCGCGGTCATCGCTATCGAGGTGGCAAAGACGATGGCTCGGCACAAATACCTGATTCAGCAACTGAAGCAGCCTGCAAACCCCGAAGCCTGGCTGAACGAATTCAAACAGGGCCTTGGAACAGACAAGACTGAATCGCACTTGAGGGAACTGGATTTCAAGAACGCCCTTTTCTGCATGAAGGGCCCCTTCTATGACTATGGCCTGGCTATCCGATTGCTCACCGATTCCGTGGCTCGATGGCCTGATGATTGGAAACTGAAGGCGCTCATGTGCATCGCGTCACACAAGGCAGGTAAAAAGGAAGATGCCCTGCGCTGGTTCACGCAGGTCAACACCCAAAAGGGAACACTCGGTGACGCGGACATCCAATCGGTGCCGTATTTAGAGAAAGTGCTCAACGAGCTGAAACGACACTGAACAGGCGTTTGGCGTCGTCCAAACAGAAACTCATCGCGACTGATCGGATCTCTAATCCAATTCGTTCTCCAGATCGTCCACCAGGTCCTCGACATCCTTTCCTTCGTCCTCCGTATCATCCTGGTCGAGCTTCATCAGTTTCTCATCCTTTGATTTCGGGATGCCCTGGAAGCGGATGTAACCCCACCGGTCGGGATGCAGGCGGGCTTCGGTGGGCTCGTCTGTCGTACCGACGGCCATGCGGTTGACCCAGTACGTGCGCTCGATGGTTTTGTAGCCTTCTTCGGTGGCGAGGATGCCGGCGTCGCACTTGAGGGCAAGTCCCTCTTTGGGGCGGATGCCGAGCGTTGGCAGTGGGATGGCGGCTTCGACAATGTAGCTGGTGCCGCCTGTAGATCGCATCCTTATGTTGGGCAGTTCCACGACTCGATCGAATTTTGCAGTGCCGCCTGCGAACGTAGAGGTCTCCCATTTCTGATCGGCGGGCGTGCCCGGGGCGACGGGCTGGTAGAGGACGGCCCGTGGTTTCCAGGTCTGTTTGCCGTGTGGGTTCTTTGGGCCCTTGGTCACGGTTAATAGGATGCGAATGTCGCCTTTAGCGGGCTCGGTGCGCGCGGGCTCGGCTCGAGGGTCAGTTTGCAGTTTGATGTCGACCGCTCCGCCGGTCTTGAAGAAGCGGCGATAATCATCGCCTCCGTTCTTGAATGGGCCCTGTCGGAGGGTCTTCCAGCAGAGGAAGAGATGTCTGGTGTTGTAGGCGGCGTTGAATTCCCCGATCCGGCCGATCCTTTTGAACTCGCCCGGCCACTCTCTGGCCTGGATCGCGCCGTTGATGATTGGAGTGGCAAAGTAGCACTCCAGGGTGGGCGAGCGGGAGAAGATATTCTGCCGCATGTTGGCCGCTTCCCACTTCTGGGTTTTTTCGATCACTGCGGGAGTTATCTCGATTTCCTTCTTGAAGCGTTTGAATTTATCAAGGCCCCGCACTTCGATGATACTGGCGTGGTCACCGCCGATGACGATGCGGTATTTGCCGTCATCTTCGGTTTTGCAGAAGAATCCGTGGAAGTGTTCCTGGCTGGCGGTAAGGCCGTCCATGCGTGTGCCGGGTTTGTATTCCGCGCCAAAGCCGCGGCGCTTGGGGTCGCCCGTGTGGCGCGTTACTCGCCCGGCCAGAAGGCCGTCGACGGTCCAGAGATTCCACATGCCGGTGTTCGAGTGGATGACAAAAAACTCGCCCAGGTCGCCTCGCTCTTCGACTTCGTGGCCGATGATCGCGAATTCGTTCGCGACCAGACCTGGACTCCAACCCGGGATGAAAAGTCCTGACACGTCGAAGGAAAGCGCGAAGTAAGTCCACACAGGTTTGCCTGCCGGATCCGACATCAGGTTGTAACCTTTGAAATGCAGTGAATCCCCCGCGTACTTGAACATGTTGCCGTTGTTGAAGCGGTAGAATCCGCCAGGCGCTTTGACCGGCACTTCGTGATATATCGGTGTGCCATCCTTGAGAAACTCCTTCACTTCGTAGCGCAGCGTGCCGCCCATGATGCCCATCTGTTTGTCGAAGCGGCCGAGGCTACAGCCCTGGCCGGCACGGATGGGCGTGATCTCGACCTCGTTGGTCTGCATCTTCCCGTCGCCATTGCGATCGGCGAAGATGTATTTGAAACTGGTTGGCGTTTTGCCGCCGAGAAGCTCGATGAATTCAGGATTGGCAAAAAAGTAGCCGCCGCCGCACGAGCCGACCGCGGCGACCAAGCGGTGGCGATAGTTCACATCGTCGTACTGGTAAACGAAACCGGTCGGCATCTTGTTCTGGTGTGAGAGTGGGATGTTGACCAGGTATTTGTTGCCGTTGGCCTTGATGGCCACCATGTCAATGCGGTGCGGGCGTCCCCACATGGAGGTGGCGCTGAGATCGAATTCCCGCATGCCAACGATCTGCGAGCGGTTTTTCTCACGGTCGATATGAAAGACCATGTCCATGTAAAACGCTTTGGTACTGTCGTAGCGGTCGAGCGTGCCGCCGCCGCCGTAGTAGGTGTTGCCGAGGAAATCATTGACGAACGTGCCGTCGGTCTTGAAATGGATCGTGCGCCGCGGGTTGTCGTATCCGTAATTGAAGTAAATGTTGTCACCGCCCACGGTCATCGCGAAGGCGTCAACGATGTATGACGAATCCCACTTGCCGGGTTTCGGGAATCCGCGCTTGCCAATGGTGTGCGTCATCTTTCCACTGCGGTCGTACACGTACACCTGGCGGCGATCTGCCGCGTGATCGTAAAGGTAGAGGTTCCCTTTGCTGTCAAAATCTATCCGGTGTGGGGATTTGACTCCGCTGTTGACGAAAAACTCCGGCCTGGCTTCATCACCGGAAAAGTCAATCTTCGCCACGCCCTGATCGACAATGCCGTAGAGGTGGCCATCGACAGGATTGAATTCAATCCAAGAGTGGATGGGCGACGGAATTTCTCTGTCGAGTTTCTTCGTTTCCCAGTCGTAGGTGGCGAGGCGCTGGATGAGCTTCTGGTTGGTATCGGGCTCGCCGCCGATGTATTCGAGCGGGGCCACCCCGTAAACGCCGGCCCGGCGATGGTTGACCGATCCGCCGCCCTGGTCAGTGCGGCGCCCAACGCGGAATGTCCACTGCCTGGTGATGCGCAGCCGGACAGCTCTGGTTTCTCGCACGCGGCCGAAATTGACGAAGCCTTCGAGGTAGCGGGCGAATGGATTCGAGCTGAGCGAATTGATGCCGCCACTGCGGACCTCCTGCCTGTAGCGCACCATCTGTTGCCAGTTGTTTCCGAGGGGTTCGTGAATGTCGATGGGTTTGTCATCAGGGCCGGTGTAGATATCCACCTTGGTGAACATTCCATCGATTTCCTTGAGGCAAAGCCCGATGAGCGGCTGCGGCTCCTTCCATTCGAGCGCGTAGACTGCGGGCATCTCTTCGGTGATGAATTCGGTGCGTTTTGCGTGCCACTCGCCGGTCTTGGGATCGGCCTCCCCGGAGCTCACGCGAATGGTCGCGCTCGCAAAGTGATTCTTGAAACGCCGGCGGAGGATCTGCATGCCATCGAGCTCGCCCTTCCAACCCTTGCCGGAAAAAAGGTCAACATCTTCGCCGTCCCCCTCCAGATTCGCGTTGAGCGCATCGGGGTCGTCTGTTGCCTCCTCGAACACATCTGCGAGATCGTCAATACCTTCCTTCGTGAACGATAGACGCAGGGCCTGGGTCATCGTGTTCGGTGGCGCGGCGAGGACTTCCCAGTCGTTCTGATCTCCTTCGTCTTCAAACGGAATCCAATCTTCCTGCTTGCGCGGGTTGGGCGGGAGTGTGGCGCCCGGCTTCAGCGTGCTGATCGCCATCGTGTAATCCTCAGTGCGCTGGCGCGGGAAAACGACGCTGCCGATGGGCACGGGTTTCTTGAATGCGAGCACGGTGTATTGCCGCGGGCTGTGCCAGTCCGTCGATGGAATCCTGTAGATATTGCCGGGATACGGCAGCCCGGCCGGTTTGCCATGGACCCGGAACAGGCGGAGGAAATCGTCACGGGGATTGGCCGGCAGGATGTGTTCGCGAGTCGGCGGATTTGACTTGGTAGGCAGCTTCGGCAGGCAGGCCGAAGTATCCACATCGCCGTAACCAATCGAGCGATTGAAGTAGGGCGTGATGCCGTGAAAGTTGAGATAGATCTTGCCGTCCTTCGCGGTCATGCCGGTGAGGCTGCCGCGGCTGCCATCAAAAGACAGACGCTTGCGATCCACCTTGCCCGTCTCCGGTTCGATCCGGCCGATGCTGCTGCCCTGCCACATGAAGAGCGATTTGTCATCGGAAAACATATGGCTGACGCCGAAACCCCAGCCGCGCACCTTCTGTCCGCTGAGGGTGGATTCAAGCGTTGCATGCCCGCCTTCCGTGCCGCCCGAGCCGCAATAGAGCCGGTTGCCCACAGCGCAGATGCCGGTGAAATTCGCGTGGTTGCCCAGCCAGCCATCCTGGGGCCGCCCGTCCCAGGGCCGGCCTTCCGGGGAATGATTTTCCACGTTCGGATAATAAGTGTGCTCGTAATGGAGCTCGAGCAGCGGCGCGTAAATGCCGCGGAAAATGTATTTCCCCACATCCACGTAACGGAAATCCTCGCCCTTCAGATCCCAGGTGACGGTGTGCTTGCCCGCGGTCTTTTCGACCTGCGCGATGATGTTGCGTCGCCGCGTGCCATCGAGGTTATCGACCACGCATGCGACCTCGCCGTCGATATCCATGTCGAATTCAAGCTCCATCGGCGGCGGCGGGGATTTCTTCATCGGCTGTGGAACGGGCGCGTCCTTCAAATCCTCCCAGACAGTCCATTCCTCGATGGCCGCGACTTTTCCGAGCGGCACGTGCGTTTCACGGAGCATCATCTTCAACGCCTTCGTCTCCACTTCTTCATCGATGGTGAACAGCCGGACGTTTGCATGGGTCCGCCCCTTGATGAACGGTGTCTCGAGAATCATCGTGGTGTCGAGCCGATCCCAATCGGAATCCGGAGCGAGCGCGGGATTGGGATGATCCCGTGTGAGCGCGTAAAGCCGGTAATCCGTGATGTTTGCCCGGAAGCGCATCGCTACCGGCCGCAGCCCTTCCTCCCGCGACAGGATGAACCAGGACGGATCGAGCTTAGTCACCGGTGAACGGCGGATGGACTGTTCCTCGCCAATCGTTCCTGCCCCGTGCCATGAGCGGCCCTGCGGCACATCCATCGGCCACCAGGCCCCCGATGATTGCTGCCCCTGCCCCATGCAGAAAGGCGTCATGTTGAACAACCGTCTCTTGAACAGGTGCCATTGGTTCACGTTCGAAGGCCCAAGATAACGCTTTTCCGAATAGAGCATCGCCCGCGTCTTGAAGCCGGCCGGAAAAGTGTAGGTGTAGTAGCCCGTCCACAATTTGGCCGGGATGGTTTCCCAGTCCGAGTCCTTGCTCGGGTCGCCCGGATAGGCCGTGCCCGGTTTCAAAAACCTGAACTTCGGTTCCTTGTGATACTGGCGGTTGACCGTGGCCAGCATGGTCCCTATGGCCACTGGTTTCTGAAAAGCCAACCGAAAGTGAAACGGCCGCATCTGCCAGTTCGGCGGCCCCCCGGCCGACCACGCTCTTCCTTTCCTTGCCGGATCGAGAGCGGCGAGAATTGTACTGGGAAGAGACGGTTTGAATCCCTTCTCACTGAACGTACCGCTGGTATCCGGATCGAGGTTCTGCGCCGTCACCGCGGGAGACAGTGACGACGTTTGAGCAAACACCGCCGGTGAAAAACAGACGGCCAATCCAGCCAACAGAATCATTCGGAAATTCATAGATAGATCGAGGGCTCTATAAGTCTCTGTACGACCCGAAGAATTTAAAGTTTAATCACGAGTAAACTATTCGGAAAGCAGAAACAGTCGCCAGTTCACTCCGCCAGCATCGTCTGGAGCCAGCAGAAAATAGAATCGCCAATCTGGTAATAGCCTGCCGTGGCTGGATGGACGCCGTTGCTCTGTCGAACCACCTTTAAGGCCGTGTTTGCATTTCGCGCCACTTCTCGCTGAGGGTAATTGTTTTCACAATCGAGATTGATATTGGCGGGAACAAGCCAAACTCTGTCCTTCTCCCGCCCGGCAAAATGTTTCATCATTCGCTCCATCACGCGATGCTGGTTTCGCCGGTATTGCCAGCGAGTCTGGCTGCTTTTGTAGTTAGCTCCGAACGCATCCTGCGAAGCCGCGGGAGGCACAAGTATCAGGGCGCCGATCCTGGTGTCTTTGCGCACACCATGAATCATCTGAATGAGAATGTCGTAGTGCTTGAGCATCGTGTCGATTCGGGATTCGATCGTTTCGTCTGTCGCAGAAAATGTGTCGTTGCACCCGAGCAGAAGGGTCACGAAATCCGGGGCCTTGCCTGCATTTGTATCTTTGCAGTAGCGGGCAAAATCCAGGGCGGGAGTATCGCCCGCTTTGTAGATGAATGGACTGCCGATCCCCTTCTTCTCACCTTCTCGTGCGCGGCCGGTGTAGAGCGTTGCATGCCGTTGGGCTGTCCAGCCACCGTAGCCTTCGTGCCGGTTTGGGCCCGAACCTCTCGATCCGATGAGCTTGAGTTTCAGTTGTTTTCGCGATTCAGAAAGGTGCAGGAGCCGCCGGGTGTACCCACCACCAGCCGTCAGGCTGTCGCCAATACTTAAGAGCGATGCCTCTCTTTCCGGAGTTGCGACAGATGATGTGATCCTGAGCTTTGATTTGGCCCGGGCTATCACCGCGTTCGTTTCATCGCGCACATCCAGTTGAAAAGGAAACGTGCCCGTTTCACCTTCGGCAGGTGTAAAGGTCCAGCGTTCGGCCTGCTGGACACCCTTTGTGCAGATCACATCGAATGCGTAGTTCGCTGGATTCAGGACCAGCGCAACATTTGCGAAGTAAACATTCATCTCGATCCCCGTTGCCGCGTAAATGGTCTTCGGCAATCGAAGGCGGATTCGGTTTTCCGGTTCTTCTGATGCCTCACCAATCAGGCTCGAAGCAATTAGGAACAGGCAGCAAGGCAGAGCTGAATTAATTCTCATCGGCGGATTCCTCTATGTTTATTTCCACGGCCAGTTGTTCATCCCGATCGAATCGGTGGAGTATCCTGCGGCGTTTCATCCGATAACAAACGAACGCGACAACAGTCAACAAGGCGCCCACCGTAAGGATGGTGAAATTGTTGTAGACGAGCTTCAGAAAGGGATGCCCGCCCTTCAGCGAATTCGCCCAGACAGCTTCTTCCTCGAAGACGTCAATACCGAGGGCCCTCATGAAGCCCTGATCGAGACTCTCGCCATTCTCCAGCGCACGGAGAACCCGCGCTATCGAATCCTGGCCGTGCCGCTTAAGAATAAACCGAATGAAATCCTCGCTCTGCAGGTAGGCGAGCTGGCTCTGCTCCTGAAAAGGAGGAAAGCCTTTCTCGAGCGTATAGAAAGGAATGAGTGCGTTCATGATAGCTGCGGTTTCGAGCCGGTGGTCGTCCGGTGAATCAGGCAGGACGCGCCCGAGCCAGCACGCGACGCCTTCATGAAACCAGCGAGAAAGCCGCAACTGTTTTTCTTTTTCCAACTGCCCGAGCATCACGTGCGCGGTCTCGTGCGCGAGGGTTTCGTACAGATTGCTTTCACCACCCATGGTCAGCCTCGCCAGATTGATGACGATGCGGCCGTCAGGCGAATAGGCCACCCCGAGAATACGCAGGTGTGAACTGTTGCCCACCATCTCATTGAACAAGCTGTTATCACCGACCAGCTCCGCGGAAACCGGCGTTTCCTTGGGCAGTTGCAGTCGTGCCGCGATTTCCTCTCGTGAATCGAGAAGCATCTTCAGACTGATCCTTGCCTGCTCTTTGTAAGCTGCCGGATAGAGAACCAGAATGCCTCTGTCACGCATTTGCTCGTACTTCGGAGTAGCGCAGGCAGGTCCTGCAAACAGCAGCAGCAGGATAATTTGAACGATCACGTATAGATTCACAGGAACTGTTCCGTTTCTTCATAATCATTGATGACGATCTTTCGATCCCTTTCATCCTGCATCTATACGATCCCGTGAGTTGGGCCGACCAGACTTTACTGCGAGCCTCGTTCTCTCTCAAAGAGCGGAATCCTAACGTGGTGGACGATGGCGGGCCTTCACTCTTCAGTCTGTACGAACAGGTGTGAATGTTCAAAAAAGGGTCTTCGTCGTGGTACTCGTCCGCCTGAATTTCAACAGACAGGCAGAAGAGAGGACTGCGACGAAGGCTATGACGTCCCTGGAAGCTGTGGCCAAGGCATGTCGGCCAATTTACGATGTCACTGCGGACACAGGTTCAATCTCTAAACAGGAATCATCGAGCATGGGATTACGATGTCTGTCGGTACTGATCTGTTCTGTCATCTTCGCCACTTCATCTGCGGAGACCCGTCTGAGTGTCCTCTTCCTTGGCGACCACGGACACCACCGCCCCCGTGAACGAGCGGACCAACTGATCCCGGTGCTTGCCGGCCGCGGCATTGACGTGAAGTATGTCGATAAGGTTGAAGAGCTGAATCTGCCGAACCTGAAGAAACATGATGCGTTAATCATCTACGCGAATCACGGCAGATGGTCTCCCGATCAGGAGAAGGCGCTCGTTGATTACGTTGAGCAGGGAGGAGGGTTTGTGCCGATCCATTGTGCGTCCGCGTGCTGGCGGCAATCGCAGGCTTATATCGATCTGGTCGGCGGACAGTTCCTGCGGCACGGCACGGGTGTCTTTCATACGGATATTGTTTCGCCTAAACACCCGGTCATGCAGAAGTTCGAGGGCTTCAAAACCTGGGACGAAACCTACGTCCACCATAAACACAACACAAAAGATCGGATCGTCCTACAGACACGTAAGGAAAGAGACCAGAATGAACCGTGGACGTGGATTCGTGCCCATGGCAAAGGTCGCGTCTTTTACACAGCTTACGGACACGATCACCGAACCTGGGGGAAGCCCGGTTTCCACGCGCTGATCGAGAAGGGCATCCGCTGGTCAGCAGGGAGCGATGAGGTCGTCGAGGTGCCCGGGCTCTACGAACCGCGGCCAGAGGATCTGAAACCGTTCCAATTCAAAGCAGCAAAGATTGCATATTACCCTCCGGGCGGGAGAAGGCGCGGCGATGGAAAGTGGAATCAGATGCAGTTGCCTGTCGCGCCTCCTGAATCCGCCCGTCGCATGCAGACGCCTCGTGGCTTCAAGACCGAGCTGTTCGCTTCCGAGCCGGACATTCAGAAGGCCATCTGCATGGCGTGGGATGCACGGGGACGGCTCTGGGTCTGCGAGACCAAAGACTATCCGAACGAAATGCAGCCCGAAGGTAAGGGCCGCGACCAAATCAAGATTTGTGAAGACACCGACGGCGACGGCAAGGCAGACAAGTTCACCGTGTTCGTGGACAAGCTCAGCATCCCGACGAGCCTGACCTTTGCGAATGGCGGAGTCATCGTGCACCAGGCCCCGCACACTCTGTTTTTTAAGGACACGAACGGCGACGACAAAGCCGATGATCGCAAGGTGCTCTTCAGCGGATGGGGAACGGGCGACACTCACGCTGGCCCGAGCAACCTGCGATACGGCTTCGATAACTGGATTTATGGAGCGGTCGGCTACTCCGGTTTCAACGGGACGGTCGGCGGTGAAAAGCACAATTTCAGGATGGGCATCTATCGCTTCAAGTCCGACGGGGCACAGCTCGAATTCCTGCGCAGTACAAATAACAACACCTGGGGTCTCGGTCTCAGCGAAGAGAACATCGTTTTCGCCTCCACGGCCAACAACAATGCGAGCTGCTACATGCCGATCCCGAATCGCTTCTACGAAAAGGTTCGGGGATGGTCAGCGGAACGGCTCGGCACGATCGCCACGAGCCAGGAGTTTTATCCGATTACCGAAAAGGTCAGGCAGGTCGACGCACACGGCCGTTTCACCGCGGGCGCAGGGCACGCGCTCTACACGGCCCGCGTCTTTCCTAAACAGTATTGGAACAGAACTGCCTTCGTGAACGGCCCGACTGGCCATCTGGTCGGCACTTTTGTGCTGCGTGAACGGGGCTCAGACTTCTACACCACGAATTCCTGGAATCTTCTCGCCAGTGATGATGAATGGTCGGCGCCCATCATGACCGAGGTCGGCCCGGACGGCGCAGCCTGGACGATCGACTGGTACAACTACATCGTCCAGCACAACCCGACGCCGGCTGGCTTCAAACGCGGCAAAGGCAACGCGTACGAAACATCGGTGCGAGACAAAGTGCATGGCCGCGTTTACCGCACGTTTCCAAAGGGAGCGAAACTGCAGGAGATACCGAATCTCGAAAAGGCATCTCCGGAAGAACTTGTCGCCACGCTCAAGAACCCGAACATGCTCTGGCGTATGCACGCTCAGCGTTTGCTTGTTGAGCGCGGAAAAAAGGATGTTGCTGGCGACCTGGTGAAACTGGTTGAAGACGGGTCTGTGGATGATGCGGGAATCAACGCGGCCGCCATCCACGCGCTCTGGGCCCTGCGCGGGCTTAATGCGATGAATGCCCGTGTTCGGCAGGCCGCGGCTAAAGCTCTCAAGCACTCGTCACGCGGAGTGAGACGCACGGCGATCATGACGTTGCCCCGGGCCACTGAATCCCTCCAGGCGATTCTGGAGAGCGGTATCCTTAATGACAGAGACGGGCAGGTCCGCATGGCCGCCTGCCTGGCGTTGTCTGAGTTTGCCGCATCCGCCGATGCAGGGCGTGCCATTGTCGGTGCTCTTGGCATTGCCGAGAATGCTTCTGATCGGTGGATTCCGGACGCGCTTACTTCTGCGGCGTCTGCGCACGAAGAGCATTTCCTCGCTGCAGCCTGCAAAGAGAAATTACCGGGTACTGCGCAGGCACTCGTCGGCCGGATCGTCCCGCGGGTTGCTGAACATTTCGCAAGGGGCGAAAGCGCGCCCAGGTCTGTGGGCAATGTGGTCGCAGCTCTTGAATCGGCAACGCCGCAGGTCGCCGAATCGATTGTCAACGGTCTTACCAGTGGTTGGCCAAAGGGAAGGCGGGCAGAGCTGAGCGACGAAGTGGATAAGGCAATGGTGGGATTGGTGCAAGAGCTCTCGCCCGCCGCCCGGGGCAAGTTTGTAAAGCTCGCCGTTCAGTGGGGCAGCAAGAGCTTCACCGCACAGATGGCCAAAATTGCCGAAGGCTTCTTAAGAACAGCGCAGGAGGCAAAGAAGCCTGAGAGCGAGCGCATCGCGGCTGCTGGCCAGTTCATCGAATTTCGAAATTCAGATGCTGCTGCTGCGGCTTCGATTCTCGCGCTTGTTACTCCGAAGACTTCACCTGAACTGGCCAGAGGATTCATTCAGTCCATCGGCAGAAGCTATGCGCCTGAAGCGGGCGCTGCACTCGTTGCGATGCTTCCGCGGCTCACTCCGGATTCGAAAAAGGAAGTGCTGAACATTCTTCTCAAACGCTCCGAGTGGACCGCCAGTCTTCTTGCATCAGCCGAAGAGGGAAAACTGAGCCTTTCACTTCTGCCTCTGGCTCAACAACAGAATCTCTCGCGTCACCCGGACAGGAAACTGGCAAGCCGTGCGCGCAAGATTCTCAAAGAGAGTGGTGTTGCAGTGAACGCGGACAGGCAGAAAGTCATAGACCGTTACCTCGAGGCCCTCGCCGGGCCGGACAACGGCAAGCAACCAAAATTCAAGAGTG
>Ga0187827_10007541_pt1 | contig 12045 bp, 9 predicted proteins | sample ETNtaG_39_FD_167969 | JGI IMG/M metagenome (GOLD analysis project Ga0187827, IMG submission 167969) | Marine microbial and viral communities from oxygen minimum zone, Eastern Pacific Ocean - ETNP2014_SV_150_PacBio MetaG (Illumina Assembly) | ecosystem: Environmental > Aquatic > Marine > Hypoxic... | reverse complement strand
ATGGTGAGCAATCAACATCTTCCCTTATAACTTTGCCAATCTCGTATTCAGATTCTGCATATCTGGGGTCATTAGAACCCATCAGCACGACAACGGGCCGATTAAGCGCTACTGCAAAATGTCTTGGCCCTGAATCCAGCGTTAGTAAGAGCATACACCGCTTTACGACTACCTTAAACAGATCAAGGGAGATTGGGGCCCTTGAAAGATTGATTAAGCCTTTTTTAGATAATCCCTCTATTTCATCAGCAAGATCTATTTCGCCAGGACCGGAAGTCAGAACGACATTACAATCAACAGACTCTTTTAATAAATCTGCTGTTCTGGCAAATCCTTCCGCAGTCCATAGTTTTGCAGAACCGTAAGATGATCCCGGGCTTATCAGGATAAAGGGTTTCTTATCAATATTGTATTTTTCTAATAACTCGTTCGCACTATCTTCACATTCTCCGGAAATAAACAACTCCGGCTTCTTAGAACCTATCTTACATCCAAGTTGAGTACATAATTTCAGATAATAATCTCCCATATAAGTTGGCAGAAATTTTCCGTTTTCACTCAGCCTCTCTATACCATCTGTCAATATGAGAGAACGTGCGTCTCGCCTGTATCCAATACGCCTACTCACACCGCCCAACCACACCATGAGAGCGGAACTGAATGAATTAGGGAATAAAAACCCCAGATCGAATCTTTCCTGCCTGAGCTTATAGGTTAAGTTTAAGAAATCCCTTGTACTCTTTCTCATCCCGTGCTCAAATTCAATAACCTCATCGAACCAGGAAGAACTGTCTATTATGCCTCTTAAGTTCTTTTTAATCAGCAAGGTTATGTGCGAATCAGAAAAGTTCTCCCTGATACACCTGAATGCAGGAGTTGCCATCACAACATCACCAACCCAATTGGGCGCTCTGACGAGTATTCTTTTTGCCTCAATTATCTGTTCCATTTGATTCTCTTATTAATTTGTAGTAGATGATAACTGCTGGAATATCTTTAACATTCTTGGGGCATTTGCTTTAAGTGAATAATGATCAATAACTCTCTTTCGTCCTTCCTTTCCCATTCTCTTCCGAAGATCATGGTCATTTATGAGGGTTTCCAGTTTTTCTATCCATTCTTCCTGTGTATTTGCCCAGAAGCCATGTACACCATTCTCAACAATTTCCTTATTGATTCCTGCCGGACTACAGACTACCGGAACCCCTGTTGCAAGGCACTGCAATACCTTCAACCCGCACTTCCCATGCGACCACGGATCGTCCATGAGCGGCATCAGTCCGATATCAAAGCTCTGAATGTCTGCAACTTCGTCCTTCTCATTCCACTGTTTTTTATCCACAACCATATTTTCACAATCAAAAAAAGTATCACATATAATCTTGAGCCTTAATTTACCATTCCTTTTGCCAAGAGCTTCAAATATAGGCTTCATTTTTTTCAAATAATGAATACTTCCATGAGCGCCAACCCAGCCAAGAGTAATGTTATCATTTTTCTCCGTATATCTCTTTTGAGGATAAGAAGTCATGTCAATGGGAGATGGTATAATTGTCACATCCTGCGTATACGGTGTGGTATTCTTCTGTAAATATTCATTTCCCGCTATAACATGGTCAGAAGCATTAACCATATTTTTAAACATTTTAACCCGCGTTTTTGATTCATGGCTGACATACTTGGAATTACGGTACATTACGGAGTCATCAAAATCGTAAACTATTTTTCTCGCGTTCTTCCGTATGAACTTGAGCCAGAGAACTGGGAATCTCTTTCGCTGAATAAACAGAATATCGTATTGGTTTACACTCTTGAATACCTTCAGCTTATCAAAGAACCCTTTCTGAAAAGGCATGACGGTTGCCTGCACTCCATGTTCCTTTAGATACGGAAGATATTGAAGTACCCTGTACTTGCTTGCCGCCACATCAAGACCTTGAACTAAGAATAGTATCTTCATTAGATTCTGCCACCACTTCGTTATATATTTCAATAATCTCTTCACAGTTTTTATCAGCAGGATATTTTTCGGCTTTTTCCCGTGCGGCAATGGATACCTTCATTCTAAATTCATCGTCAAAAAAAAGACTTATCTTCTCCGCTAATGCCTCGTAATCCATCGGGTTCCCCATCACAAAGCCCTCTATTCCGTTATCTATTACTCCGCTTGCGCCATCAAACCTTGTAGTAATCACCGGCAACCCACTCGCCAGAGATTCAGTAACTACCAAAGAGCATGAATCGTAAAATGTTGGATGCACATAAATGTCCGATGCAGCATAATAAGTTTCAATATCTTTTACATGTCCCAGAAATATCAAATTTTCCAGGCAATTAAGTTTTGTTGCAATCTTACGGTATGAAGAATCTCTGCCCCTTCCTATTATTAAGGCCTTAAAATCATTACGTGATTTCTTAAGTTCCCCCAATGCCTTTATCAGTGTGAGAAGGCCCTTTAGCCTGAAGTTATTACTTATATATAAGATTACAAGCTCTTCACTTAAAGAAAGTCTTTCCCTTACAACCTTCCTGTATTTGTTTCTGTTGGATGGATTAAACCTCTGAAGGTCTACACCATTGTAAACTACTTTTATCTTTTGTGGATCGATATCATGATATTTAACAATATCGTTCTTTATCATGTCAGATATGGCAATAATCCTGGATACACCTTTATCCGTATACTGTTTTCTGTCCAACCATAAAATAAAATTTTGTCTGAGACTGAAAAACCTTGTTATGTATTTCAGAAATCGGAAAAAAGGACGACTTGCTGACAGGATATCCTGTCTCAGCCATGCCTTTTCCACTCCGCAGTGTGGATTAAATACATTCATCCCAAGTGCCCTGCCGACAACCTGTACTACATCAAAACCTTGGCCTGTCATCCTACGCCAACTGTTTATGGCAAATGAAACGTCTTTAAGGAATTTAGGATATCTTATAACCGGAATAGAATGGTAGTGCAATCGACTATTGCTGTTCTCCCACTCGCTGGCAAATATGTGTACTTCATGCCCTCTCTTTGCCAGCTGATCTGCAAAATTGGAGAGATACCCTTCCCCTCCTCCTTTTACCGGCAAATACTTATATATGTTTAAAGCTATCTTCATGAGCGATATATATTGTTATAATACTGAAGACGTGATTAAGTCTTGAATGTTAGATCGCCTGTAAATCGTTTGTAAAATGGCAAATATTCAAGAGCTTCTTTTTGATATTTCTTTGATTCTTCCAGCTGGCCCTGGTTGTAAAGACCCTTGGCAACCTTGAGGCTGTACATGGCAATTCTCTTCCTTAATATCTTTTTCTCTTTTTCATCAAGGTCTGTATAACCGTTGTAAACCTTTTTGAAAACTCTCAGGTTCTCCTTATCAAAAAGAAGATCGTCTTTTGATGCATTTCTATCATGAATCCTGTACCTTGTAAGCTCTTTATCAACAAAACCGCATTGGAATCTTTTCGCTACTCTCAGGAACATATCATATTCGTCTCCGAGAGTAAAAGATTCATCATACGGGCCAACGGCATTCAGGCATTCCCTTTTTACCACTACGGTTGAAGTCTGGATAAAACTTTTAGAAAGAAGTTCTTTAAATATCCAACCGCTGTATCCTTTCTCAGGTTTTGTTCTCAGTTCTTTATCATTCCTGAAACTGGTATACTTAGCATAAACCAATCCTACCTGTGGATTACTGTTAAAATGTTCCATCTGTATCTTGAGTTTATCTGGAACCCATAAATCATCATGGTCAAGAAACGCTATGAATTCGGCGCTAGATAAACTTATACCCGCATTCTTGGCACTTGCAATTCCACCATTTTCCTTGTAATGATACCTTATATCCTGCATATATGGAAGAAGTACATCACGTGTACCGTCCTCTGAGCCGTCATCGACAACAATAATCTCATAGTCGTTGTATGTCTGCTTGAGGACCGATTCTATAGTCTCTGCAATAAACTTTTCGTTATTAAAAGTGTGTATTATTACGCTTACTGTTGGCATTTATCTTTTCTCTGCCCAGATTTTCAGCCTATGGCCTTTTCTTGTAAAACGTACGAATTGAGAGATAGCTTTTTCTGATAGTTTAAGTAATGTCTCTTTTGCGAGGTCATGAGAAATATTATCTTTAACTCTGAGATGAAACCCTTTTGTACTTAAAAGTACGGTCGTAAAGCCATTTTTGTCAAGGATTTTCTCTAAAGTTGCCGGTGTGAATAAAACGATATGATGTTGACCATCGAAGTATATCCATTCTTTACCACAGATTGAGACTGAGTAACTGTCAAAATTAGGGGTTGAAACACTTAACAAACCTCCTTTTCTGAGTAATTTGCTTACGTCTGCGAGAAATTGAGAAGGAAGTGGTATGTGCTCTACAATATTATTCAGCCTGATTACGTCAAATGAAGCCGGTTCAAGTTGTGCCTCTTCCAGTGTTCCAAAAAATATATCCAGGTCATACAGCTCTTTACCATGTTTGCCAACGTCGTAAACTGCTTCAATTCCTTTTGCTTCCCAGCCTAGATTCTTTGCTGCATACAGGAATCCACCGAATGAACACCCTATATCAAGGATTCTATTCAACTCCCTGTATCTTTCCATCTTCTTCAATTCTGCGCAGAAAATCTTTTGCCTCTTGGCAGAATAGGCCCTGCGAAGAAGACTCTTTATTAAACCTTCAGGATCTTCGTCTGACGCATAGAAACTGTCCAGATTATCTTTGGAATGCCTTAGTCTGGGGTTAACATAGATTAATCCGCATGAATTGCATTTGACATGTTTGTAATCATCCTTGGTGAACAAGAGTGTCGTTTCATTACTATTACACAAGTCACAATTTACGTGTTCTAACTTCTCTTGCATGTTATAACTTCACAATAAGGTACTCATTGGTTGATCGGATAGTTTCGTACTTATTCTTTAGATAGTCCAGTACGCTGCCATCAATCTCATCCTGTGCCGTTGTAACAAAATAATTTGCACCCTTCCGCCTTAAGTCTTCTATACTCTTTACTGAACAACCATATGTGCCCATTGTCCAACCCCTTCTGTTGGAATAGTACAGGATTTGAGGGCCGCCCCACAAACATCCTATAACAAGGTCGTTCTTTGGTATTATCTCATCCACAACCTTGCCTACTTTGTATATTGGATAATCCTTTGCCATCCTTTTGGCATTATATCTACTCGTTATCTTATGATAACTGATAATGGGAAGAGACGTAATCAACATTATGTACAGTACCATTAAAACAACTCTCTTTACCCCAGCGATCCTGTATGCAGTAATCAATTTGAGCGAGTTACTAATGGCATATCCGATCAATATTGAGGCAGGGGCTACAATTGGTATGGTATAGTATGTATGAGCGACAACTTTATAAGCCCCAATAAAGAAGAATATAATTATCGCAAGCAGCCAATAGTGAACAAACCTTAACTCCTTCTTCTTAATCGTAATAATTATTCCCAAAACGAGAAATAAGGGACCAACATATATCAGCACTTTCTCAAATACTGCAGTAAAAAACACCCTCTTGTAAAAAAAAGAGTCCAAAAATGTTGAAAAGCTGGTAAGTCGGAACTTCTCAAAGGTAAGACCGTTTAAGGTTGCCAAATAGTAGGAATATTTGTACCAAAGAAAAGTAACTGTGAGGCTCAATGCAGCAAAAAGCCATAACTTCCACTGTATTATGAAATTAATCTTGTACTTTCTTAAACAGAGATACAACAGAGGTAATCCCAGACAAACCGTAGGAAGTTTAGTAAGGAATGCTAGTGTAGCAAACAATGTCATCAGAACGAATCTCCACCATTTCCCCTTGTCTATCCACTCTGAGAAGAAGTAAAGCATCGCGATCGAAAAGAACAACATACTGGAATCCGGCTGAAAGGACCTTGAATAAAAGAAGATATAAGGATTAAATGTATAAAATAGCAAGGCAATCAAACTGCTTGCTTTACTTACATATTTACTTGACAATCTGAATAAGAAAAATGCCCCTCCACAGAAAGCAAGTATAGAAACTAATCTACCCAAGTACTCGTGTACACCAAATATCTGGTATAATATTGCAACAGTAAACGGATATATCTGAAACTCCGTCCCTCCTATATACCCCTCGGTGGCACCGCCTTGCATTACCTGAGGATAAAAGATATTCATTCCGTTGTAATAAAAGTTGCGGGCAATAGACGCGGTATCACATTGCCTCCACATTGCAACCTCAAGTATTGGCTTTGTTATATTCACCAGCCTTGCCAAGAAGCCTGCGGCTATAATAGTAATTGCATATATGGTATTTTTATCTAACATGAATAAGTATAATTTTTCAAATTCTCTGCTCGAATGTCTTCACAATTTCTAGAATTATGGTTTTATATTTTCTTTTTCGTTGCAGGTAGGCAGAACAATAGATAAACTGGACTTTGACACAAAATTAAATGGAAAAACAATAATTAGAGTGCATTAAATTGTTTGTTGATTCTACGGTTAAAGAAGATATTGGGTGTGTATTTATTAAGATAATATCTTATCGAATATATAAACTACATATTCGAGGTCATCATGGTTAAGATACTGATGACAACCAATGTAAAAGGCATTCTTACCGGCATATTCTGCATTTGGTATTTTACCCTCATATTCTTCCTTAAGATAATTATATGCCGGCTGTTGAGTGGGGACACACCCAAAGAGAGGCCTGCTTTCAATACCATTCTTCTCCAGCTCTTCCCGTAAATACTTTCTGGTAAATTTGCTATGTTCCTTTATTACAATAGGATAAGCCAGATAGCTTACGTTTTCTGAGAATGCAGGTAATTGCAAATCATCTGAATATTTATCTAAATGTTCATTAAGAAAACGTACATTATTTTGCCTTTTAACAAATATAAGATCCGCTTTTCTCAATTGGCTTACTCCCAGGGCGGCCTCAAACTCCATTACTTTAAAATTATGACCTATAACATCATGAACGAAACGCGGATCAAAATCTTCATCTTGGGGAAAGTAAGGACAATAACCATTTGGCCTCGTACAAACAGAACAGTCACATACTCTCCCATTAGCCTTCAATCTTCTCATCAGGTTTTTTAGTTTTTCATCATCTGTCATTGCTGCCCCCATCTCTCCTGCCTGTATATTATGTGCTATATAAAAGGAAAAAATAGAAATTAAGGATAATGACCCCGTTCTCTGACTTTTATATTGCGAACCATGAGCCTGAGCAGAATCTTCAAGGACAACCAAATCATATTTCCTGGCAATTCTATTTATTTCATCCATATCACAGGAATAACCCATAAGATGTACGGGTAATAAAATAGAATAATTTTCCGGATCATTTACGCTTTTCAGATGTTCTTCTATCTTTTGAGGTAATATTGAAAAACTATAGGGATCAACATCTATAAAAACCGGCTCCAGGCCTGTTAATACAATAGCATTTATTGTCGCAACATAGGTCAATGGTGTTGTTATTACCTTACTACCTTCTTTAATTTTTGGAAATCGAGAGTCATATATTAATGCTGACAGCCCTACTATCAAGGCAGATGTACCGGAGTTAACAGCTACGCAATGTTTCGTATTTATGTAATCAGCAAATAGTTTTTCAAACTCACTAACTTTCTTCCATTCTGAAATCCTTCCAGCATCCAATACTTCATTAATAGCAGCCCTTTCCTGCACGCCAATCTGAATATCACCCACAGAAATTCTTTTCTTAACTGAAACTTCCTTTATCGTGTCTGAATTTAGCGTCATCTATCTTTAAGTAAATTGATTGAAAATTTTGCTATTTATTATTATGATTCAGATTATTAAATAATTCAAGTTATATATTTGAAATGCTTTTATTAAATAAAGTTATTGTCTATTCAAGAATTGGAATTTTGCTTGACAATATTTAATATTAGGGGTTATGTACCCTTTTATTGATAGAGCTCAATAAGTATAAAACAAGTATGAATAATACCTACATAAGGCATGTAAAAGAGTAATTCCATGGTATTTATTATGTGATTAGTTATATTAAATCTTCTGGAAAGATATTTTTCTAGTGGAAATACATTGATTATTGTTGCTTAAAAGTAAAATGGAAAATTATTTCAAAAACAAAAAGATATTGATAACCGGAGGACTGGGTTTCATAGGAAGCACTCTTGCCCACCGGCTTGCGAAGATAGAAGCAGACATATATCTTATCGACTCCCTGATACCTGAATATGGAGGGAATAATTTTAATATTAATGGTATAGAGGACAAGGTAAAGGTAAACATTGCCGATGTCAGAGATAAGCATAGCATGGACTATCTTGTAAAGGACAAGGATATCATCTTCAATCTTGCAGGGACATTAAGCCACATAGACAGCATGAATGACCCGTTTACTGATTTGGAAATTAATTGTATGAGCCAGTTATCAATCCTGGAGTCTTGCCGTAAAAACAACAGAGACATCAAAATCATTTTTGCCGGTACCAGAGGGCAATATGGAAAAGCAGACCATCTGCCCGTAGATGAAAAGCACCTGATGCACCCGACAGATGTTAACGGAATTAATAATATTGCAGGAGAATCATATCACATCCTGTACAATAATATTTATGGCATAAGAGCTGTTTCTCTCAGATTAACGAATACTTATGGGCCCAGACACCAGATGAAACACCACAAGCAGGGAATAATTAACTGGTTTATAAGGCAGTTAATAGAGGAACAGACAATAAAGCTATACGGTGACGGCAAACAGATCAGAGACATCAATTATGTTGATGATGTTGTAGAGGCATTGTTACTGGTAGCTTGTAATGAAAAAGCCGACGGTGAAGTCTTTAACCTTGGTGGCATTCCGAAAAACCTGATAGATTTGGTAGAGACAATGATAGATGTTTATGGTAAGGGCAACTACGAACTGATACCATTCAAGGATGACCTTAAAAAGATAGAAATTGGAGATTACGTTGCAAATTTTGAAAAGATTAAGAATACCGCTGGATGGCAGCCAAAGATCTCTCTAGAGGAGGGACTTCGTTCATCATTTGATTACTATGAGAAATACAGAAACCATTATTGGTAAAGAGAAAATTCGGAATATGAAAATCCCAGTTTTCGACCTTAAAAGGCAATATGAACAGCTAAAGGCAGAGCTTGATAACGCCTTTACGAACGTTTTCGAAAGTGGATCCTTTGTCCTGGGTAAAAACGTCAGATTGTTTGAAGAGGAATTTGCAGAATATATTGGTGCCGGATTTGCCGTAGGAGTGGGTTCCGGTACGGAAGCCTTGCATCTTTCTTTAAGAGCTTATGATATCGGAGCCGGAGACGAAGTAATTACTGTTCCAAATACGGCAGTTCCGACTATCTCTGCCATATCATTTACCGGGGCCAAACCTGTATTTGTTGATATCACGCCAGATACCTACACTATGGATTTAAAAAAAGTAGAGGAGAAGATTACAGATAAAACAAGAGCTATTCTTCCTGTACATCTTTATGGCCACACCACGGAAATGGATCAAGTAATGAAATTGGCAAAAGCGCATAATTTAAGAATCATTGAAGACGCATGTCAGGCCCATGGTGCAAAATATAATGGCAACAATGCAGGAACTATCGGAGATATGGGCTGCTTCAGTTTTTATCCAACAAAAAACCTGGGAGCATACGGTGATGGTGGAATAATAGTTACGAACAATGAAGAATTATATAAAAAACTGATTATGCTCAGGAACTATGGAGAAGTGGAAAAGTTCACGTCAAAGATTGAGGGGTTTAATTCCCGGCTTGATGAGATTCAGGCAGCTGTACTTCGAGTTAAATTAAGGTACTTAGATGAATGGACAGACAGACGAAGGGAAATAGCCACACAGTACCGGCAACTACTCTATAATTCAAATGTACAACTTCCATGCGAAAGACAATGGGCAAAACACGTATATCACCTTTTTGTAATCAGGGTAAACAAAAGAAATGATTTAAAAGATTATCTACAGGAACGAGGTGTTGGCACACAAATACATTATCCCATTCCAATCCATCTGCAGGAAGCTTATAAAAAGCTTGGGCATAAAGCAGGAGATTTTCCCATAAGTGAGAGGAACGCCAGAGAAATATTGTCTTTACCCATTTATCCGGAGCTGACAACAGAAGAGGTAGAAACTGTTGCCGGTTTAATCACTGAATTTCAGAATAAATAGTTATAATTTGTACCAAGGAATATTAAAATGACAAAAGCCAAGATTTCGGCATGTGTAATGACTTTTAACAATGAAGATTTAATCCAGGACTGTATGGAAAATGTTAAGTGGGCTAATGAAGTCATCGTTGTTGATTCTTACAGTACTGATAAAACGGTTGATATATGCCGTAAATATACAGACAGAGTTTATCAGAGAAAATGGCCGGGGTTTCAGGATCAATCTAATTATATTGCCAGTCTTGCCAAATATGAATGGATTCTCTTTACAGATGCAGATGAAATAATTACTCCTGAACTTTATGAAGAAATTCAATCACATTTAAATAATAATTCAAATAGCTGGGACGGTTTTTACTTCCCGCGTAGAACACGTTATCTTGGAGAATGGATTAATCATGGAGAATGGTATCCTGCGTACGACCTCCTTCTCTATAAGAAAGATAAGGGTAAGTGGGTAAAAGAACCACATGCGACACTGGAGTTAAACGGAAGGGCAAAATATCTGAAGAACGATTGCCTTCACTATACATATAGAGATCTTTCACACCAGCTTGAAACTATCGACAAATATACAGACATGAGTGCTGTAGAAATGGACAAAGAAGGTGTAAGGTTTCTCACCTTTCAACTCATTTTTAGACCACTTTTCAGATTTATCAAAGGATATTTCTTCAAACGTGGATTTCTGGATGGAGTACCGGGTTTAGTAGCTGCTACAACAACGTCATTTTATGTCTTTATGAAATATGCGAAATTGTGGGAATTACGCATAAAAAATCGACTTCAAATCGGCACGGATAAAAATGCATATAAGTGAAAATGTTTCCCTTCCCCATCGAAGCAATTTCTTTAAATAATGCAATTTCGAAAACCCTTATTATAAACTAATATACTGTAGCACCTGCTCAGATTTAATGTGCAAACAGACGGAAAGGAACTAATATTGAAAATACTCCATCTATTCAGTGATTGGAAATGGACGGGTCCGGCAGAGCCGGCGCTCAACCTTTGTGTAGAATTAAAGAAGCGGGGACATGATGTTACCCTTGCATGCGGCAAGGCAATGGATGATTATCCTTTCCCACCGGATTCGGAATCCGTTGAAAAGTACGCATACGAGCGTGAACTTGTACCGGTCACCAGGTTTCATTTAAGCAAGCATTTCAGTTTCTTTAAGTACATTTCTGACATTAAGAATCTTTCGGTTTTTATGAATGAAGAGGCGTATGATATAGTCCACGTTCATCGCAACCAGGGCCATTTAGTTGGTGGAATGGCCGCCAGACGTACCGGAAGATACTTACCTGTTGTACGCACAAATCATGACGGAGTTGCATTGAAGAAAAACATGAGGAATAAAAAATGTTTAACCAGACTCACTGATAAATTAATTGAAGTCTCAGAAGAGGCAAGGGTGGCAGACATGAATAGTTTTGGATTAAGCGAAGATAAGACAATTATGATTAACGCGTCTATTGATTGCCAACGTTTCAATCCGGGAAGCGGGCCTCTCACCCACAGGCAGAAGTTCGGAATGAAGGAAGACGATATAGTAGTCGGTATTATCGCCAGGATACAGACCCATCGAAGGTTTCACATACTCCTGGAAGCAATCAAGATCGCGTCAAAAGAAGTTCCAAAGTTAAAGTTGCTCGTTATAGGCAGAGGGACTAAGGAGAAACAGCTTTTGACAGACCCCGCCAAATCTATGGGGCTGGAAGACGTCGTAGTCCATACAGGTTACCGGACAGGTGATTATGTAGAAACCGTCTCATGTATGGATTTTAATATATTCCTGATGCCCGGTACTGATGGTTCCAGCCGTGCAGTCAG
>Ga0187827_10007539_pt1 | contig 12050 bp, 12 predicted proteins | sample ETNtaG_39_FD_167969 | JGI IMG/M metagenome (GOLD analysis project Ga0187827, IMG submission 167969) | Marine microbial and viral communities from oxygen minimum zone, Eastern Pacific Ocean - ETNP2014_SV_150_PacBio MetaG (Illumina Assembly) | ecosystem: Environmental > Aquatic > Marine > Hypoxic... | reverse complement strand
TATTCTAGATTGTTCTGATAAAATTCTTGTTGACAATTGCTCACAAGACATTTCCAGGGAAAAAAATGCTACAGAAGATTTTAAACCTTTATCTTGAATATTTTTTGCTGCGTGAAACGCTATATTTGTTGCAAGAGCAGTTTTTCCCATTGATGGTCTTCCAGCTATTATAACCAAATCCTGATTATGTAGTCCCCCCAGGCGATCATCTAAGTCAGTTAATCCAGTGGGAACCCCAACAATACCCTCAATATTTTTGAAGGCCTTGGAAGCCATTTCAATAGTTTGATTGAGAGCAGTATCAAACTTAACGAATGATTTACTAAAAGATCCTCTCTCTGCTAAATCAAATAATAATTTTTCCGAATCTTCAATTATTTTCTCACCAGGTAAATCGATATTTTTATTTGATGCATTATCTATGGTCGTTTCAGAAATTTTTATTAATTCTCTCCTTACATGCATGTCATAAATTATTTTTGCATACTCAATTGCTTGTCTTAGACTTGTAGAAAATTTAGTAATTTTCACTAGATATTCGTGACCCTCAAGTTCAATGAGATTTTTATCATTTTCAAAATAATTTTTTAAAGTTATTGGATTTGCTAACATTCCTTTAGAAATCAGATTTTCAATAGCTAAAAAAATTTTTTGGTGAATAGGATCGTAAAATTTTGTGTGATTAATTATTGGGCTTATATCATCAAATATATCATTAGATACAAGTACAGAGCCAATTACCGACTGTTCTGCTTCAATGTTGTTAGGCAATTCTGTAGGATGGTTTTTAACTAAGTCAAGTTTGTTTAGGGGCATAAACAAAATTATATATCCGTTTTTTACTTCTTTAAAAATGATTATTTAAATTATTTCTCTATGTGAAAAAAATCTTAACAAAGTATAAGTTTTAAGATTTTTTCTCTTCAGATTTTTCAACTTCAATAAGAATACTTGCCTGTATCTCTGAATGTAGATTAATAGTTGTTTTAAAGCTGCCAATTGATTTGATTTCTTTTTCTATGTCAATCTGCGATGGTTTTACGTCTATATTATCCTTTTCTTTTATAATTTTTGCTATTTCCTTAGGCTTTACTGATCCATAAAGATCATTATTTTCGGTAACCAACTTTTGAATTTTATATTTTTTGTTGTTTAATATTTCACAATTCTTCTTTGCTTCTTTTTTAAACACTAAATCTTTTTTGTTAAGTTCTGTTTTCTTATTGTTTACTATTTCAATATTTTCTTTTGATGCATTAAGAGCTTTTTCAAATTTAATTAGATAATTTCTAGCATATCCTCTTTTAACTTTAACAATATCTCCTATTTTTCCAAGGCTTTTAATATTTTCTAGTAAAACAATCTGCATAAACAAATTTAAACCAGCGCTAAAATTCTTGCTCTTTTAATTGATAGTGTGAGTTTTCTTTGTTTGTTTTGAGAAACGGATGTAATTCTAGATGGTAAAATTTTACCATTTTCCGATATATATTTTTTCAATAATTTAACATTTTTATAATCAATTTCTGGAGCATTTTTTTCTGATAAAGGGCATTTTTTTTTGAATTGAAATTTTGAAACTTGAAATAAATTTAGTTTAGTAAGGTTACGCTGATAACCTTTTTTTACATTTTTTTTAAATTTTTTTTTCATTATTTACTATTCTTTTTTTTTCTTAAACTATTTATTGGATTTGTTTTCTTGCGCAAAATAATTTTTATCCAAATTAAATTTTTTTACTCTTACAGTTAAAAATCTTAGTAAGTTTTTGTCGATTTTTTCATTTTTTTCTAATTCCGAAACAGTCAAGCCATTTCCTTTAAGTTTAAAGTGAATATAGTTGCCTTTCTTATTTTTATTTATTTCATGGGATAAATTTAGAAGACCCCAATCATCAATTTTTATAATTTCTCCCTCATTTTTTTCAATAATTTTTGAATATTTTGTTTTTAAACTTTTTAACTGGTCAGCAGAATGATTTTGTTTTGCTATAATAGTATGTTCGTATAAACTCATTTTTTGTCTTATAATCCCACATTCTTTCTGCAATACATTTCTTAATGTATCGAGAAAAGATGGTTTTATACTATTTAAACTTCTAATTTACAATGTATAAATTACTTCTTAGAATATAAATAATCATATGTTTTCAATAATTTTTCCAGGACAAGGCTCTCAATCTGTGGGAATGGCAAAAGAATTTTATGAAAAATATCCTCTTGTAAAAAATATATTTTCAAGATCAAACGAAGCTTTAAATTTTAATTTAAGTAAAATTATTTTAAATGGACCGATTTCAGAAATTAATTTAACCAAAAACACACAGCCAGCAATATTTGTTGTCAGTTATTCAATTTTTTCTGTAATGAAAAAGGAATTTAATATTGATTTAAATCAGGCAAATTATTTTGCTGGCCATTCACTTGGAGAGTATTCTGCTTTAACGTGTGCTAATTCTCTGCCATTTGAAGAAGCCGTTTGTTTACTGTATGCAAGAGGTAAATTCATGCAGGAAGCAGTGCCATCTGGTAGGGGGGCCATGTTAGCTGTATTAGGTTTAAAAGTAGAGGAAATTTTAGAAGAAATAAATTCAATTTCAATAAATGGAACTTGCGAAATAGCCAATGATAACAGCCCAGGTCAAATTGTTGTTAGCGGAGATAGAGATAGTATTCAAATTTTACAAAATAGTCTTAAAAAAAAATCTATACGTGGATTAATTTTACCTGTGAGCGCACCATTTCATTGCTCTTTAATGGAAAGTGCTGAGAAAAAAATGAGTCAAAAAATAACAGAATTAATATTTAAAGATCCGAAACCATCAATAATATCTAATGTTACTGCAAAGGCCGAAAATAAAGCTAGTAAAATTAAAGAGTTATTAATTAAACAGATTACTTCAAGAGTAAATTGGAGAGAAAGCATAGAGTATATGATTAATAATGGAGTTAATGAATTTATTGAAATTGGGCCAGGAAAAGTTCTAACGAGTTTGGTGAGGAGAATTAATAAAGATGTAAATGTTTTTAATATCAATTCTATTGATGATATAACAAATTATATAAATAAATGATTAGTTTTAAAAATAAAAAAATATTAATTACAGGTGCAACTGGTGGAATAGGTAATGAGCTTGTTAAAAAATTTTCAAATTTAGGAGGGAACATAGCAGCCACAGGAACAAAAGTAGAAAAATTAGATATTATAAAAAAAAAATATCCTAATGTGAAAATCCAAAGATTTGATATCTCAGAGCATTCAAGAATAGAAGAATTTATAGACAATGTTGTCTTAGATTTGGGTGGGTTAGATGTACTCATTAACAATGCTGGAATAAATAAGGACAACCTGTCTATTAGGATGAAGGATGAAGAATGGAAATCAGTAATTGATGTAAATTTAACTTCTACTTTTTTATTGTGTAAACATTCAATAAAAATTATGTTAAAAAATAAGTTCGGCAGAATTGTAAACATTACTTCAATTGTAGGTCACTCAGGAAATCTAGGTCAGTCAAACTATGCCGCTTCAAAAGCTGGAATTATTGGAATGTCCAAAAGTCTTGCAATTGAATATGCAAAAAAAAATATAACAGTTAACTGTGTTTCTCCTGGTTTTATAGTCACAGATATGACGATGAACATTGCAGAAAAAGTAAAGATATTTCTAGCATCAAGGATACCCATGGGTAAATTCGGATCAGGGGAAGATGTATCAAATTGTGTAGCTTTCTTGTCATCAGACTTAGCTTCTTATATCACTGGAGAAACATTACATGTTAATGGAGGCATGTATATGGCTTGACAAAATTTACGATTAATCTATTAAGTTTATTATTACCAATTTATTAAAGGAATCAAATGGGAGATGATGTAGCAAGCAAGGTAAAAAAAATAGTCACAGACCACTTGGGAATCGATGAAGCAAAAGTAACTGAAGAAGCCAGCTTCATAGATGATTTAGGAGCGGATAGTTTAGATACAGTCGAATTGGTTATGGCGTTCGAAGAGGAATTTGGTTCTGAAATTTCTGACAGCGAAGCTGAAAAAATATTAACTGTTGGTGATGCAATAAAATTCATAGAGAACAAATAAAGCTAAAGCTTGTTTTCCAATTTTTTAGTATGATTTTTGATTCTTCAGGGATGATGATAATTATTTCCTCACCTTCTGGAGCAGGCAAAACTACACTTGTAAAATTATTATCTAAAAGAAACAAAAATTTTGAAATTTCAATTTCACATACAACACGAATACCTAGGAGAAATGAAATTGAAGGAAAAGATTATTATTTTATTAATGAAGAGAAATTTAATGATCTAATTAAAACAAAATCTTTTTATGAGCATGCAAGAGTTTTCAATAATTTTTATGGCACGTTAAAAGATCCTGTCATTAAGCATTTATCTCATGGAAAGGATGTACTGTTTGACATAGATTGGAATGGCTCCAAACAAATGAAAAGACTAAAACTAAAAAATAAATTAATTTCAATATTTATTTTACCACCAAACGTTAAAACACTTAGAGATAGATTGTCCAATCGTGACATGAAGGATAAATTAATATTAAAAGAAAGAATGAATCAATTCAAAAACGACGTGTTACATTGGAAAGAATATGACTTTATTGTGATAAATAATGATTTAGAAGAATGTTATAAAGCAATTATGTCAATTATTGATTGTGAAAAAAAAGGAAAAAAGTTTTTATTTGATCAAAATAAAATTAAAGAAAAAATATCTGAATTAATTAGCTAAATTTTCATACTCTTTTGTAATTTCAAAATAAATTTCTTTACTTAAATTCTGTGGTCTTAAATTTAAATTAATTTTTAATTTATTTAAAATTTCATTACCATTGTCAAATAATTGTTTAATTGGTTTATTGATCATTTTTCTTTTTTGTGAAAAAAAAACTCTTGTAACTAGTTCCAAATTTTTTGCATTTTGAAATTTTACATATTTAGTTTTTGGAATGAATGACAAAACGCTACTTTCTATTCTTGGCTTTGGATAAAAACAATTTCTAGAAACATCAAAATGTTTCGTAATCTTTAATTTCCAATTGCTAATTATAGATAATCTGCCGTAATTTTTGGTATTGGTTTTGGCAGTAATTCTTTCTGCGACATCTTTTTGAAACATTAAAATTAGTTTTTTATACCAAAAATTTGAACTACAATTTAATATCCACTTTGCAAGTATTTGAGTAGATATATTGTAGGGCAAATTGCCAAATACAGTTAGTTTTTTTTTGGATAAATTTTTCTCGTTAGTTTTTAGTATATCTTCGTTAAAAATATTTATTTTATTTTTAAACTCTTTTTTTAAATTTCTATAAAGCAAGTTGTCTTTTTCAATTAAAAAAATTTTTTTTGGTTTTTTGTCAATTATTTTTTTTGTTAGATTGCCCGTACCAGGTCCAACTTCCAATACATCATCTTCTTTATTGATATTTCCTATATCAATAATTTTATTTATAATATTAATATCTGTCAAAAAATTTTGCCCTAAGCTTTTTTTTGGTAAAAATTTCACTGTATATTATTAAAAAACTTTATTGATTCAATTAAACTGGATGGATCGGCAACTTTTTTTCCGACAATATCTGTCGCAACACCATGATCAGGTGATATTCTAATAAATGGAAGTCCCAAGGTAATATTAATAGCTTGAAAACCCATTATGGTTTTGATCGGCGTTAATACTTGATCATGATACATTCCAACAACGACATCAAACTTTTTTTGGTTTTTTGATAAAAATAATGTATCAGCTGAGATTGGGCCAGTAATATTAATTTTTAGTTTTTTTATTTTTCTAATTGCAGGTTTAATTATTTTTTCTTCTTCTGAGAATTTTTCACGAGAAAAACAATGTGGGTTTAATCCAGTAATTGCGATTCTGATTTTTTTTTTTAAATATTTATTATAAAAAAAAACAATTTCTTTTATTTGATTTACTATTTTTTTAACATTTAATTTTTGAGATATTTTTTTTACCGGAATATGCGTTACAATCGGGGTAACAGCTAATTTTTTGCTGTAAATTAACATTGCTACCTTGCCATAACGTCCTATTTTATTTGCAATAAATTCTGTTATACCATTGAATTTTTTATTAAATAAAGTCTCTTTTGATACCGGTCCATTTATAATTCCTAAAATTTTATCTTGTTTTATCAAATTTAATCCTTGAGAAAAACAATCCAAAATAAATTTATTTGATTTTTTTGAAATTTTTTCAAAAATTTTTTTTTGGTTATATTTTATATCAATTACAGGAATAGCCGTACCTTTTAAATCATCCAATCTAAAGTTTTTTTCAATTAATTTTAGATTTAGATTAAATTTAAAATATTTTAAATGTCTGTATAGTAGATTGTAATTTCCAATAACTAAGCATGGGAGGTGTCTAAATTTTTTTTTTTTTACCCAAGATTTAAAAATTATTTCAGAAGAAATACTATTGGGCTCTCCAAGAATTATAGCAATAGGTTTAGTCATTGAAATATTTGATTTTAATATTATTTTTAACTTGATTAAAATAATTTGTTGAGAAATTATTTAATTGTTTATTTTTTTCGATATCAATTAATTCTTCCATCTTTTTTTCAAGATCTATCTTATTTTCCACAACTCTTTTATTTTCAACTTTTATTATTAGAATTCCTCCGGAAATAGGAATAGGTTCAGTTATTGAACCTATTTTGGTTTTTTTTATAGATTTTAATAATAGTTGAGAAAAGTTGCTTTCACTGACCCAGCCTAATTTACCTCCCTGTTGAGCAGAAGGTGAAGAACTAAATTTAATTGCGGTATTTTCAAATCCTTTTTCTTTTATATTTTTTATCAGATCATCTATTGTAATTTGATCTTTTATTTTAACATCAATCACTTCTTCAATAGATTTTTCCGAATCTATTAGATTCTTTTTATTATTATAGGAAGCACTTTCAGTTTCAATTATTATTCCGTCCTGCCCCTCATTAACAATATTATGTTCTGTCAATATTTCTTCACTTTTTTTATTTAATTCTTTTATTGCCGCGTCCTCAATAAATATTTCGTAAACTAGATACTCCATATTCTTTTTTTGTTCTGCAATTGATATTTTCAATTTTTTATCAACTTTTTCCTTGTTAATAACAATTTGATCCTTATAAAATTGATAAACCAATTGGTTCCATTTTAATTCAAGTAAAATCTTTTTTTTAAATTCATCTAATTCGTATTCCTGAAATTTTAAAAATGTCATAAAATCTTCGATGTTTCTAAATCCAATATTTTGAGATGATTTGATAATTTGATTATTAAGCAGTTCATCATTTATAATTATATTATTGTGTTTTGACAGCGCAGTGATTTTTATTTTGTCTTTAATTAAGGAATCAATTGCGATTTTTTTAGATTCTTGATCATCCAATTTTTTAATTTGTCCCACGGTTATTACATTTAAATAATTTATTTCTTTATCCAAATCGTAATTGGTAATAATTTCGTCTCCCACTGATATAATTATTTTTATGTTTAATTTTGCATTTGAACTAGTCAACAAAAGTATTGAGAGAAGGATTGTGGCTATTGATAATTTGATGTTTTTTCCCACTTAATTAACCGTGAGTCCCGTTGCTGATACTGGTATCTTTCCAAAAGGTATAATTGTTAATGTAAACATTAGATTTTCGCTAGGTTCCAAATCATTATCCGAGTAAAAACTTTTGTTATAATCTACTGCCGCTCTCAGACAGTCATTTTCATATTGATAGCCTATATTATAAAATTCAGTGGCTTCAGTTGTAAAGTTTTCACGAGTTTTAAACTTTAAAGAATTTGATTTGTTTAATTCTAAAACAAGTCCAGCATTAATATAATGGTTATTTCCTATATGGTTATTTTCTTCAAGATATTCAAAATTTGTAACTAATTTATTAATTTTAAAAATACCTGAAATTTCATTATAATTCAGAGTACTGTAATTGTTATCTAATGAAAATTTATAACCAATTTTACTAAACTCATTTAGATAATAATTTACATTACCAACCAATTCCGATGTTTTTTCATTCAATGTGCTTTGTCTGGGCATATCAACGTTATTATCGTAGCTAAAAACTTGACCCACTGACAAATTAAATTTCTCGAAATCATTTTTATCCTTATAATTATAATCTGTTCCTAAAATTAAACTTGTACCTGACCCAACTGTGTCAATAGAAGATAATTTATTTAAAGAATACAGGTTTGACATTCCCAATTTCAAACTATTGTTACTCATATTTCTCATATGGCCCGGCGCTGTCCTCAACATTAGTTTTGGTGTTAGAGTTTTTTTATAATTTTCTGATCGTTTTTCTAAAGGTAAAGAAGTTAATAATGATATTGCGCCCATAAGTTCAATGTTATTTTTGTTATTTTTATGATCAGAAGTGTTTTTTGATCGATAATTTGAATTTTTCAAATTACCTTCAAATTTTGTTATAATACCAGAATTGCTAATATAATCATTTGACATCCAATGAAAATCATTGACTAATTTTGTTTGTTTCTTATTAGTCTCGTAATTTTTATAGTAGCCTCTAGATTGAAAGTTAAGTATTCCTAGTTCTTCAGAAATAGATAATTTGTTTCTATAATTATAATTTGGCGCTACAAACTCATATCTTTCTTCAGTTTTGCTTAAATCTTCGTATACATCCATATTTATATTTAAATTTGAATTATTTTTTGAAAATTTCACAGCTACTGAGGAATTCATTATCGTATTACTTTTCATTATTTTAGAATCAATGTCGTGAACTTTAAGGTAAGTATCATTTGACGTTTTTTGAAAATTAATTGAAAGTTTACTTTCATCAAGTGTTTCGATACCTAGATCAATATCAGAGCTAGCAAAGATATGATTTCTACTTCCAGCGGTATTTTTGTTCGAGGTTTTTTTATAGCCTTGATTAAAACTTGCATCTAGTATTGAGTAACTATTTTTTGTTACATGCCGATATTCTGTTTGGATTACAGGATTTTCATCTGCATAAATTTTTGGAATTAGTGTTGCATCCTTATGTTCTGCTAAAGCAAAATAATAAGGTAAGTTAACACCATTTCCTAATAAGGAAGAATTCGTCACACTAGGTGTTAAGAATCCAGATTGTCTTTTTACTGTCGGATCAGGATGAAAAAATGTTGGAGTATAAAATACAGGGAAACCATATAAGTATAATTTTGCATTTTCATAACTGATTTTTTGTTTTTCCTTGTCATGAATTATTTTTTCTGCCACGAGCTTCCATGGCGGACATTTATTTCCTCTTTTTTTACAAGTTGTAAAAACCCCTCCTTCAATATAACTTTTGTTTTCAGTGATAACCGCAGAATTAGCAACTAATCTTGGGTCATTTTCAATATTTCCAAATGTATCCTTTTTAAATTTCAATTTTAAATTTGATCCTGCCATTCTTTTATTCTTAATATCGGCAAATATATCGTCGAAAAAATACTTATTTTCATATTTATCAGTTATTTTAATATTACCTTGCGATCTTAAATTTTTATTTTTTATAGAGTAGTTAAACATATCTAGTAAAATTGAATTTCCGTATCCATCATTCACTTTTGTTAATTGGTCAGATTTTATGACTTGATTTCTTTTGTCATATAAAGCGATTTCAGTCTTGATGGTTACTCCTTCAGTGCCTTTAAAAAATACATTGCCCTCTGCTAATATTTCTTCCTTTTTTTTTGAATATTGAATCTTATCCGATTTAAGTTCATCATTTGTTTTTCTGTCAGTTATTTTTACAAATTTTTTTGCATCTATAATATTTTCTTTTTTATCATAAGTTGCATTTTCAGATTCAATAATAATTCCATCTTGTCCTATAATAAGAACATTGCCTTCTGCTTGAATTATTTCCCTATCCTGAAGCAACTTTATATTTGATGCACTAATATCGAATTCATCAGCAACCAAAATTTGAATTAAAGAAAAAAAAATTAGTATTAAATATAAAAATATATTTTTATTATTTTTCATTAACATGAATCATTCCTATAGAACTAAAAATCAAAATTATACTTAAAGGAGTCCAAACAGACATTATTAGAGAAATTTGTTCCGTTTCTCCAAGTGCTCTAGATAAGTCATTTAGATAAAAAATAATAACCGAAAGAATGATAGTAATAATGACATAAATCAGATAAGTTCCCTTATACTTTACATTCATTACAACGGCCCCAGCAAGAAGCGTCATGGACATTAAAAAAAGCGGGTAGGACAAAGCTTTATGAAACTCACTTTCAATTTCTTTAGTAGAATAGCCCAAATATTTGTAATTTTCTTTTAATTTGCCCAGTTCCCAAAAAGATATAGCATCCAAATTGGAAAAAATATTTTTTATGCTGTTAATTTCAAAGTGGCTTACAAAAGAATACTCTGCAAAATAGCTAGAGATGTTGTTGCTATCACTGTAATAAACTGTTGTATCATTTAATTTCCAATTATGTTTGCTGATATCAGCTTTACGTGTTTCAATTCTTGATAGAGACTTATTGTTTTCGTCAAGCTTATAGATAGAAACATCTATCAAACTGTTTTTACTTAATCTTTTTGCTCTAATTATATGTGTATTTCCGTCGATTTTATCTTTTATCCAAATACCATTTTCTGTAAGTGCAGCCAAATAATCATTATCTTTAGTATAATGATTTTTTATATCCAAATATTTATGTGTAAGTTTTGAAGTTACCGTATTTACACCTGTTACAATAATTATGCCAAAAACTAGTGATATTAAAGTCGGAAAGATTATAATTTTAAAATTTGATATGCCTGCTACCTTCAAAGCAATTAACTCTTCTGACTGAACAAATCTTAAAAATAATATGATTGATGAGATTAAAAAAATAAATGGGAAAAGTTTATATATCACTGAGGGTACCTTTAAAAAGGTTAAAGTTACGGGTAACAAAAATCCAACCGCATGATCCTTAAAAAAATTAACTTCTTCGAATATATTAAGAATAATTCCCAAGGCTAAAAACATCAAAGTAACATTCAATAAAGTTTTAGAGTATTCAAAAAAAAAATATCTTTTAAAAATATTAAATTTAAACATTTTATTGATCTAGATTTTCAAATTTAAATATTCTAATTAAAATTAGGTAATTTAATAATATCAATAAAGGGGGCAAAGAATAATAAATGATTGTACCCAAGGCAGAGTTTCCCGAGTATCTAACTATAATTTCTGCAAATACCAGGATGGTAAATGCCGTTATAAAAACAATATATTTTTGAAAAAAATAATATTTACTTTCCTTTCTCGAGGATAACAAATAACAAATGATTATTGATATGATGGGAATGTAAAGAGGCATTCCAAATCTTCTATTCAGTTCAGCTGCAATGTCATCTATCCTAGCTCTACATTGTTGCTCTGAAAGAGTAGCTTTGCCCCCATCTAGAAATGGCCTAATACAATTTAATAAACTAAGAGTATTGTTTTCCTGTATTTTTGGATAAGTTGTAGTTTTGCTTTCAAATGAGGCTAGATTAATTTCTGTTTTGTAAAAGTTTAAAAAATTAATTTTATTATTTATTTTCTGTGTCTGGATTACACCATCGAATAAAACTAAAAAATTTTGTTCAGTTAAAACACCAACTTTTACAAATGGCATTACACCTTTTGTTTCAATGTATCCTTTTTTTGCAATGATTGTTCTCGATTTTGCATTACCTGGAGTATCATCTCTTAAGAAAACATTTAACATTTCTCCATCGGGTTTTTTCTTTTCAACAAATACTGTCAAGTTTTTAACAGTATCATTAAATTTTTTTTCTTTTACCAAAGAGGGAAAGAGAGTTATGTTAGACGATTTTAAAACTGATCTTGCAAAATTCAGAGACAAAGGACTTATAGAAAGTGATAATAATAATTGAAATAATGTAATTAAAATTGAAATTATAAAAATAAAATTTACGAGTTTGATTTTATTTAAGCCAGATGTCCAAAAAACTAATAATTCGTTATTTTTTTCAAATTGTAATATTG
>Ga0187827_10007538_pt1 | contig 12051 bp, 9 predicted proteins | sample ETNtaG_39_FD_167969 | JGI IMG/M metagenome (GOLD analysis project Ga0187827, IMG submission 167969) | Marine microbial and viral communities from oxygen minimum zone, Eastern Pacific Ocean - ETNP2014_SV_150_PacBio MetaG (Illumina Assembly) | ecosystem: Environmental > Aquatic > Marine > Hypoxic... | reverse complement strand
GTGACCTCTTTAGTTTCCCTTCTTATTATTATAAATAACAATAATAAAGTTATTAATATAGGATAATAAGATCTTGAAAAACGTTACAGTCTTCTTCTGAAAAAAATAACGGTTAATTTTGGATTTGACGTTTTTGCAAAGGGTTGTTATTATCCAAAAGTGGTGGTATCTTAACAAGTTATGGCGTTTAAACCTTGAAAAATGGAGAAGGTTGTTGATTAAAGTTGGAATCATTGGAGCAACAGCATACACAAGTCTAGAGATAGTAAAGATATTATTGCGTCATACTGATGTGGATATATCGTATCTTGGTACCAGAAGAGAAGGTGATTTTAAAATTTCTGATATTTTTCCTGCCCTTGAAAATACGCTTGATATGCCATGTTCTCAGATGGTTTTGGATGATTTACCAAAGGGCCTGGATGTAGTTTTTGTTACACTTCCTCCCGTAATAGCCATGCAGTACGTTCCCGTGCTCCTGAATGCGGGGATAAGAGTAGTAGATCTGAGTGCTGATTATAGATTTCAGGAAAAATCTATATACGAAAAATGGTATAAGACTGAACATGCCGATCCGTCAAATCTGGGGATAGCGGTCTATGGCCTTCCGGAGATATTCAGAGAAAAGATTAAGAACGCAAATTTAGTTGCAAACCCCGGATGCTATCCTACCTCTGCGATTATTGGCTTAGCTCCTTTAATATCAAATGGTTACGTTCACACTGATGATATAATTATTGATGCCAAATCCGGAATCTCCGGAAGGGGACGTGAACCTAAAGAGGGAACCCATTATTGTGAATGTAATGAGAATATTGAGGCATATAATGTGGGTGAACACCGACATATGCCTGAGATTGAAAATATACTTTCTCTGATTGGGAAATCAGAGGCAAAGGTTTATTTTACGCCACATTTAATTCCAATGAACAGGGGCATTCTGTGTACAACATATGCAAAAACCAAAGAGAGAAACTCGTGCGAAGAGATCATAACAATATATAACGATTTTTATTCAGAAGAACCTTTTGTCAGAATTAAAAAAGATAACAAGCTTCCGAAAACGAAAGACGTTGCTAATACAAATTTTTGTGAGATAGCAATCAGGGTAGTTGACGAACGTGTTATAATCTTATCGAGCATAGATAATTTACTAAAAGGAGCTGCCGGACAGGCTGTTCAGAATATGAACATAATGTACGGTTTTAAAGAAACATCTGGACTTATGTTTTGAGGTAATACTTAATGGATTCAAATGTAAAAGTGAGATTTCCTCCCAGTCCTACCGGCTTTCTGCATATTGGAGGAGCAAGAACTGCTCTTTATAACTGGCTTTTTGCCAGACACAATAACGGAAGAATGGTTTTGAGGATTGAAGATACTGACAGGCAGCGTTCTACCGAAGAGGCAACTCAGGCAATCTTGGATAGTATGACGTGGCTGGGTTTAGACTGGGATGAGGGTCCGTATCATCAGAGCGAAAGGCTTGACGTATACAACGAATACGTAGAAAAATTGTTGAAGGATGGCAAAGCTTTTCATGTAGATGATCCTGAAAAAGGGAGGGCAGTACGTTTTAAAATTACGGATGAGCTTACTGATTTTGACGATATGGTTCATGGAAACATAAAGTCAGACACTTCTCTTCTTGAAGACTTCGTTATACAGAAAGCAGACGGTTTTCCTGCATATAATTTTGCATGTGTTGTTGATGACGGAGTAATGGGAATAACACATATTATACGGGGAGATGATCATCTATCGAATACGCCAAGGCAGATTGCCCTTTACAAAGCATTGGGTTTTGACTTGCCAAAGTTTGCACATATTCCAATGATTCTTGGAGAGGATGGTTCCCGTATGAGTAAGCGCCACGGGGCAACATCTGTAACGGATTATCGTACAAAAGGTTACTTGCCAGACGCTATAGTCAACTTTATAGCGCTTCTTGGATGGTCGCCGGGGCATGATCAGGAATTATTAACCAGACAGGAAATGATAGAGAAGTTTACTCTGAAACGAGTCAATAAAACCAGTTCACAATTTGATTTCACTAAGCTTGACTGGATGAACAGCAAATATATTCAAAATCTGCCAGTTGGAAATCTTGTCAGTGAATTACGGCCATACATTAAAGATGCAAATTTGGATAGTAATGTGGTTTCAGATGAATGGTTACACAAGTTGGTAGAGTTGTACAAGGAGCGGTTTAGAACATTGCCAGAGTTTGTAACTCTTACTACCCCATTTTTCTCTGATGAGATCGAGTATGAAGATGTAGCGGTGCAAAAACATCTGAAAAAGGGTAATCCCGCTTTAATAAAGGATGCTTACAAAAAACTGAAGGAAGTCAGAGATTTCTCGTCAATTGAAGATTTAGAAAGTTGTTTGCGATCAATAACAACAGAACATAACATTGGGTTTGGCAAATTGGCTCAGCCGATAAGAGTCGCTCTGATAGGAAAAAGTGCAAGTGCGGGAATCTTTGAAACTTTAGAACTTTTAGGTAAAGACAAAACCCTAAAAAGGCTGGAACACACAATAAATACTTTTTTATCAGACTAATACTGGATTTTCCAGAAAACGACTGTAGAATTTAATGACTGTTAGAGTATTCATCGCAATAGAAATTAATAGTGAAATAAAGGACAAGCTATCTGAATATTTGAGCAAGCTAAAGATGACTGGTGCCGATGTTAAATGGGTTTCACCTGAGAATATTCATTTGACTTTGAAATTTATTGGATACATAGAGAAGGAAGCCCTTACCAACTTGAATGAAATTATTAATGATGCCGTTAGTGGTATAGATCCTTTCAGTATCAGCATTAGTAATATTGGAGCATTTCCAAGTCTTAATAAACCACGTGTGGTTTTTGCTTGTGTATATGAATGTGGTAACAACCTTCTCAGGATTTATGAAAAGCTTGACAAAGGAGTTGGGCAGCTTGGTATAAAAAAGGAATCAAAAAAATATGTCGGACATATTACACTTGGCAGAGTCAAATCACAGAAAAACATTTCCAAACTAAAAAATACATTAAATGTAGGAGCAGAGTGTTTCTTTGGTCGCGAAAAGGTAACATCTCTATCATTAATACAAAGCAGATTGACCCCAACAGGCCCACTTTATACGAGATTAAACAATTTTATATTAAACTAAAATGAAAAAAGTAAAAATCAAATATTCACCGAAGCATAACTGGATTGAGTTAAAAAGGAAAGTAGTAACAATTGGGATAACTGATTATCTTATAGGCGAACTTGGAGATCTCATAGACCTTTGTTTGCCAAAAGTAGGAGAAGAAGTAATTGATGGTATATCATATGGTGAGGTCGAATCCGTTAATACTCTTCATGATTTAATAGCCCCATTAAATGGTGCCATTGTTAAGGTAAACTCCAATTTGGCTACAAGTTTAAAAGCTTTGCAGAGAGATCCCTATGGGGATAGTTGGTTCATTAAGGTTAGATTGCCAGAGGACTATTGCCTTGATTTCCTTATGGATGAAGATGAATATGAGGAGTACACAAAAAGTATTAAGAAAAAAGCAAAAAAAGCCGGAAAGAAAAAAGTAGAGGCAAAAAAAGAGGTTGAGAAACAGACAACGAAGAAGGCAGTGAAAAAGGTAGCGAAGAAGGCAGTGAAAAAGGTAGCGAAGAAGGCAGTGAAAAAGGTAGCGAAGAAGGCAGTAAAAAAAGTAGTGAAGAAAGCCGTAAAAAAGAAGACAGTGGCCAAAAGCAAGAAACGGTAAGCGAGCGGGATATAATTTCTTCTCGTGCCATTAATAAAGAGATATTATTTACAATGATAAAAAGTGAATGACCCGAAAAGGATTGAAAATAAACATTGGAATCTAAAAGATATATTTAAGATTTTTGTGCTCTACCTGCTTTTGATGTTGGCAGGGATACCTGTTTTTATAAAAGGATTTAAACAGGTTCTTGGATTAGACTTAGTAGAGACATTCGGGCAGAATACGATTCTTCTTAGTTTGTCACTGGTTGTAAATATAGTAACATGCATCTATATTTTTAATATCGTCCGGACAGGATATGGCTTGCCTGTAGCATCATTAGGTTTGACTATCCATAACTGGAAAAGCGATGTTAAGACCGGCCTGAAACATTACCTGATAGTTCTTCCTGTTATACTTGCATCTGGTTTTATAGTAGATTCCGCTTTGAGAGCGTTTGGAATAGAACCGGAACAGCAAGACATTATCAGTAAGCTTCTGAGTGAGGACTCTTTAGGGGTTCTTGCTTTTATGGTTTTCTTCGGGATGTTAGCTGCACCGATTGTAGAGGAGCTCATTTTTAGAGGATTCCTGCAGTCTGCCGTAAGAATTACTTGCAGCAGCTTGCAAACTATTCTTATTAGCGGATTTATTTTTGCGTTGATACACTGGAACGCCCATGTGTTCTTACAGATTTTTGTTTTAGGTCTCATGTTAGCCTATTTATTTGAGAAAACCGGATCGTTGGTTGCTCCAATAACCGTCCATATTTGTCATAATACTGTTACATTAGCTTTTTTAATTTCTTACAAACATATATTAAAGAGTCATGTTTAAGAGCATTGAAGAACAACTTAATATTATTAAGCGCGGAGTTTTAGAAATTGTTCGTGAAGAAGAGCTCGTTGAAAAACTAAAAAAATCTATAAAAACACAAACTCCATTGCGGGTTAAATTAGGACTTGACCCTACCGCGCCAGATATACATATTGGAAATGCAATCCCAATTCATAAGCTGCGTAATTTTCAGGAACTTGGCCATACGGCAGTTCTCATCATTGGAGATTATACCGCAATGGTTGGTGATCCGTCCGGTGTGAATAAAACCAGGCCTCAACTAACGCAAGAAGACATAGACAATAATGCGAAAACCTATCTGAACCAGATAGGAAAAATACTGGATATTGAAAAAACTGAAATTCGCTATAATAGCGAGTGGTTTAAAGAGATGAAATTTACTGATGTAATTACACTTACCTCTAAGATGACGGTGGCTAGAATGATGGAGAGAGATGATTTTTCAAAGAGATATTCTTCAGGAGTGCCTATCAGCCTTCACGAATTTATTTATCCATTAATGCAGGGATACGATTCAATAATGGTGAAAAGTGATATAGAAATAGGTGGTACAGATCAGATATTCAGCCTACTTGTCGGACGTGATCTTCAAAGAGATGCAAAAATGGAACCTCAGACAGCACTCACCACTCCCTTACTGGAAGGAATTGACGGGAATAAAAAGATGAGTAAGAGCCTGGGTAACTATATTGGTATATATGAAGAGCCAAAAGAAGTATTTGGCAAGACAATGAGGATAAGTGATGACCTTATGCGTAAATATTTTGAGCTGGCAACTGACATGGCTATGGAAGAGATAGAAAGCACATTAGATGGACATCCGCGCGAGGCAAAGATCGTCTTGGGAAAAGCTATTGTAAGCCGGTATTACGATAATGAGGCTGCAGAGAAAGCAGCAGAGGAATTTGACAGGATTTTTAAAGAACATAAAATTCCGGACGATATTCCACAAATAGCACTCCCTTCTAATGAAAACGGAAATCACAAAATATGGATAGTAAAGTTATTGGTGGATCATGGTTTTGCGTCCACCAATGGAGAGGCGAGAAGATTGATTACTCAAGGAGGAGTAAGTATTGATAATAAAAAATATACAGATCCGGCACAAGAAATAAGTTTGCAGGATGATATGGTGCTTAAAGTAGGAAAACGACGTTTTGCGAAAATTGTTATAACTCGCTAATATCTTTTGATTACCACATTCTTTCTCAATTTCTTTATATACTCCTTCTTTACCTTAACAAATTTTTCTCTAAAAAGTGTATTGCGGATCTCTTCCTGTACTTTCATAAAGGACAATGTTTGAGCCTGAACAATCTCTTCTATCTTAAAAATGTGGTAGCCTAGCGATGACTTTATCACATGGCTTAGTTCGCCTTCCTTCAAATGAGAAATGGCAGCAACCAGATCTTTTCTAAAACCCTTTACTTCACCAAATCCCCACAAACCTCCTCTGCCGGCATGCGGTCCACGTGAGTGCTCTTTTGCCAAAGCCTCGAAGTCTTCGCCATTTTTCAATCTGCTTAATAGATCTTCTGTAGTTTTTTTTGCCTCTTCATCTGAATCATAACTTGAACGTTTTATCAATATATGCCTGAAACTCGTACTGCCTTTCATTGAAAATTTATCAATGTGATCTTGGTAATAGCGTTTAATTGCTTTAGGTGTGACTACTATTTTTCTATAAACATTTGCACGCATAATTTCTTCGATTAATAGATCTTTCCTTAGTTCGGTTCTTTTCTTAAGAGGGTTGAATCCCTGTTTATTGGCCAATTCATAATATTTGTAGACAGAGCCTACCTGGTCAACAGCACCTTTCTCGAATGTATCAACACTTTTTTCAATCTGTTCTTCCAGCTCCGGAGTATCAATCAAAAGTTTCTTTGCTTCCTGTACAAGTATTTTTCTATCAATTAATTCATCAATGGCATTCTCAATTATCTCTTGTTTTTTTGATTCCAGCCCTGCCTCAGAGTATTTTTGTGCGGCAATTCTGAATGCTTCATAAGCTCGCTTTTGGATATCAAATTCTGTAATTATTTCACCGTTAACGATAGCACGTACGGCATTTAAATTTTCAGCACTTATATGATGCAAATAAAACAGTTGTACAACAAAAAAGGCCAGGAATAATTTTAGAATATTCAAGAGTTATTTCCTCCTGCACTGTTAATTGTAAGTTTATAATGAAGTGAAGTATACAATTCAGTAGGTAATCTGTCATCTATCATTTTTTGTTTATCTGTAACGTTAAGAACGCTGTCATTCCTGCAATCTGTTGAGTGGGAATTTCGCTCGCCTGATTCCTATTTTCCATGAGTATACTGAAGTTATTCAACAATCGCTCAACTTATTTTGGAATTAACAAGTTTTTCACGAAATCTGCTGTATCATAAGGTGACATCCTCTTTCGAGGTAGTGTAAGATGCAGTTCGTTGCTGGCTACCACTTTTACCATTTTTTTAGCATTTTTAAAGAGTGTTTCTGCTTTTTGCAGATTTTCTACCTGAAGTAAGATAGTGCCGTCTACTCGTATGAGTGAAAGGACATGAGAAGCTTGTGCTGCTATTCTTATTGCACATTCCATTAATAGGTTTTTAACATATTCAGGTGTTGGACCAAATCTATCAGCAAGCTCCTTTCCCATCTCCTCTATCTCGTGTTTAGAAGATAGACGATTCACCTTCCTGTATATTTCTATTTTCAGTTTCATGTCAGGGATATAGTTGTCCGGTAGATATGAATCCAGGTTTAAGTTTATATGGATATCATTGTAGTCCTGAACCGGCTCATTTTTAGCCTTACGAATCACAATTTCAAGCAGCCTGCAGAACATTTCATAGCCGACCGCGGCGATATGTCCATGCTGTTCTATGCCTAAAATGTTCCCTGTCCCTCGAATCTCAAGATCTCGCATTGCAATCTTAAAGCCAGCTCCAAGTTCAGAAAAGTCAATAATTGCCTTTAACCTTTTTTCAGCTTCCGGTGTAACCGGTCTGTTTATTGGCAATAAGAGATAGGCGTATGCACGGTGCTTGTAGCGTCCTACCCGACCTCGTAATTGATGCAAATCAGCCAAACCAAAATGATCCGCTTCATTAATAAATATCGTATTTACATTCGGAATGTCGAGGCCGGATTCTATTATTGTTGTAGATACAAGGATATCTGCTCTTCCGTCTATAAATTCTGACGTTTTTTTCTCCAGTGCTCCTTCCGGCATTTGTCCATGAGCAACAGTAATGCTTGCTTCCGGGACTATCTTTCCAATAGTTTCTGCAATACGATTTATATTTCTTACTCGATTGTGTACAAAATATACTTGCCCATCACGATTCAATTCGTGAAGTATAGCATTTCGTATTACCTCAGGATCGAAACGTAATAAATTTGTCTGTATTGATTGTCTGTCTTGGGGTGCCGTATTCAAAGATGAAATATCTCTTATGCCTAGAAGGGACAAATGCAACGTGCGAGGGATTGGAGTTGCTGTTAACGTGAGGACATCAACCGATTCTCTCAGCTTCTTCAGTTTCTCCTTATGCGCTACACCAAATCTTTGCTCCTCATCTATGACTATCAATCCGACGTCCTTGAATGTAACATCTTTCTGAACCAATCTGTGTGTTCCGATTACAATATCGATACTTCCCTCCTTTAAATCCTCCAATATCTCCTTTTGCTCTTTTCGGGTTTTAAATCTGCTTAACACATCAATATTAATGGGATAGTCTGCCATTCTGTCAACAAATGTCCTGTAATGCTGCTGAGCCAGTAAAGTTGTCGGCACTAGGATGGCTACCTGCTTTCCATACATAACGGTTTTAAATGCCGCCCTTATCGCAATCTCTGTTTTTCCATATCCCACATCTCCACAGATTAGCCTGTCCATAGGCTTTGATGATTCCATGTCACGCTTAATATCACTGATAACCTGTAGCTGATCTTCAGTTTCCTGGAAAATAAATTCCGACTCAAACTTGCTCTGCCATTCGGAATCTTTCGGGTAGGCAATGCCCTGTTTTGCTTCTCTGATTGCCTGCATGGAAATGAGTTCGGTTGCCATGTCCTGAACTGCTGCTGTTGCTATCTGTTTTTTTCTTTCCCATGTTTTGTTTCCCAATTTACTTAACTTTGGTTTACGCTCAGAGCCGGATATGTATTTCTGTACTAACTCAATCTTTGCTGCAGGCACATAGACCTTTGCTTTTTCGGCAAACTCAAGTGCAAGAAATTCACCATAACTACCTGACTCATTATCGCTATTTAGTATTTGCATACCGAGGAACCTTGCTATGCCGTGGCTCGCATGTACTACCAGATCTCCCACGGCTAAATCAAGAAATGAGTCAATTGCCTTTGACGGAATCAGACTCTTTGGCTCTCTTCTCAGCCGGTAGCGGTGGAATATCTCATGATGAGTAAGAAACGCGGTTGAGATATCCTCAAATAAAAAACCGTGGTTGAGGCGCCCGATCTGATATTCTACACGATTGGAAAGAGAACGTTTACCTGCGATCTTCTTCGCCCTTTTTGGTTTTATCTTACGGGAGGTTGGTTGGGAATTAATGTCCGGCGACAGAAATTCGCTCAGCCTCTGTTCTTCAGCTTGATTACTGCAGAATATTATGGTGTTTTTGTAAGAGGTTCTTATTTCCCCGATCTTTTGAATTGAGTTATCGACATCATGATCGAAATAATCCAGGGCCTTTATGTTAAATGAAAATGTATGATTACGTTTAAGTGTTAACCGGGAAAGATATATCTTTCTGAAATCTTTGCATGATTCTAAGATACGATTGAAAGAAAAAATCTTGTCGTGAGATTGCAAGTTATTGTTTATGTGTTCTGCCTTGCTTTCTATATTTTCAAATTCTTTAAAAATGATCCAGGACTCTTTTGGTATATAATCAATGAGGGAACTGAACTTGCTTCTCTTTCTGCCAGACTTCTCTGGCCGAGATGGCTTGGCTGCTGGATGAGTAGGCACATTTATCTGCTCAGCCTGTACGCCAAGTATTTTACACTCATTTACTTTCTTTGCTGATAATTGTGTTTCTGTGTTAAATATACGGATAGAGTCGATTTCATCCCCAAAGAACTCAATGCGATAAGGCATTTCATCTGCTATATTACCAGTCGAAACATCATTGCCCTGTTCGTGTTCATTCAGGGAAGAGAATGGAAAGATATCAATAATTCCACCTCTCAGGCTGAATTCTCCGGGCAGTTCAACTATGCCTGCTCGCTCAAAACCACCTTTAATCAACCACTCTACAATAAACTCCTGTTTGCACTCTTGCCCGATCTTGATTGTGAGTATATTTTTTTCTATTGCTTCCGGCGGTGGGACATGTTGTAAGAGTGACTGAATCGGGGTAATGATAATCCTACAGGTAGATATACAGTTACCTGATAACAGCTTATACAAAACATTAATTTGCTGAACACAGGTGTTAGTATCAGGAAGTGATTCAACAGAGATTGCGTCTTCTGATACAGGGAAAAAGAGAGGGCTTTTATGAAGAAATACATTTACATCCTCAACTACCTCTTCCGCCTCCTCTATGCCAGAGGTTACGAAGAGTATCTCTCCTTTTTTGGAAATGCCCTTGTCACTTGCTAGGGCAGCAATTAGAAAAGAAGCAGAAGATCCCCATAACCCCTGAACATGACAATCCTTTCCAGATATCAGGCTGTCTGCTATCTGTTTATACTTTTCGTCTTTATGAATAAGCTTAAGCACGTTTTTCATAAGGAAATTATACTTCTCTTTTTATAACCGGGCAAGAGTTTATGCTCAGATGAGTGTCAGCAGATTGTATTTTTATTTGAGGGCGAGCTTTCACTATGCAGCCTGAATACGGAAATTTAATTTTCTTAATCAGTAGTAGTTTGTGAAGTTAATGATAAAGTCACCTTGCAAGGTGACCTCATTTCCTCTAAAATGGGTGAGATAGTAAATACTATAAATAATTCTATGCTTGGTTATTACGACGTGAATAATGCTTAAAGGGTCAATCAAATGAAGTCTTCAAAATATATAGCGGCTGGTATATCCGGAGTAGCATTGATTTGGATTTTATTAGGTATTTTTTTCCTAGGAGTGGGAGGAAATGGAAAAGGATCTGTGGCGGGTACAAGCTCGACCACAAAAGTTGCAGAAGTTCGAGTTAGGGATATCGTGGCACAGCCGTATGCAAATGACATTGTTGTAACAGGGCGTACTAATGCATCGAGAACCGTTGAAATTAAGGCTAAAACCAAAGGCCAGATTCAGGTGCTTCTGCAAGAGAAAGGTGCTCGTGTCGAAGAACATGAAATTATCGCGAGAATTGAATTGAGTGATCGTGAAGCCAAAGTAATTGAAGCAAAACAGAGATTTACGCAAAGACAGATTGAATATGATGCGGCCAAATCATTGGAAGACGAGGGATTCAATTCAAAGGTCACATTAACACGATCTCTTGCTAATCTGGAGACGGCACGTGCCGAATTGACAAAGGCAGTAATTGCGCAGGAAAACACAAAAATAAAAGTGCCTTTTAAAGGATTGATTTACGATCAGCTGATTGAAGTAGGTGATTATGTTTCGGTTGGTGACACGATGTTTACAATTGTAGATATGGACCCGATTGAACTGGTAGTCTTTATTTCAGAGCGCAATATCTCCAATATCAGGCTGGGACAGGAAGCTTCAGCAGGATTTTATAATGGTGATGCCGTCAAGGGCAACGTAAGCTATATTGCCCCTGTCGCAGATCCAACTACACGAACATTCCGTGTAGAAATTTCGTCTCCTAACCCTGATTACTCAATTAAGGATGGCCTGACGGCAAAAGTCAGGATTTCTACAGAAAGAAAACTGGCGCACAAAATTTCACCCTCTGTTCTGTCACTGAATGACGTGGGTCAGATCGGAGTAAAAATTGTGGACGCTCATAACAAAGTGCAATTTGTTCCTGTAACGATTTTGTCTGACACTTCTGATTATATGTGGATTCTCGGGCTTCCGGAGAGCATTAGATTAATTACGGTGGGGCAGGACTTTGTGTCCCACGGCCAGACTGTCCAGCCGGTAGTGGCTGATGGAGAAGGTCTGTTATGATTAATGCTTCAATTCGCCACAGCCGCACTGTCATTTCAATATTGATTTTACTACTTGTTGTCGGAACGTATGCTTACATCAATATAGCTAAAGAGTCCTCTCCGGATATTGACATCCCGCAAATTTATATCTCCATGTCTCTGGAAGGAATTTCTCCTGACGATTCCGAGCGATTGCTACTACGCCCGATGGAGCAGGAACTGTCAACTATTGAAGGCGTAAAGGAGATGAAGTCTACTGCTTATCAGGGCGGAGGGTTTGTTCTGTTGGAATTTCAGGCAGGGTTCAAAAAGGACAAAGCTCTGGATGATGTACAGAAGGCTGTGGATCAGGCTAGGCCTGAAT
>Ga0187827_10007536_pt1 | contig 12056 bp, 11 predicted proteins | sample ETNtaG_39_FD_167969 | JGI IMG/M metagenome (GOLD analysis project Ga0187827, IMG submission 167969) | Marine microbial and viral communities from oxygen minimum zone, Eastern Pacific Ocean - ETNP2014_SV_150_PacBio MetaG (Illumina Assembly) | ecosystem: Environmental > Aquatic > Marine > Hypoxic... | reverse complement strand
GAGTCAATTTCGGATGATAGCATAGTCCGGGTATATAAATACCGTTGTCCTTGGCCGCCTTAAATATATTCGTACCTTTGGGGACACTAACAAGTTTATTATCTATTGTAATATTTATCATAATTACTTAATTGCCATAAAATTACACTTGGCATAACAGAGGTTACACTCAATACATTTTTCCTTGTCAATAAAGGCAACTTCTTCGCGCGATCCGGATATTGCATCCACCGGACAATTTTTTATACACAGCGTACACTTCGTACACTTATCGGGATTAACCGTGTATTTATGAAGCGCAACACATGACGCAGTCGGACACTCCTTATCACGAATATGTGCCAGATATTCATCACGAAAATATCTGATAGTAGACTTAATCGGATTTGGAGCCGACTGCCCTAAACCACATAGTGACATCGTCCTTACCTCATCACTCATTTTTTCCAATATTTCAATGTCTTCCTCTTTACCTTCACCCTGAGTAATCCTGTTAAGAATATCCAGCATAAGCACTGTACCAACCCTGCACGGAGGACATTTCCCACAGGACTCACTGGTACAAAAATCAAGAAAGAATCTTGCCAGATCGACCATACACGTAGTCTCATCCAATACGACAAAGCTCCCTGAACCCATCATGGCACCAGCCTCTTTCAATGATTCAAAGTCTATGGGAGTATCAAGATATGCTTCCGGCAGACAGCCACCTGATGGCCCTCCGATCTGTACCGCCTTGAATTTTTTCTTTTTTGGAATCCCCCCGCCCATATCAAACACAATCTCTCTGATAGTAGTGCCCATGGGAACCTCAACCAGGCCCGCTCGTTTTACATTCCCGGTTAGTGAAAATATTTTAGTCCCCTTACTCTTTTCAGTACCGATTCTTGAATACCACTCAGCACCTCTATCAATGATCATGGGTACATTGGCAAATGTTTCAACATTATTCAAGCTGGTGGGCCTATCCCATAACCCGGCCTCCACTGATTGTGGTGGTCTGGTCCTGGGCATTCCACGTTTACCTTCGATCGAGAACTGCATTGCGGTGGACTCTCCACACACAAAAGCACCTGCCCCCTCCTTTAGTGTGATATCAAGACAGTATTTGCTACCCAAAATATTTTTCCCCAGAAACCGGTGTTCTTTTGCCTGTTTAATCGCAAGATGCAGCCGCTCGATAGCCAACGGGTACTCAGCACGCACATATATATAACCTTTCGTAGCACCAACAGCATACCCTCCGATAATCATACCTTCCAGGACAGCATGCGGATCACCCTCCAAAAGGCTTCTATCCATGAAAGCACCAGGATCCCCTTCATCAGCATTACATATAATATATTTCTGGTCAGCAACATATTTAGAACATGATTCCCATTTCCAGCCGGTGTCAAAACCCCCTCCACCACGGCCCCTCAAACCAGACATACCAACCTCACTGATGACAGCCAACTCCTTCATCCCCAGTGCTTTCTTGAGAGCTTTATACCCTCCACGCTCTATGTATTCTTCTATGCTATCCGGATCAATTATTCCGCAGTTTCTGGATACATGTTTAATCTGCCTTTTATTCTGAGCAAGGTCATCAAAAAAAGGCACGTCCTTGTACTTATTAGACGTTTTACCATTAAGATACATTTGTGATAGAGCAAATTTCTTTACTACCTTCCCATCCACTATATGCTCTTCCACTATCTGTGGCACCATATCCGGTTTTACACCTTCGTAAGTCACTCTGGTATGACCGGGAATTATTACGTCTACAAGTACCTCGTGAGAACACATTCCAATACAACCTGTGCGGATAACGTCAATTGATTGTTTTTGTTTTTTCAATTCTTTTTCTATGCTTGCCAAAACTCCATTTGCGCCGGCACCCAATCCACATGTGCCCATGCCAATCATAATCTTTGGCTTTTTTTGGATCGATTTTTTCCTTAAAGTAGATATATTATTTTTTACCATCTTGTTATATTTCTCACGGTAGCCTTATCTCTCAAACCTAAGACATGTCGTTGCTATTTAATTGCCATAAAGTTACATTTGTCATAGCACAAATTACACTCGATGCACTTCTCTTTGTCAATGAATGCGACTTCTTCACGTGATCCAGATATTGCATCCACCGGACAATTCCTTATACATAAAGTACACTTCGTACACTTACCAGGATCAACCGTATATTTATGAAGAGCAACACATGACGAAGTAGGACACTCCTTGTCCCTGATATGTGTCAGATATTCATCACGAAAATACCTGAGAGTAGACTTCACAGGATTCGGTGCTGACTGACCCAATCCACAAAGTGACATCACCCTGACCTCTTCACTCATCTCTTCTAAAACATCAATATCCTCTTCTTTGCCTTCTCCCTGTGTAATTCTGTTTAGAATATCCAGCATGAGAAAGGTACCAACCCTGCATGGAGGACATTTACCACAGGATTCGCTAGTACAAAATTCCAGGAAAAACCTTGCCATATCAACCATACATGTAGTTTCGTCAACCACAACAAGGCTTCCCGACCCCATCATGGCCCCAGCCTCTTTTAATGATTCAAAATCTATGGGAGAATCAAGATATGCTTCCGGCAAACATCCACCTGAAGGCCCTCCTATCTGAACCGCCTTAAATTTTTTCTTTTTTGGAATCCCTCCACCGATGTCAAACACAATCTTCCTTACGGTTATGCCCATCGGAACTTCAATCAGACCCGTATTCTTTACATTCCCCGTAAGTGCAAATATCTTTGTACCCTTACTCTTTTCTGTACCTATCCGTGAAAACCATGCCGCACCACGATTAATAATAATGGGTACATTAGCAAAAGTTTCAACATTGTTTAAACAAGTTGGTTTATTCCATAAACCTGCCTCTACTGACTGCGGAGGCCTGGTTCTGGGCATACCACGTTTGCCTTCAATCGAGAACTGCAGCGCCGTTGACTCACCACAGACAAAAGCTCCAGCACCTTCTTTGATAATGATATCCAGGTTATATTTACTCCCAAGTATATTCTTTCCTAAATACCGCTTCTCTTTTGCCTGTTTAATAGCAATGTGCAATCTTTCGATAGCCAGAGGATACTCGGCACGCACGTATATGTAACCGCTTGTCGCACCAATTGCATACCCCCCGATGACCATACCTTCCAGCAGAGCGTGTGGATCCCCCTCCATAATGCTCCTGTCCATAAATGCTCCGGGGTCACCTTCGTCGCCGTTACAGACAACATATTTCTCATCATCATCAAATTTAGCACATGATTCCCATTTCCAACCGGTCTCAAAACCACCACCACCACGACCCCTGAGTCCTGATTTACTTATCTCTGCTATTACATCCTGCGGTGACATCCCGGCTAATGTCTTTTCAAGCGCTTTATATCCGCCTTTTATAAGATACTCATCTATCTCTTCAGGATTGATTACCCCGCAATTACCCAGTACAAGCCTTTCCTGATGGGCATGAAAATTGTGATAATCGTGCTTTGCCAGCCACTTTTCCACAGGTTTACTGTTGATAAGATGATCTTCAACTATCTGCGGCACCATGTCGACAGTTACCCTCTCATACGTCTGGGTCTTAGTTTCGGGAATACTAATGTCAACAAGTACATCTTTTGCACACAAACCTCTGCAACCTGTTTTTGCCGTCTTACACACTCGCTTCCCAATAGCGGCATCCAGCTTTTTCTTTTTTATCTCTCTTTCAAATACAGCAAATACCTTATCTCCGCCTGCGGCAATTCCACCTGTGCCCAGACAAACAGAAATTATTGATTTGCCATCATTATTACTGCTTTTGGCTCGAACTTTTTCAGTTTTGGTTCTACCGCTCATTCATTATTATTAGAAGACTATCACATGCTTAGAATATCATTTGTATCTTAATTCTTACTTTGTGTAACCATCCAAAACACCATCAAGTTTGTCTGGTGATAGAGTTCCGTGGACATCCTTGTCAAAGACAACAACCGGAGCTATTCCACAAGCACCAACACACGGTACTTCCTCAAAGGTGAACATCTTATCTTCCGTAGTTTCATCCTTTTTTATCTTAAACCTTTTCTCGATTCTGGCAGAAAGGTTCTTTGAGTTCTTCACATGACACGCAGTACCACAACACACCTTAATTATGTGCTTACCACGTGGTTTCAGATGAAATTGAGCATAAAATGTTGCAACTCCAATAATCTCGCTAGCACTTATATTTAATCGCTCTGAAACGATATTCACGATCGGTTCCTGTAAATATCCGTATGCATTCTGTATCTGCTGTAATACAGGGATTAAACACCCGTCTATGCCCTCATATTTATCCAATATCTCTTCTGCTTTAGATAAATCTAAGGTTTCCTCTTTTACAGCCTGTTTTTTCTTTTTACCCATTCTCTTTAATCTTAAAAACTCTAACGGTCTATTTCGCCTAAGACAATATCCAAACTTCCGATCACAGCGACCACATCAGCAAGAAGGCGGCCTACTACCATCTTTTCAATCGCCTCCAAGTTAACAAACGACGGAGGCCTGATTTTTATTCTATATGGATTCTTCGTCCCGTCACTGACTATATAATATCCAAGTTCACCCTTTGGAGCCTCTACGCAAGCATATACTTCACCAGCCGGCGGACAAATACCACCGGTTACAACTTTAAAATGGTGAATGAGAGACTCCATACTTTGCTTGAGATCTTCTTTTTTCGGTAAAGCGACATCAGGTATGTTTGCAATATATTCACCATCAGGAAGATTATCCATAGCCTGACGTGTAATTTCATTGCTCTGCCGCATCTCTTCTAGCCTTACCAGATAACGATCGTATACGTCACCGTTCTCACCAACAGGCACAATAAAGTCCATCTCGTCATATGACGAATAGGGTTCAGATTTTCTAACGTCCCACCTGACACCGGAACCCCTTACACACGGCCCACTCAATCCATAATTTATTGCATCTTCCGCAGAAATCACTCCAACCCCTTTTGTCCTCATCATCCATATCTTATTCTTTGTCAAAAGAGTTTCGTAATCTCTTAACCTGCCCAGGAAATCGTTAACAAATTCCCTTGTCTTTTCAATAAAACCATCAGGCAAATCCTTTGCAACACCGCCTATCCTGATGTATGAAAGGTTCATTCGTGCACCAGCAACCATTTCAAAAATATCATTGAGCGTTTCTCTCTCCCGGAAACAGTAGAAAAAAACAGCCATTGCACCTATGTCAAGTGCATGGGTTGCCAGCCATAAAAGGTGTGATGACATCCTGGTGAGCTCACACATGATGACTCTTATATATTGTGCTCTTTTGGGAACTTCTATATCCAGTAATTTCTCTACCGCAAGAGCATAGCCCATGTTATTAGACATTGGAGCCAGATAATCCAGACGATCGGTAAGAGGAATAAATTGATGGTATGTTTTATGTTCCGCAAGCTTTTCTATACCACGGTGAAGATACCCGATATCAGGCGTAACCTTGACTACGGTCTCGCCATCCAGCTCCAGCAGTAGTCGCAAAACACCATGCGTACTGGGATGCTGTGGGCCCATATTAATGGTCATTACCTGCTCTTTTGTCGCTGCCGTCATTGTTTTCCTTCTCGGTAAATACCCTTTAGCGTTTCCGGCTGCCTGCCTTTAAGCGGATAATCCTTTCTCAAAGGATGTCCTTCAAAACCTTCCGGTGTTAGAATTCTCTGTAAATTCGGATGGCCATTAAAGATTATGCCAAACATATCGTAAGCTTCTCTCTCATGCCAATCTGCCGTCTTCCAGACATTAGTGACAGTATCGATACTCGGATCCGAAGCGGGTATTTTCACTTTGAGCCGCACTCTGTGATTCAACTTTATCGAATATAAATGATAAACCACTTCAAAATTATTGCTACGTTCTAAACGGGACAAATCTACACCACACAAGTCTGAAAGATAATCAAAATCTGATTCGCGATCCTCACAGAGAAATTTTGCAGCTCTTTGTATGTAATCCTTATTTATGTTTATGGTCAATTCACCTCTGAACGATTTTCCGCCAATTACTGCTTCCGGAAACTTCGCTTTTAATCTTTTCCCTATCGTAACATCTTCAGTCATTGTATTTAACTTTATATAGTGAAACTAAGTTAACGTAATTATTTCCTATCTGGATTATCCAGAACAGATTCACCTTTTATCTTCTCCTGTAATTCCATTACTGCATGTATCAGTGCCTCTGGTCTTGGTGGGCATCCCGGCAAATAGATATCAACAGGAACAATCTCATCCACGCCTTGAACGGTTGCATAAGTATCAAAAATACCACCGGAAGACGCGCACGCTCCCATTGCGATTACCCACTTAGGTTCCGGCATCTGGTCGTAAATCTTCCTCGTCACAGCAGCCATTTTATATGTTACTGTACCGGCAACTATCATCAAGTCAGACTGCCTCGGTGAAAACCTGAATACTTCAGCCCCAAACCGGGCAAGATCATATCTGGGTGCCACTGAAGACATCATTTCAATGGCACAACATGCTAAACCGAAAGGCATAGGCCAGAGTGAATTTTTCCTGGCCCAATTAACCACCTTGTCAATATTCGTGGTAAGTATGTTATCTCCAAAAACTGTCTCTATTCCCATTCAAGCCCCCCTCGCTTCCAGATGTACACATAGCAAAACAACAAAATTATTATGAATATTGCCATTTCTATTAAACCAAAGAGTTTCAATGACTTAAACGCAACCGCCCATGGATAAAGAAAAACCACCTCTATATCAAATACAACAAACATCATTGCAATTAGATAAAATTTGACAGAAAATCGCTCTCTCGCTGTACCTGTTGGTTCTATACCACATTCGTACGGGGAAAGCTTCTCTGCAGACGGTTTTTGTCGACCGACAGAAGCGGAAAGTATGAGGTTAGAAATGGCAAAACCCATTACTACTAAAAGCAGAATCAGGATTGGAAGATAACTTACTAACATAAGTATATATTATTTCGTATTTATATTAAGATTACTATTTTTATCTATCAATTTCGCTCAAACTGAACAATATGGGATTTTATCATAAATAACAAATTAGTAAACAAAATATTTTACAAGGTACTTATACATGTAAGTATTTATATTATTTGGACATACGATAGAGAATTTTACTCAGAACATGATACTTGCGCCTGTCAAATATCTGAATTCATTTCTCAAGAATTGAATCCCTAAATACTTCAAGTGCATAATCAATATCAGATTTGTTCAAATCCTTATGTGTGACCATCCTTCCGGAATCTTTAAAAAGATGGACAACATAAACACCTTTTTTGGTGACATTATCCACAAACTCTTTACAGCCCAGCTTTGGTAGTTCAAATTTGAAACAGATAATATTTGTTTGTACGGTTTTCAGATTAATAGTAAAGCCTTCTATTCCCTCAAGACCATTGGCAAGATATCTTGCATTATCATGGTCCTCAGCCAATCTATCAATCATCTCCTCTAACGAAATGATGCCGCAAGCTGCCAAAATCCCTGTCTGTCGCATGACACCTCCCAACATCTTTCTGATGCGTCGAGCTTCTTTTATAAATACCTTCGTACCAGCTATGATAGAACCCACAGGTGATGCCAATCCCTTCGAGAGACAAAACATAACGGAATCACAATCCCCGGTTAACTCGACAACATCAACACCTTGGGTAATTGCGGAATTGAAAACCCTTGCACCATCCAGATGGAATCTCAGATTGTGTTTCTTTGCAATTCGAGAAATCTCAAATGTCTCTTCAGGAGTAACCACTGTTCCGCCTGCCAGATTGTTACTGTTTTCGAGGACAATAAGAGATGTTTTGGGGGAATGAATGTTATCCAGATTAATGTTTGATTCAAGCTCATTCAGATCAAAATGGCCAGATCCATCTACATCCAGGGGACATATTGTTGTGCCGGTTAGCGCAGCTGTGTTACCGGCTACCAGTGTATTTATGTGAGCAAATTTATCACATATCAAACCTTCACCGGGCTTTGCATGCACCATTATTGCGATCAAATTCCCCATTGTACCACTGGGGACAAAAAGAGCGTCTTCCTTCCCAACACAGTCAGCCGCCATTTTTTCAAACCTGTTTGTGGTAGGATCGTCACCAAACCCATCATCACCTACCTCCGCACCCTTCATGGCCTGACGCATCTTTGGTGTAGGCCTGGTAACTGTATCACTTCGCAGATCGACAATTCGCATTATTCATTTATACTGTCTTCACCATCGTTATAGTGCCGAGAAACCTCTCTCTCTCCTTCGGTAGTATAATTACTGACATGAATCTCTCCAGTGGACTCAATAACCTCTCTGGCCAAATCCATAAAATCCTGTGTACCACGGCTATCAGGTGCGTACAGAGTAATCGGCTGTCCGGAAATAGGACATTCTGCAAGTTGAGTGTTCTCCCTGATAATAGATTTGAATAATTTATCATGAAACTTACCACTGATCGTCTCCACAACCTTATTGCTCAGGTTTGTTCTTTTATCAAACATACAGGCAATAATGCCTGTGACTTCAAGGAGAGGGTTGAGAGTGTCCTTGACCAGATTTACCGTATTAATCAAAGTGACCAGACCATTTAGAGCCATTACCTTTGTTTCCAGCGGAATAAAAACTTCCCTCACTGCTGACAACGCGTTAACGGTAAGTAATCCAAGCGAGGGAGGGCAATCCAGAATGATGTATTCAGCGCGGCAATTACTATACAAATAATGATCCTTTAGAAGATTAATACTTTTTTTCAATATAGTATCGTTTTCCAGCCTGTTTGCTAATGTTCGTTCAATCGAAGCCAGAGTGACGTTTGATGGGGCAATCCACATATTTTCTACACATGTGTCGTGTAAAATCTTGCTTATAGGCATTTCATCATTGAACACGTTAATCATTGATTTGTGCAGATTATATATATCTATTCCCATCCATGAACTTGAATTACCCTGCGGGTCAAGATCTATTAATACTACCCTTTTGCCAAGCTTTGCAAGACAGGCACTTAAATTAACGGCCGTCGTTGTTTTGCCGACACCCCCCTTTTGATTTATTAATGCGATGGTTCTCAACCGAACTCCTTTTACTAATTTATGTGTTTTTCGAAAACCTCTTTATCCTCACCATCACCGACTATAACCAGAACAGGTTTTACCCCTGGTACACAATCAAGAATTATAGTTAAAGTATCTGAGAATTGCTATAACTTTTTGGGTTTAAAGGGTTTTTGTTGCAATAGTTACACTCTCTTTCAAAACAGCAACATAAGGCAAATTCCTGTACCTGTTGTCAAAATCAAGGCCGTAACCGACTACAAATTTATCCTCAATCTCAAAGCAACAATAATCCGGCTCTATTTCTATCTCCCTCCTTGCCTTTTTATTAAGGAGCACGCACACTTTTATCGATAGCGGATTATGTTCTGAGAGTATCCGTATAATTTCAGAAAGCGTCTTCCCTGTATCCAGTATATCATCTACGATAAGAACATGTTCATCCTTAACGTTTACATTGATATTATGGATAATTTCTGTCTCTGCCGCTGCAGTAGTAGAAGTGCCTGAATACGTGTTAGCCTTGATAGTATCTATTCTGACAGGTAAAGGTATCTGTCGAATTAAGTCGGACAGGAAGACGAGGCCACCATTTAAAACCCCGATTACGGTAAGATTCTTATGCTTATAGTCGACGGCAAGTTTTTGTGCGATCGCACTAACCCTGTTTTTGATTTCAGCTTCAGAGAATAAGACCTCTCCAATATCATTTTTCATAAATGTTTTAAGAAACACATCATGGGAATAATTACCTGGAAAATACAGTATCTAAAATCCCTTAAATACTAAGGCGCATAATCAATTTCAAAATATAACCGCGAAACGTGTTATATGTCAAATATTTAATAGAAGACAAAATAGTCACAATTTTATGATTTTGTCAAATAAATAGGTTGATAGGAAATAAATAAAGAATAAAATATAGGGTTTAAACTAAGGTTAGCAAAATATAACCAATAAAATTTTCAGGAGAAAAGATGATGCCTATTTTTAATGATATCCTTGCGACTATCGGAGGAACACCCATTGTAAAAATAAATAAAATACCTGACGAGAAGTGTGCGAACCTTTTTGGAAAATTAGAGATGTTTAATCCTGCCGGCAGCGTCAAAGATCGTATAGGCCTGGCTATGATAGAGGATGCAGAAAAAAAGGGTTTGCTGAAACCCGGAGATACGATAGTAGAACCTACATCTGGCAATACAGGAATTGCTCTGGCAATGGTAGCTACAGTTAAAGGGTACAAAGCGGTCTTTACCATGCCTGAAACAATGAGCCTGGAGAGACGGGCCCTTCTCAGATACTTTGGAGCCGAAATTGTCCTGACAGAAGGGCCAAAAGGCATGAAGGGTGCTATTGAAAAAGCAGCAGAACTGGTAAAAGAGAAAGGTTATTTCCAGCCTCAACAATTCGACAATCCTGCCAATTCACAAATCCACAAGGAGACAACCGGCCCAGAAATAGTTAATGATTTCGAGGACAAAGAACTTCACTGTTTTGTCGTTGGTGTCGGAACCGGTGGTACAATCTCAGGTGCAGGTGAGGTGCTGAAAAAGAACTTCAGCGACATAAAGAATATTGTGGTAGAACCTGCAGAATCTCCGGTTCTGTCAGGTGGGCAACCGGGCCCTCACAAAATCCAGGGAATCGGTGCAGGGTTTGTGCCGGGCATTTACAATCAAGCGGTAGTTGATGAAGTTCGCCAGGTGACCAATGATGAAGCATTCAGTATGTCAATACGCCTTGCAAAGGAGGAAGGAATCTTCTGCGGTATCTCTTCCGGTGCAAATATGCATGTAGCGTTACAAGTCGCCAGAGAGGGGGGGGCCGACAAAAATGTTCTGGTAATTTTACCTGATACAGGTGAGCGTTATATCTCTACCGACCTGTTTAAAGCCGTAGAAAAGGACTAAAATGGACAACTCCATAAACAGTGATAAAAATGCGCCTCGTTTAAGCAACATTACCAAAGCGCTTAGTAACTCATACGAGAAACATGGTGGAATTAACCATCTGGAAGGGCCTAACCTCCCATCAAAAAAGGAAGTCCAAAAACTGGTAAAACTGCTGTTAACAATCATGTTTCCAGGTTTTTACGAGGAAACAACCGGTAATAAAGATTATCTGGACGCTTACCTCCTTGCACAATGCTCCAGTGCACTGGAATGTCTCTCTGATTTAATACAGAAGAGCTTAATGCATGAATGCAAGGAGGGGGTGAACTGTGCACGCACCGAAGGAGAGTGCTGGGACTGTTCAGTTGAAATTGCATATCTTCTACTTGAAAGTATTCCTGAGATTAGAGAAATCGTAAATCAGGATATTCATGCTGCATATAAAGGAGATCCCGCTGCGGCAAGTTATTTTGAAGTAGTATTAAGCTATCCGTCAGTAAGAGCTATTTCAGTCCATCGTCTGGCCAATTTTCTGGAACAGCAGGATGTTCCATATATACCCAGGATGATGAGCGAATACATACATGAAAAGACAGGAATAGATATCAATCCGGGAGCAAAGATAGGTCCGGGTTTTTTCATAGACCATGGAACAGGTGTAGTAATTGGAAGTACGGCTATAATTGGTAAAAATGTAAAGTTTTACCAACATGTCACATTAGGCGCATTCAGCCTGACTGACGTCGAAAAGATCAGGAAGGAAAACAAAAAGAGACATCCTACAATCGAGGATGATGTTACCATCTACGCCGGATCAACAATACTAGGCGGAGACACAATAATTCAAAAAGGTTCTATCATCGGGGGAAATGTCTGGCTGACACGATCAGTCCCTCCATATACCACTGTAACAGTTGATTCACCTTACCTTATATTCAAACATAAAGATAAGGTGAAAAAATATGAAGTCGACTACCAGATTTAATACTTCATTCTTCCAACTTTCTATTTTTGACATAACTATCCAGTTGGCTTACAACAACAGAGAAATCCTTGTCCATCAAACATTAGACTGCAAAAAT
>Ga0187827_10007535_pt1 | contig 12058 bp, 8 predicted proteins | sample ETNtaG_39_FD_167969 | JGI IMG/M metagenome (GOLD analysis project Ga0187827, IMG submission 167969) | Marine microbial and viral communities from oxygen minimum zone, Eastern Pacific Ocean - ETNP2014_SV_150_PacBio MetaG (Illumina Assembly) | ecosystem: Environmental > Aquatic > Marine > Hypoxic... | reverse complement strand
AAAATAGACGATCTAAAAAATAAACTCCAATCTGATGATCAAATTAAGAATCTGGAAGTAAGGTATGTCAATTAATAATGGATTGTTAAAGTTTTTATCTATTTTAATTATTTTTTTTATTCTATTTAATACAGATTTAAGAGCACAATGCATAAGAGAATTTGATTTTGAAAAAAAAAATCAAATTGAAAAAATAAAAATAGTTATTAATAAAAATAGAAACTGGGTTAAAAATTTAAGCAAAAGATTGGTACGCAAAGGATCTCTTGTAACAAAAAAAAAATATCAAGGAAAAATAATAGTCGATTACCTATCTGGCAAAACATGCGATCATAATATTACGCTAAGACGTCATGGAGATTATGATGATCACGTTACCTTAATTAATTCAGTTCCCATATCCAGCATGAGAGTGAAATTAAACAATGGAAATATTAAAAATGTTACAAGATTTAAATTGTTACTGCCTAATACGAGACATTCATATAATGAAATATTTGTAAGTACACTATTAAGGCATTTAAATATTATTTCTCCAAAAACCTTTTTTGTAAATGTTGAAATTATGGGAATAAAAAAAAAATTTCTTTTTCAAGAATCTTTAAAAAAAGAACTACTAGAGTCATTTAGTAAAGTGGAAGGTCCAATTATGGAAAGTAAAGAGGATTTTGATAATCTTTCCTTTTTACAACTCGCAAGAATTTCTAATAAAGAATGGGTTAAAAATGATCCAACAAAAATTAATACTTCAATAAAAGCTATTAATGATTTAAATATTTTATTTCTTAAAAACTATCCAACAACATTAAAAATGTATGGAAATCAACTACTAAAATTTAATCAATCATTCTTTAATAAAAATGAAGTTGAAGCAATAAATACTTTTGATGCTTTGATATTTGGATTGGGTGGAATGCATTCACTAAATAAGTTGAATAGAAGATTTTATTATGACCCCATATATTCTGAATTCATCCCCATTTATTACGATGGTATGTCAAAAATTCTTTCTATAATAGGTTATGATTTTAATAAGAATAAATTTTATAACAAAAAAATTAACAATAATTTTACAGAGAGATTTAAAGCTATAAATGAATTACATGCCGATTATAGAAATGACATAAACAGAGGCAATTGGGAAAGAATTTCAAATCCTTCACCAACAAATTCGTCAAAGTCAGGAGCTAAAAATGCAATTAATCTGCTAAGCAAAATTGACAAAAAAAAACTATTGACAGAACTGAAAGCAAATAATTTTGATGAAATTTCATTAGAAAAAATTAATTTAATTATTGCAGAAATTCGAAGACGACTTGATATTTTATCATCTTCGATAGTTGATAACGATCCAATAATCTTAAATAAATCAGTATATTCAACTTTTAGTTCAAATATGGAATTTGATAATAATGTTAAACTAATTTTTTCGAAACCATACTTGAAAAAAGATAATTTACTTTATAATCAAAGATTTGAAGAAATTGAAATATGTGATTACAATTTAAGAGATTGTATTAATAAAAAAAATTTAGAATCAAAAGAAATTGAGCTGATTTTAGAACAAGATTCTTTAGATAAATCCTCTTATCACATTTATGTTGGAAGTAATAAAAATGGATATCAAGATGGTGCTTTGAAAAGGTCAAAAAGTTTTTTTGATAAATATAAAGTAATTAAGTTAGATAATAATTCACAAATGATTGCTAATGAATTTATTAATTTTGAAATTAATAGAGATGATAAGTTTTTAAAAATTAAACAAATAAATAGCAAAGGAAGAGTTATTATTTATAAATCCAATATAGATTCTTGGTATATTGAAATGAAAAATTTAAATAATAAGAATGTAGAAATTGATAATACAAATTTTGAAAATTTAACTGGCTGTTTGACCATTATTGATTCTAATTTTAAAAATATAGAAATTCATACTAATAATCTTTTTTGCGAGGATAGCGTAAATTTTATTAGATCTTCGGGAAACATTAAAAAAATAAATATAAATTCTAGTTATAGCGATGCTATTGATAGTGATTTTTCAAAAATTAAATTTGAAAAAATTTTTGTTAATACCGCACAAAATGACTGTCTCGATCTTTCTTATGGATCTTATGTTATTGAGGAGGCCTTCCTTGATAATTGTGAAGATAAATCAATTTCTATTGGTGAAAAATCCAACGTAGATATTGGTTCTGTAGAAATTTCTAATTCAAATTTTGGTATAGTATCCAAGGATGAGTCAAAAACTTTTTTAGAACAAGGATCTTTTTTAAATACTAAAGTATGCTTAAGTGTTTACAACAAAAAACAAGAATTCAATGGTTCTATCATTAGGTATAAAGATATTAACTGTGATTCAAAAAAAATATTTGATGTACAAAATGGTTCCAAAATAATCAAAATCAATTAATTATATATGAGTTTTAGAATTGAAAATAAATATAAAATTCAAATTAACAAGTTATCTATCTTATATGAATGGATATACAAAAATGATGGTATAAGATTATTCCCTAAACGTAACATAATTTCAATATATTTTGATAATTCAAATCTATCACTATATACTGACTCCATTGAAGGTATTGTTCCTAGAAAAAAAATAAGATTACGCACTTATAATAATTCTACTATCTCTCGTCAAAATTATAATCTTGAAATTAAAATAAATTCAGTTGAAGGAAGATTTAAAACCTCAGAAAAAATTAAAGATCATGTTAAATTTTTGAAAAAAGGATACTATGATAACAAATACGGATTATGTTATCCCATTGTTCAGGTTAAATACTTGAGAGAATATTTTAAAGTTTTCGGTATTCGGATAACTCTTGATACTCATATTAGGTTTAAATCATTCAATCAAATAGGAAATTATTTTAATTACGAAAAAATAATATTGGAGGCTAAAACTCAGAATACAATGATCTCAAATTATATTGATGAAAAATTCTTTTTTGAAAAAATAAGGTTTTCAAAATATTGTAGTGCGATTGATATAATAAATAAAATTTAGAAAATTCTCTTTAAATAACTTTTTTTTTATATTTCTAAACCTAGTTTTATTTTCTAACAATTTTAAAATGATTGATAAAAATTATTTCATCGACTATCATAGAACATTAGGAAATTGCCTTGTATTCGCTCTCACATTCTGGAAAATGCCAAAGTGGTTATATAAATTCTTACGAAATAAAGTTTATCCAGTCCATGTCAAACAATCACATTATCAGATTTTATTTAAGTTGGTTCGTACGCTTTACTATATAAAGCGAGCATTTGATCACCTACGTTTCATAGATTTTTCTGTTTTACCTGGTAAGCCAGGATATTTTTTATGGAAATTTAGTATTATTAGTTTCTGGCAACATTTTATCTTGAAACGCTATCAATTACCAAAGAATAAAACCGAAATCCTGTCACCAAACTAATTTACTCACTTCTTTCTCCATTGATGATTGATATATTGGCCTTTCAGATGAACTATGAATCGTTTTTAAAATAGATAAAGCATAGAATGATATGCTAAAAAGAATTAATACAATAAATTTTTTATTTGTTAATTTCTTAGCAAAATTTGCATAAATTCTACTTCTTATTAAGAGAAAGTAAATGAAATATAATAATGGATCATAAGTTTCGTGGAAATAGACATTATCTATTTCTAGAAAAATAAGTACCAAAAATAATGTAAGATCAAAAATTCTATCTTTATTATTGTTAAAATTAATTAATATTAAAACAAATATATTTAAAATTATAAGGAAAAAAATATAGAATAAGTAGTTATTTTCAAAAATTAAAATTGATAGTTTATAAAAAATTCCTCCTCCATAACTTAAATTATAATCAAAATAAAATATTAATAAAAATAAGAAAATTATTGATAAAATCAAATTTTCAATTTTAAAGTTATTAATTTGAAAATTTTTTTTAAAATTTGGTAATAAAAAAGGAATAGAGTAAAAAAAGATAATTGAAATTGTTAAGGAAAATTGATTCACAAACCTGGACACATCTATTTCATTATCCATGTGCCGTGTGATAAAATCTACATCAAGAATAAATACATAATATAATGCAGGAAAACTCAATAAAATGTTTATTAAAAAATAATATAATAATTTAGTTGATAATTTTAAATCTAGATAAAATTTTAAAAAGAAATAAATACTAAATAATGCATAAATTGGTCTAACATAAGCCGCGCAAGCTAAAAAAAATGCATTCAATAAAATATAAGATAAATTTTTTTCTTCAATAGCCTCATATTTTAAAAAAAAATAAAAACTAATTAATAAAAATATAAAGGATAAGTTTTCACTACCTAACCAAATAGAGCTTGATCGAAAATATGGAGAAAAGAATATTATACATGGTATTAAAATGACAAGATTTTCTTTTTGAAATTTATATTTTATTTTTAAACATAAATAAAAAAAATAAGGTATTAATAAAGAAAGATGTAAACAAATTAATCTGGAAAAATTTTCACTAAAAGATATTTTTTCTAGAAATAAAAAAAAAATTATATAAATAGGTGAGTGAATAGTGGCAAATTTGTCAAAATTTAGTAATGAATGACTAAAATCTTCATGAAAAAAACGAACTACTAAATTTTTATGTAATGAATAATCTGTAATATATCCTAATGCAAAATCTTCATTAAAATAAAAACCAACAAGTAAAGAAAAATATAAAAGTAGATAAATAATAAAAATATTTCTTGAATTAATATTCATTTTTTAAAAAAATCTATTTTTTTAAAAACTAACGGTCCAATTAATCTTCCATAAAATCTGGAAAAATAATTTAATATTTGAGCTTGAAATTTAATATTAAAAAATAAAAAAATACAACCAAAAGCTCTTGTAAAATAGTAAATACATTTTAAATAATTAATTATAAAACCCATTAATCTTCCGTGTATGCTTATATCTATATAATGCCCCAGAACTCCCAATCTAAAGCTTCTTCTAATTAACCAATTTAAATTCAATCTGTGTTTATGAACATCTTCAAAAACTTTTATGGTTTTACTCCAATATATCTTGTGACCATAATTATTAAGTTTTAAAAAAAACAATTGGTCTTCACCAATTCCAAATTTATTTAAATTTTTATCAAAGACTAGCTTATGTTTTTTTATAATATTATATATTAAAAAAACATTATTACTTGCTGCCCAATCAACTCTATTGATATTCTCTCTATATTTTTTTTCGAAAAATTGAGAGTAATTTATCAAATTCGAACTATTTAAAGAGCTTTTTTTTATAGGAATTTGAGGCCCGGTAACAATTTCTGCATCAGTAGATTTCAATATTTTGAAAACATTCTTAAGCCAAAAACGATCTACAATGCAATCATCATCGAAAAAACATATGAATTTAGGATTTATTTTTTTTATCTTACTTAAACACTTATTTCTCGCATAAACAACTCCTCTTCTTTTCTCATGCAATTGTATTATTTTATATTTAAATAACTTTTTTAATTTTTTTACTGTTTTGAATGAGCTGTAATTTATCGAATTATCAACAATAACAATTTTAACTTTAACTTTTTTGTTTACCAATAAATTATTAATACTCTTTAAACATTTAACTAAACTAGGGTTTCTATTATAAGTGCATATACAAATTACAAGCTTCATATTTTTTATTCATTCAAGTTAATAATATTTTTTAGAGATTGAAAATGGGCAAATTGAGTAAATATTTTTATTTGTTTTTTTGCAAAAATTTTTTTTTTATTTAATTCTTCTTTAGTTAAATTTTTAAATTCATCAAATTTATTTAATAGTTCCGATAAATTATTATTTTGAAATAAGAATCCATTTTGTCCATTAGATAAAATTTCATTAGGCCCATTGGGGCAGTCACTAGAAATAATAAAAGTATTGCTTAATGCAGCTTCAAGTATAACAAATCCAGGATCTTCCCATAAAGAGGTCAGTATAAAGCAATCAGAATTTAACAAATATTTGTATACATTATCTTTATATCCCATGAGAAATATTTTATTTTTTAGCTCCAGTTTAATTATTTCTTTGGTTAACAGCTTTCGTTGTTCGCCCTCTCCTAATAAAATTAGTTGATAATTAGGATATTTAAACAATATTTTTTTGAATGCCCTTATTAGTAAAAGAAAATTTTTTTGCCGAGTTAATCTGCCAATTCCAACTATTAAGTTATTTTTCTGAATTTTTAAATCTTCAATTTTTTCTTTTTTCTTCATTGAAAATTCATGTAAATGTATAACAGGATCTCTTAAAATAGAGATTTTGTTTTTATCAAAAATATTTTTTTTTTTTAAATATTCATAAGTTGATTTAGTTGGGCATGTAATTTTATAAATCTTTTTTGAAAACATTTTCCAAAACATATAGCGAATAAAATTTAATCTTGGCAATCCTGAAATTCTCACAATAACTTTGGTATTATTGTTAAAAATTAATGTTAAAAAAATAGGAAGTGAAGTTAATAAATGTGCAATTAGATAGTCTGGTTTTTCTTTATTAATTAATTTTATTAATTTAAAAAAATTAATAACAAAAATTATAACATAAGATAATCTACTTTTAAAAAAGCCTTCTTTGGGCAAAGTTTCAAAAATACTTTTTTTTTTTAAATTTATAATTTTAATTTTTTGATCAATTATTTTTCTATAATTCGTCCATTCGCCGATGGCATCTATTATAGCAACATTTATGCTATCTTTGCTTTTTGAATATTTTAATATGGACTCTGCTGATCTAATTACAGACGAAACAGTTGCAACTTTTGATATAAAGGGAGACCAATAAAAAATTTTCATTAATATTTAAATTATCCTATAACCACAATTTATAGTTTCTTTAATATCCTAACATTTAGTAATATTTATTTAGTAATATGCACATTGTAAAATAAATTTAGATCTACTAGCTTAATTTTAAAAGGAAGAAAGTTCTCATCTATTTTATTCTTAAAATTATATCTTGTTAAGGAAATTAAAGTAAAAATTGAGTTTATGTGTTCTGTTGCATTAATATATTCATATTCTTCACCTGAAACGTTGTATGTTTTTTTTACGATAAAATATTTAATAAATAACCTGCCTAATCTCCACAAAAACCCTGGGTCTGTTGGCAAAGATATTGACAGTACCCCACCCTCTTTTAATTTACTCATCATTTCAAATAAAAATTCTTCTGGTTTATTAATATGTTCAAGGCAGTGTGAAATGATTATTCTATCAAAAAAATTATCTTCGAATGGTAAGTTTTTTCCATCATAAGAATAAGCTTTAATGTTTTTCATTTTTTTATAAAGTTCTAATGCACTGCTTGAAGTTTCTGCTATAAAATATTCATCATAATCATGCTTTAAATAATCAATGTGTGGTGAGCTACCAGCTCCAATTTCTAATACTTTTGAATATTTTTTTTTTCTATCAAATTTTTCAAGTTGCCTATGACAATATCTCATGGCAAATCCAAGTAAACCAGTATATAAATGAGTGTTATATTTCGTGTCTAGTTTTTTAAATATGTCTTTTTTATACATAAAGATTTAATTATATTAATTCAAATAATTGTAAAGTTATTTCATATAAAAGAAAAAATGAGAATTTTATTCCTATATATTTTTTTAGGTTTTGCAGCCACACTATATATTCTGGGGTACGATAATTTATCTTTTACAAATTATTATTGGTTAACATCTAGCAATGATATGACTTCTGATTTAATTTCTTGGAAATATTATAAAGATGATATTTGGCGGTTTCCAATAGGTAGCAATCCAAATTATGGAATGGATATAGCGAGTGGTATTGTATTTTCGGGATCAGTTCCCTTTCTTTCTGTCATATTTAAATTATTTGGAAATTTTCTTCCAAATGATTTTCATTTTTTTGGTTTTTGGATTTTTATTTGTTTTTTTTTACAATCATATATTGCGTTTCTTATCATTTATCACCACACAAAAAATATATCTTTTTCAATAATTGGATCGCTATTTTTTCTAGTGTCTCCAATTTTTGTTCATAGAATTCCAATGCATTTATCATTATCAGCTCATTGGCTAATTTTATTAGGCTTTTATATAGAAACAAAAAATGAAACAGCCAAGAAGTTATTTTGCTGGATAGGATTAATTTTATTGTCCGCGTTAACTCATTTTTATTTTACGATTATCTTACTTGGAATATTTTTTTTATTTGTTTTGAATGAACATCTGGTTAACTTAAATGTTAAAAAATTAGTCATACAAATTTGTTTACCTCTTATTTTTTTATTTATGACCATGTATATTTTTGGTTTTTTTGAGGTGCCGTATACTGATGCTCCAGGCTATGGTTACGGTTATTATAAACTAAATTTAACAAGTATAATTAATCCAATTTCTGAATCACCAAGCAATACAGTAAATTGGTCTTTGTTTCTGCCAGAAATTCCTTCTCACTTAAAAGAAAGGATTGAAGGTTTTAATTATTTAGGAATAGGTGGTATTTTTCTTTTAATAATTGGTATTTTTTTTATTTTTTTTAATTTTACTGAATTTAAAAAAAAAAAATATAGACCTTATTTTTTTATTATAATTTTATTTCCTTTAATCGCTTTAACCAATAGAATTTCCTTCGCAAACAATTTATTATTTGAGTTTGAATTACCCAAATACATATACGGAATGATGAGTCTTGTTAGGGCCTCAGGTAGATTGTTTTGGCCTGTTTATTATTTATTTTTCTTAGGATCAATAATAATATTATACAATAAATTTACAAAGAAAAATTCATTAAATATTTTAATGTTACTATTTTTTTTACAAGTAATTGATATTTCTCCTGGTTTAAAAAATTACTTTAATTCAAATGCATTTAAAATAGAAAAAAAAGAAATAGATTATTTATTTTGGAATAAACTAAGCCAAGAAAATCAAATTTTAAGAACTACATATCTAAATAATGAAACACATTTTTTAAAATCTTTAAAAGAAATTTTACTTTCACAAAATTTTACAAGTACAGATATAGCAAAACATGCAAGATATAATAGAAAAAAGGCATCTACTAGTAGAACAAATTTATATAAGTCTTTCGACGAAGGTACGTTTAAAAAAAATACAATTTTTGTAATTGATAATAATAATCACTTGAGAAATTTAAAATATTTATTTGAAAACAAAAACGTTGGTTTTTTCTTTAAGGACAATGCCTGGGTTTTTGTTCCCAATAAAAAAAATGAAATGACTGATTTTGATAAAAAAGAATTAAGTAAATATGACCCTTTAACTTTACAAAAGAAAGGTAAAATTATTTTAAAATTTAATGATGATCAATCTGTGCATGGTTTTGGATGGTCACATAATTTTCTATCATCTTACGCTGGCATATGGACAGAGGGAAATATATCTACTTTGCTTTTCAAATTTAATGAAAAAATAAACAAAGATTATTCAATCAAAATTAAGCTGGCATCATTGATTACTAAAAAAAACAAACCAATAAATTTTAGTATTAATTTTAATGATTTATTTGCTGAAAAATTTTCATTAAAAAATATTAACGAATTAGAAGAAAATTCAATTAAATTAAAAATAAATAGAGAGCTGATAAGTGATGGCATTCATTATATAAAATTTCAAATTGATAATCCTGTTTCTCCACTAGAATTATTTCAATCTCCTGATGCTAGAAAATTAGGACTTTTAGTTGAAAGTATAGAAATATTGGCTTACTAAAGTTTTATTGATCGAAAATCTTAATTATTAAATTAAGAAAATTAACCCATTTATTGTCTTAAATATCTTATTCCCAGAATACATAAATCTAAAAAAAACTTGATTGAATCTTTTATTAAATGCACTTTGCTTCCTGGTCTATGTATCCACGATACAGGCAATTCGACAATTTTAATATTATTTTTATTGAGTAGCAACATTGTTTCCACATCAAAGGCGTAATCATAACATTTAATTTTATTAAATATTTTTTTAATATAACTCGAGTGAAAAACCTTAAAACCACATTGTGTATCTGAAATTTTTAGATTAAAAAAAATAAAAAGAATTAAATTCAAGATATTACCAATTTTCCTTCTTATAAATTGAGATTTAATTTTTGAATTTCTATGTGTTCGAGACGCGATATATGCGCAGTTAATATTTTTAATTAGTTTTCTTTTTTTCCAAATTAAATATTGTTCAGGTAATACTGACATATCGAGATCACATGTTAAAATCCATTTTGATTTAGCAACAAGTATTCCCTTTTTAATTGCATAACCCTTGCCCATATTCTTCCTATATGAAATCAAATTTATTTTTGTGTTAAAAATTTTTTTTTTATTTCTATTTATAAAATTAAGTATTTTTTTTTTGGATATATCAGTGCTTCCATCATCAACAAAAATGATCTCTAAGAATACTTTGCTTTTTTTTAAAAATTTCTTTATTATATTAAAACAACGATCTAACCTTAATTCTTCATTATACAATGGTATAATCAAAGAAGTGCTATGTAATTTGAATGTTTTTTTTAATTTTTTCATTTATACTTTGGTAAATTTTTTAGGATAAAAAAATTTTAATTTTTAATTATTTCATTTTATTTTTATCAAGAAAAATATTAAATCCAAATTTTTTTTTTGCCTCCAATCCTTCAACGCCACCAGTACATGGCGTTTTTGTTGCCCAACATGCGTCAATATTTTTAGGAATATAAACAAATATACCTTCATTTAAATTAATTAATTCAACATCTCCTTGGGGAATATAAAAAAATGGAAAACTACTAGAATTATATAGTTTTATTTCTTTATCTATCCTTTTTATATTTCTTACATTAAAAATTAACAAAGAAGTTATTAATAATGTAGTAACTATTTTTCTTTTTGTTTTTTTATTAATAAATGAATTAGATAAAAATAAAGATGTTGGTAAAAATACCAAAGATGCCAACAAACTATAGCCCCCATATCGAAGTGTAGGATGTTTATAAAACCACTCGCTAAATAAAATTAATATAACAAATAAAACTTTATATATATTTTTGTCAAAAGCCTCAGGAAATTTTTTTTTATTTCGATAAAAAATTATTATAAACAAAACTGATAAAAATAAAATTGACAATAAGTTCTCAAGGCCTTTGTTAAAGAAATAAACATTGGTCCAACCCTTGAGCCAGTTAAATCCTTTTATATATTCTTTTGGATTTTCAACTCTATGATGGGGACTCGCTCCACCTTTTGACCACTGTTCAAACCATATCTTCATTTTTTGAACATCTTTTTGACTAAGTGACCAAGGAATTTTTTGTGACAAACATGTTTCTTTTAAAGGATAAACTACACAACCTGTATAAGATAAATTTACCAATGAAAATAATACAAATGTAAAAGCTGCAACAATAGTTGTTCTGCTAAAGAAGAATAATTTAATAAAGTAATTTTTCTTATAAAATAGTATTAAAAATAAAAACAAAAATAGAGAATACACCACAAAGTATGGCTTAACTGTTATCACATAACATATTAATAAAATTAGTAACTGAATATTACTTTCAAATTTAAATTTGTTTATTTTTTTTTTTATTATTAATAAAGATAAAGGAATTAAAACTAAAACAATTAATTGTGCAGCAATATCGGTACCATACTCTCCGATTCTATAAAATTTCACATTAATGTATGCAAAAACTAATAAATAAAAAATATATACATGATCAAAACTTTTAAATTCTTTTTTATCCAATATAAAACCCAAACATATAAAATTAACAAAAATCAACGTAATTAAACCAATTGAATGAAAAAGATAAAATTTGATGTATGGCAAAAAAATCAAAGAATTTAGATAAAATAACGATGAATGATGTCTGGGGCCATGAGCAATATTTCCTAATCCTAATTGAATTTTATTTTCGGTTAACCCTAAAGAATATGAGAGATGATAATTAGGAAAATCATCATGATTTTTTAGAATAAACAACGACAAACTTAGAAAAAAAATTAAAGCAATTAATAAAATATAATCTTTATTTAATCTTAATTTACAAAAAAAAAAAGAAAAAT
>Ga0187827_10007534_pt1 | contig 12058 bp, 13 predicted proteins | sample ETNtaG_39_FD_167969 | JGI IMG/M metagenome (GOLD analysis project Ga0187827, IMG submission 167969) | Marine microbial and viral communities from oxygen minimum zone, Eastern Pacific Ocean - ETNP2014_SV_150_PacBio MetaG (Illumina Assembly) | ecosystem: Environmental > Aquatic > Marine > Hypoxic... | reverse complement strand
CAACTGCATATCCTGTACCAGACGTATTTACAGTAGTTGTTGGTGCCGCTTGAAGGTCTTTAAATAATTTCCATTTGCCTGAATCATTAGCATCTCTAAACAGTCCTGAATATAAATCCTGTGAACCACTTGTGTCATATAATCCATATAAACCAATATCAACTGCATCGGCTGAATCATTACCAGACGCCAATATCATTAACGGGTCCTCTACGGACAATGTTGCGGTATTAACTGTGGTAGTATCACCCGAAACTATTAAATCTCCTGATACTGTTAAATCTCCAAATGTTACATCATCAGTTGTAGCAACTGCTTGTCCAATAGATATTTCACCCCCGGAATATCCAATACCTGTACCAGCACTTAAATGAGCTCTAACTTCTGAAGCGCTGGGACCAGTATAAGTTATAACACCAGTTGAACTATTGTATGCAGCAGAACCATCTCCGCCAGCATCTGTTACGGATACACGACCTCGGGCATACGCTTCTAGTGTTGTTCCGTCTACTGTAATTGCATCGGCCTCTAAAGTACCATCTACATCAACATCACCAGAAATATCCAAAGTTGCCATAACAGCAGTTCCAGTTATAGTTGGAGATGTAAGAGTTTTGTTTGTTAGTGTCTGTGTTCCTGTTAGAGTTGCGACAGTTGAATCAATCGCTACTGTTAATGTATTACTAGAACCAACTGTATCAATACCAGTACCACCAGCAATATCTAAAGTTTCACTATCTAAATCAATTGAAAGAGCACCACCGCTATCACCTTGAAAGTCTAAATCAGAAGCAGTTAATTGAGCATCCACATAAGCTTTAATACTTTGTTGTGTTGCTAATTGGGTTGCACTATTTGAACCCATAGCGTCTTCATCTAATATAGCACTTCCTGAAACGCCTGTATTTAAAACAGGACTTGTTAATGTTTTGTTTGTAAATGTTGTTGTACTTGTAGCAGTTACAGCGTGTTCCTGAGCATCCACATAAGCCTTAACACTTTGTTGTGAAGGTGGCCTTGTAGCACTGTCTGAAGACATATCATCTTCATCAATTAATGATAAATGAGCCTGTGAATCTACATATGCTTTAATGGATTGTTGTGTTGCTAATTTGGTTGCTGAGTTAGAAGCAAAATTATCTTCATCTAATACAGCAGAGCCTGAAACTCCTGTATTTAAAACAGCACTTGTTAATGTTTTATTTGTTAATGTTTCTGTTCCTGTTAATGAAACAAAACTATCTCCTTGTAATCCTGCGTTAAATTCAGCTAATGAACCTGTAAATGTACCTAAATCATCTAAATCAATATGTAAAGTATTTGCATTACTATTGATAGTTTTGTTTGTAAGAGTTTTTGATGTACCAGAAAATAAAGTATCTAGTTGAGATAGTAATACTCTACCTTCAGTACCACCATCAGATAATAATATCTTATCGCCTACTGCTAATGTAGCACTTTCTAAATCTGTTGCACCGTCTATATTTACGATAGCTTCTACACTACCAAATTCTAAAGCACTAGCACCAGTGTTTACTTTTAATACTTGTCCTGCAGATCCAATTGTTAAGGAAGCACCTAGACCTCCATCTGCTAAAGATATAAAATCTGAAGCAGTGTATTCAGCAAGACCTGATACATCTGATCCTGAAAAGGTTGCCTTTATTGGTGTTTTACTTGCCATATATTATTATCCTGTTTCCAATACTACAGCGTGTTGTCCTGGCCGTAATGTTGTTACTGTTTGCTCACTTGCATTAACAAATGGAACATAATAAGATTGTACTACTGTATGATCTAAAAATCCATTAACAGTAGTCATATCTTTACTATTGACAAAAGCTAAAGTCTGTGCTGTGCCATCTGCTTTTGTAAAGGGAATTCTTTTACCAATATTAAAATCAAAATCATTTACCCATTCAGAACCATCATAATACATATGTTGGGTCGCTTTAGCACTTGAAATATCTACATCTGATAAAGTAGTTAAAGTAGAAGTAGCAGCACCACCTATTTCTTTAATCGTTCCACTGTCATTAATATAAAATTTTTGTGCTGAAGTATCAATTGCAACCTCACGAGCCGTAATATCACCTGTCGTAGGTGTACTTGTACCTGTTTTTAATTTTATAACTGTCGCCATCTCTATAAACCTAACTTATTAATTAATTTGACGATTAGTAAGTTCCACCATCTACATCGCCATATACTATATTACTACCGTTTGACTGTAACAATTTACCATTAGCACCTAATGCCAATTTAGCAAGAGTGTTTGAACCACTTGCATATAACATATCACCAGTAGTGTATGTTGTTTGTCCTGTACCACCATATATATTACCAATTGCTGTACCATTCCAAGTACCAGTTGCAATAGTTCCTAATGTTGTAATTGATGTTTGACCAGGATAGGTTGTTTTAATCTGTACAGCGTCACCTGTTATCTCTAACGTACTATCATCAACAGCAACATCTAAAGTGTTACCAGTTTTTGTTAATGCGTCACCAGCACTAATTTGACCAGCACCAGAGAATTGTGAAACTGTAATATTAGTTGAACCTAATGTTGGAGTACCATCGTGTGTGAATACATAACCATTGTCAGCATTTGCAGTACCTGATTCAACGAATACGAAAGCGCCGCCTGTAATTTCTGAAGCTGCGTCAGCGTCAGGAGTTCTTGTAAGTACGAAAGCCGCACCTCCACTACCTGTTGCTGTTACTTTGTAAAGACCATTTTGTACCGCTGAGGCTTGATTTTTAACTAATATTCTATCATTTACTGCTACGGCAACACCATCAAGTGATAAAGCGCCATTGGCGTCAGCAGTTAAAGTACCATTACCGTTATTGTATGTACAAGCAGATAATGCAGCTGTTGTAGCAAGTTTTGCAGAATCTTTTACATCTAATCCGTTTGCAGTTGCGTCAACATAAGCTTTTGTAGCTGCGTCTTGGGCACCTGATGGATCAGTAACGTTTGTAATTCTACTTGAATTAACATCAACAACACCAGAACCTTTAGGATCAAGTATTAAATCAATGTTTGTATCACCGCCTGCAGTTCCGACTTTAAAGCCATTGCCTGCAGCTGAGTTAGTAACTTCTAAATAATTAACAGCAGCTGCTGTTGTTTGGAAAAGAATTTGCTCATTACCACTTGCGTCAGCGATAAATCCATCGTCAGCAATTTTAGGTGCAGTAAGAGTTTTGTTTGTTAGTGTTTCAGTTCCTGCTAATGTAGTAAAAGAACCATCTTGTAATGCACTATTAAATTCAGCAGTTGTACCAGTTAAAGTACCTTCACCTAAATCTAATGTTAATGTATTACTAGCACTATCAATTGTTTTGTTTGTTAAAGTTTGTGAACCTGTAAGAGTAGCAACTGTTGCGTCTATGTTTAATGTTATTGAATTTCCAGAACCAACTGAATCTAATCCAGTACCACCAGCGATTGTTAATGTTTCACTATCTAAATCAATTGAAAGAGCACCACCAGAGTCACCTTGAAAATCTAAATCTTGTGCTGTAACCTGTGCGTCAACATATGCTTTGATTGATTGTTGAGTTGCTAAATGTGTAGCAGAATCGGAAGTTAAATCGTCTTCATCTTTGATTGCTGAACCACTAACGCCTGTGTTTAATACAGCACTTGTTAATGTTTTGTTTGTTAGTGTATCTGTTGTTGCAAGACCTACTAATGTGTCTGTTGCATTTGGTAAAGTAATTGTTCTATCAGCAGTTGGATCTGTAACTGTTAATGTTGTTTCATATGCGTCCGCTGTTGAACCTTCAAAAACTAAACTATATGCACCCATAGTTAGGTTTGCACCTAAACTAATAGTACCAGTATTGATTGTTGGACTTGTTAATGTTTTGTTTGTTAGTGTTTGAGAACCAGTTAATGTAGCAACTGTTGCGTCTATAGCAACTGAAATATTGTTGTCTGATACAGTTGTATCAATACCAGTACCACCAGCAATTGTTAATGTTTGACCTGTCGAAAATGTATCACTTGAACCACTATCAGCAGCAAGTGTAAATGAACTTGACGCTGGAGCTGCAAATGATAATTCACCTGATCCATCAGTTTGTAATACGTGACCATCTGATCCATCAGTTGCTGGTAATGTAAATGTAACGCTAGCCGCAACACTATTGGGAGATTTAAGTGCTATGAAATGGGCACCATTATTTGTGCCTTCGTTAAATTTAATTGTACCACCGACTGTAGCACTATTTCCAATAAACAATTCATCAATTGCTTTATTTGAATCTACTACTATACCCGAAGACGCTGTTAGCGTTCCGTGTGTGTGGTCTAAAAGTTGTGTAAAATATTTACCTGCAATTTCTATTGCAGAATTTGATGTAGATGCTGGATCACCTATGAATAATCTATACCCATTACCTCCAGCACCATTGTCTGTAGCCGAAGTATCGTAAACATATGCTAACTCCCCTTGCTCCAGTCCACTAGGTGCATTACCTGTCGTGGTTCTTTTTATTTTAATAATTGTCGCCATTTATATCTCCCTCTTTAATAGCTTTTATCTAAAATGTGCCACCGTTCAGTAATAATCTACCATTTTCAGTTAACAAATCATTTGTACTCTTCCATTTTGAATTATTTGCATTATATTGTAATATAGAACCGTCACTTAATACTGATAGGTCTATGTCTGACAACGAACTTAGACTTTGTGCCAAGGATGTTGCAGACGGTACCGTAACAGAAACAGCATTTGGTCCTGATGTAGTCGTATTAATTGTTGCGGTTATAGCCATATTTACCTTAATTTTGTTATACTATATTTATATATTTATAATTACAAGGTAATATAAAAAGGCTTACTAACTACACTTTTGCCGCTTCTTTATTGCTAGTATCTTTCGGCGCCTCAATCTTATTTTTTGGCGGAAGATTTAATTCTACTGCAATTATGTCATCATAATGCTTTTGTAGAATATTAACTTTTTCTAACTCTAAAGATAGTTTGACTCTTGTAGCTTGCAAATCTTGTCTGATAATAATAGAGTTTATACATCTTACTGACAGATCACTTCTTTTATAATCTTTTCCATCAATATTAAATGTTTGCTCTTGGTTACCAGTTGCTTCAGTTTTTTTTGAGTTCAATTCACTACTCATTTTGTTTTCTCCTTATTTAACTTCATTTAGTTATACATTCGGTTTTACAGTTATAAGACCTTCAATAACTCTTGTAACTGTTCCGCCACTTGCCGTAATATCACAATCATAAACGTACCTTGAAGGTGCGTCTAAAGCTGTAGTTTGTGCAGGTGTTAAAGATAGATTTACAATTCCTGTAGTTCTATCAGTATTAAACTCCACAGTCAAGGCCTGTCTAGTATTCGTAGAAGTAAATCCTTTTGCCATATTTGCTGTCGCAGTATAACCAGTTAAATCAAACGGAGTTCCATCTGATCCTTTAACCGTTATTCCCGAGCTAAATGACGTTCCTTGTTCTATTACTAAATTTGCAGTAGCGGCCATAATACTATTTATACATACTATACTGACTTAGGAGCATTTATACCGTGCTTAAATGGTCATAAATAATAGCACAAAGTATTGACTTAAATTAAGGATGTGATATAATAAAGATAGGTTAAATTAAATGAAAATAGTGAATATAGTATGTACTGCCAAGCCTGGAGATGGGCTATTACATTATAGTTATGAACATTGTTGTTTTCTTAATTCTATAGGTATAAAAAGTCAACTAATTATTATTACAAATCACAAATATACAGATCAGGATTATATTGACGCCATAAATGATTCTTATATAAAGTTTGAAAATATTATATTTAATGATTATACACCATCAGCAGATGAGATAACTTTAATTATGGGTAGAAGTATGTTAAGTCTAGCATATAGGAGTATTAAAGATTACGATAAAGATACACAATTAACTTTACATTTATTATTCGGCGGTCATTTAATATCTGTTTATTCAGAAAATCACCCAAGAGATTATCCATTAGCATTAGAATTTTTTAAACCTAAAAAAGTTTATGACTTATGCGATTATGAAGTCTATCCAAATGGTGTTGGTAAACATTTTGAAAAAATAATAAACTTTAGTATCTACAAACTTCCAAAACCAGATATTCAATTTAAACATTTATTTTTAGGAACAAACGAAATATACTATAAAGAAGTTGAAGATGTAATAAGTCATAATTATATGTTGTATCAATCACACGGCATTATTACTTACAAGGATAAATTTATTAATCCTGATTACAACAATGTCTTTGTACCTATAAAAAATTTGTTAGGTTTATTTGAAACATATGTCTATACAAAACCTAACTTTGATCCTGCACCAAGAATAATGCAAGAATGTAAATACTTTGGTAAGAAATTTATATATTTAAGAGATCATAATATAAAGGACGGTGGACCTGTTTACTATAAAAGGCCTGCTACCTGTCTTACTGATCCTGTTAATAAACCAAATGTAGAAGTAATTATAAAGGCAATAAATGACATACTTTAAAACAAGGTTCAGTAGTTTATGAAAGCTTTATTCCCAAATTGGGGAATTATGAAAGAGGAAAAACGGCGCCAGTTGCGGAAAATAATGGGAGAATGGAAAACACAAAAAAATTGGGAAGTTGAAGAAGCAGACTGGAACGATACTGAAAAAGGTAGAGAATATAAAAACTTTTGGTTTTATAAACGCCCAAAAGGTATTAATATAGATATAACACACAGGTGTCCGCTTGAGTGTCCTAGCTGTCAAAGACAAACTGAATTTTTAAATCACGGAAAAAAAGTTCACGGTTATGATTTAGATTTATCAGATATTGAAAAATTAGCTAAATATTATCACCAGTTTAATTTCTGTGGCCAACTTTCTGATCCTGTACATCATCCTAAATTTATAGAAATGTTAAAAATTTTACGTAGGTATGATTGTACAACCAGCATACATAATGCCTCTACATTTAAATCTATAAAATGGTACATAGAAGCATTTAAAGCTTATCCAGAAAACACTAAATGGATTTTTGCAATTGATGGTTTACCAGAAGAAAGTCATAAGTATAGAATAAATCAGGACGGTCCAAAGATGTTTCAAATATTATTAGAAGCTAAAAAACATTTACATCTTACACCTTCTTGGCAATTTATAATCTTCAGTTACAATGAACATAATGTAGAGAAAGCTAAACAAATGGCATTTGATAATGGATTAGGATTTATAGAAGTACAATCATCAAGGTGGTCAAGTAAAGACGATCCTTTAATACCAAAATCACAAAAATATAGATTAGATACAAAAAGATGAGAAAAAATAATCCTAAGGCAGGTGTAACATCAAACTATCTAACTCCTAAAGGACCAATAAAATTAATGCCTAGATGTATGTTTAAGAATAAAGCAAAATCTCAACAAGCAGCTGTAAGTAATAGAGGACATTTAATACCGTGTTGTTGGTTAGATAACGCCAATACCCTAAATCACCCTATAATGAAAGAGTTATTAAAAGTAAGTAAAATAAATGAAGTAGAAGATATAGAACAGATAGTATTTTCAAAAGAATGGCAAGAATTTGAAAAAAATTTAAGGGAACGAAATATGGATAAAATATTACATTGTTGTAAACATCATTGCAGATTAAGAGAAGATAAAGATAAATTAAAAATAGAAACTCATTATGGTAAAACTGGTGGGGTAGAAGCTAAAAATATAATAGGATAGATAATTTTATATTATGGATAAAATATTATTAATAAGTGGTTGTAGTTATTCAGACGTTCAATGGACATCTCATTTACATCCAGATATGGATTGTTCTTGGCCAAAGTGGCCTGAATTATTAGCAAAAAAATTAGATATGAAATGTATCAATCTATCCAAGTCTGGTGCAGGACAAGAATACATTTACAGTTCACTAGTAGATACAGTACAAACCCTCAATATAAACGATATAGGATTAGTTATTCCTGCTTGGTCAACAGCGCCTAGACGTGACTTTATAGATTTACAATTTCCTAGTAATTATAAATCTACTTTCTTGAGATCCCATTGGAATAATGATCGCAACGATTTAAGAGGTGGTATTGAATATTGGATAGATAGAAGTATAAGATATTATTATGCTTTTCAAAATATTTGTGAAAATCTTGGAGTAACATATAGACAAGTCCAAATGATAAATTTATATAAAGGTTGGTTATGGGAACAAATAAGAAATAAAAGACAAAAATCTTTACTAGCACACGATTCACTTAAAGATATAGAAGAATTAAACTCAAATGGATTATTAACTAAAGAAGAATTGGAATGGAAAGAAGGAAACAAAAAACGTTTAACAAAACAAATACACAACAACCTTTATTACAATAAAATTAATAATAACTTTATTGGTTGGCCTATGATTGATATGTTAGATGGTTTTGATGTACAAGAAACTGTAGTCACAGAACAGTATAAAATTTCCAAAATTGAACCTCACCCAAACGCAAAGGGACAAGAACAAATAGCACAATTTATATTTGACCGATTAGGATATAGCAAAGGGTTAAACAAAATAGGAGTTTATATATGATAGATTATACAGGTTGGAGTAGAGAATATTTAGAAAACAAAGAAGAATACTTAAAACTTTTTGATAATATTATGCAAAAAGAACAAGAAAAGAATGTAGAGTTTTTAGAAAAAAGTATTTTAGAATCATTGTATGGAGTAACCGATAGAAAATATGCTGTTGCTGTAGGTAGTGGAACAGACGCATTACATTTTGCTTTAATTAGTTTAGGTATTAAAGATGGTATAGGAATTAAACCTGGTGATGAAGTATTAACAACTAACTTCTCCTGGATATCAACTGCTTCTTGTATCACTATGGTAGGTGCAACACCTGTATTTTGTGATATTGATCCAGATACTTACCATATGTCTTTAGAGAGTATTAAAAAAATGTGGTCTCCAAAAGTAAAAGCAATTATATATCCACACTTGTTTGGAAGTATGTCGGAGACATTTGAGATATTAGAATTTTGCATTTACAATAATATTGCATTTATAGAGGACGCTTGTCAATCATTAGGTTCTAGTTTTAATGGTATTAAGGCAGGTACAATTGGAGACGTAAGCGCTATAAGTTTCAATGCAAATAAACCTGTAGCTGGTATTGCAGGCGGTGGTGCTTTTTTAACAGACAATAAAGAACAAGCAAATTTAGTAAGAAAATTAAGAAGACACGGAAACAATGAAGTGTTAGGATATAATTCTAAAATGTTATTATTCAATGCTGAGTTTATAAACTTTAGATTAAAAAAAATGGAGCAATGGCAAGATAGAAGACTGGTTGTTGCAGTAAGATATGATGACAATTTAAACCAATTGCCTGTGATTATACAACCAAGAACGAACGGCCTTAATCATAACTATCACAAATATGTTATAAGATTAAAAGACAAAAAAACAAGAGATTTATTAAAAGAAAGATTAAAAGCAGATGTTCATTACAGTAAACCTATATCTGAAAATGAAATGTATAAATCAATAATACATAGAAAAGATAATTGCGTAAATTGTAAAAAGGTAACTGAAACTATTTTATCTTTACCAATCCACCCATACGTAACAGATGAAGAAGTTGATAACATATGCGATATAATTATGATGACAGTATGAATGAGATAATTGTAAATCCATCTATAGATAAGTTTTGTTATATTGATAATAAAGACAATATGGTTGATATAACAGACAAAGTTTCAAAAAGACTTATAGAACTATGTAAAAAATTCCAAATAATATTAGGCGATGATTTAGTTTTAGACAAGTCATTAACTAGTGAACCAATAGAAGATATTTACGAATACATAGTTGAAAAAGCATACCAAACAAAAGAGTATGTTTTTGAACCAACAACATTTAAAGAAAAACCTAAAAAGAAATTGTTAATTGCATTTAATAAATTCTTTTACAATAATATAAAATGAAAACACTACAAGAAATACAAGAAAATTATTTAGCCATAGATTTTTTTATGTCTATGTCCTGTAATAAGAATTGTCATTATTGTACCAGTTATACTTTAGAAATGAGAAACTTAACTGTTGATATGGACTTTTTAAAAAAATGTTTAAACTATTTGTCAAAATATAAAATGCGTATTTGTTTATTAGGTGGTGAGCCAGGTCTTATAAAAAATTTAGATGATGTTATAAACGAAATAAAAAAATATCCTAATTTTGTTTGTTCAGTATTATCAAACTCATTTGTTAGAAGAAGATATCCACATATATTAAAAGATCCTAATATATTGTATGTAGAACATAACATTTTAGATTGGTATGAGGACAGAATTGAAAAATTAGGTAGTTTTGATTATGTACCAGAAAACAATTATAACAACTATAATGTAGTTGTTAAGACACCAAACTTTTTTAAATATAAGGATAAGTTTCCAGAAGATTTAAAAAAATTAAAACATAAAAATACAATGTTTAAAGCATTCAATGGTAGAACACCTACAAAAGGTGATGTTACCGAAGTACATACACAAGCGGCTGAAATAGACCGAAAAATGTGTGCAGCCTTTCCAATGGTGCCAGTTATAGATTTTGAGAAAAAACATATTGTCCATTGTAGTAAAAAGTTTGCTAACAATACAGAACTATCTAAAAATTTTGAAATTACTCAGGAGAACATTGACAAGATGATGAATTTCAGATTATTTAAATATGATAAATATTGTAAAGGTTGTATGGAATATGTTAACCCTAAAGGACATTTTCCTTTAAAGAAATATGCGAGTATATTAAATGAGTAAAAAGAGTAAAAATAATTTCTTCACTAGACGAGCTTTAAACATTGATATTACACATAGATGTCCTTTAGATTGTCCTAGATGTCAGCGTTGGAAATATTATAGAAGATATGGTAAAAAAGTACCTGGAATAGATATTTCTATAAGTCAAATGAAAAAGATTATATCTTTCTACAATGACTTAAATTTTTGTGGCCAACTTTCTGATCCTGTACATCATCCTAAATTTATAGAAATTTTGAAGTTACTTTTAGACAACAATATAAAATGCTCTGTACGTAATGCCTCATCAGCAAAATCTAAAGATTGGTACATAAAAGCATTTAAATCAAATCCTAAAGCTCGTTGGGTATTTGGAATAGATGGTTTACCAAACGAAAGTCATGTGTATCGTATTAACCAAGATGGTAAAAAACTCTTTGATATTATGATAGAAGCAAAAAAATATTTAAAGAAAAAACCTATTTGGCAATATATTATTTTTAGATATAATGAAAATCATGTAGAACAAGCAAAACAAATGGCATTTGATAATGGATTAGGATTTATAGAAGTACAATCATCAAGGTGGTGGAGTAACAAGGATTCATACAGACCAACAAATCCAGAATTGAGTTTTACCCCAAATATAGGTATAATGAAAAAACTTATACCAAAATGTTTTGGGGACACAAGTTTAAACGTGGGTGATGGTAGTATTTCAGCGGCTGTTACAAATAGAGGTTATTTACTACCTTGTTGTTATTGCGATCAGCCATCAGTACTAGCTAGTCCAGAAATCAAAAAAATTTTGAAGGTAAGTAAGATAGATGATGTGAATAGTATAGAAAAAATATTATCATCAAATGAATGGCTAGAATTTGCAAATAAGTTAGAGAATAATAAGGGGCCGACAGGCTGTTGGCATGTTTGTGGTAATGATAAAATTGAAAAAAAAAGAGAAACAACATTTTACAGAAAAAAAATTGGAACAATTACAACAACTTTTATAGAAGGAGCATAATGAGCAAAACCAAAATATTTTCAATAGCATTAAACTTACACGATCACAATACCTATGATGGTGTATGGCATAATCAAAGAGAAAGACAAACACGATTTAAACATAATCTTCCTTATCACACTGAAGCATATGCTCATCAATCAGACATATTAAACCCAGATGATTACAGACTTAATGACAAATTTGTAGATGATTATTTTAAAAAGTTAGATGGTGGTATTCTAGCATG
>Ga0187827_10007529_pt1 | contig 12064 bp, 3 predicted proteins | sample ETNtaG_39_FD_167969 | JGI IMG/M metagenome (GOLD analysis project Ga0187827, IMG submission 167969) | Marine microbial and viral communities from oxygen minimum zone, Eastern Pacific Ocean - ETNP2014_SV_150_PacBio MetaG (Illumina Assembly) | ecosystem: Environmental > Aquatic > Marine > Hypoxic... | reverse complement strand
GAGTCACGGAACAGTCATCATTGACACAAGCAACTTCTACAAGCAACCCTTCCATCAGTGTACCAGTTTCCAGCACGCCTAACGGAGACGGCTGGATAATCATTGACGAGTTCAACACTTCTAGTGATGAGAATCTGACCATCATGTCAGGGGCGAACACGATTCTGGATATATCGGCAGATGATATTCCTGCTCAGGGATATGATATGTTCATCGAACAGAGTATCTTGAATGCAGAGTGGCCAAACTCTGGAACTCTTGATCAAGATGGCATTGAATGGGGTGAAGTGGAGTTTGATATCGTAAGTCCTCAAGGACAATTCAGTCTGCTGTTGGCGGACCCATCAATTGCTTATGACAGCACTATTCAACTCGATTTCAATGAAGTTATGGATGTTGTTGCAACAAGCACTTGTGGGGATTGGTATCATGCCACGTCACTCTGTTTGCCATATTTCCAATTGGCAGTTGATGCCAATGCCTCTAATCCCAATGCCCAATTATTCCTCGATGATTTTCAGATCGATTGGGTGGATGATATTCCTCCACAATTGGATGATGTTTGGTTTGAGGTCGGAGGTTCCATACAGTCCATCACAAGACAAGGTGCTCTCCTCAATCTCAAGGTGAAGGACGTACTAGGTGAAAGCGGCATCAGCGTTGAGACTTGGTTGCTTGAAAATCCAGTTGCTGCAAATCTGACTTCAGTGGTCACTCTTGGTTCATCAACCACTGCTGGAGCAGGAGCCAGCGATTCCCAGACCACTGCATATGTTCCATTACTGGAGGATTGGCTGCAGGAGAATAATACTCAACTATCGATTACTAATCTTGGTCAGGGTGGCGCCAGAGTCACAGATTATCAGGCCAAGATAACTCAGATTCAAGCGGCTCAACCTGAGGTGGTCACCTTCCTTCCATTCGGTGATTATGCCAATACTCCGGTCTCTCAATGGTGGAGTGATTATGTTCCACTACTCGAACAGATAGAGGATACAGGCGCTCATATCATGTTCTTCGACCTACGCATCGAGCCTCAATATGTCTGTGGAAACGGTAGTGGTCCTGGTGGTTGTTATTCCGCTTCAGAGGCGCATGGGCTGAATCAGAAAAATGACGCCATGGCCGCAATCGCTGCAAATCTGAGCAATATCACATTGATTCCCTTCAACGATACCAATGCTGCTCATCCGGAGTGGAATGCTTTGGATGGGCATCCGAATGATACAGGTCACTCTGAGATTGCTCAAAGGTTCAAGGATGCTTTCGTCAATCTATTGATGTATGATTTGAGACCAACTTCTTCTCCTATGCAGGCTTTGTTCGATGTGAGTAGCCTTGTCTATCAAAACTTCATTCCAACCCTTGGATGGAACATGACGATGGATCATCATCGTTGGGCTTCAATTTCGATAGAGGATGAAAATGGCAATTCAGACTTCTATGGGTCTGCGGCTGAGATTCTTGTCGTACCAATTCTTCCTAAGGTCCACACTCTTGAATTCAACAGTAGCAATGGGCCATTGAACAGTGACTCATTGATTTCAGAATGGTGGCATAACCAGAGTATTGATATCGCAGTTGGAGTAGATTCCAACAGGTACGATTTGAATGTCAGCATTGAATTCAGTGATGGCGATTCGAACGTTGAGAAAGTTATGTTGCCTTGGAACCAAACGCGTTCATCCTATGTTGGAACTTGGGACATCTCTAGATTGCATCTTGGATCATGGGATGCGGAAGTTGTCTGTATTGATGACCTGCGCAGTGAGTCTGATGGCGATGGTTTTCGTACAGGAATCGATGCAACTCTTACTTTCATCGATGAACAACCTCCGCAGATAACCGCGGTGTCCGGCGCTTGGACCGATGTTGGCGAACAGGTTTGGAGAACCTATGTCGAATGGCAGGCAGAGCCAAATGAAGGAATCGATGGTTCTGTTTCGATCAGCAAGTCTGATGGAACACATTATCGGACATTGTTACTGGTGGTGGATTCAGATAGTGGAGGATATGCAGACCTCTCTATTGCGACAATGGAACCAGGAATCTATTGGATAGATATCGCTCTGGCTGATGAAATCGGTAATCCCGCCCTTCCTTTCATCTCTGGTGCTGCTGACGCATTCTTGACCATTCTGCCGCCGGTGAGTGCTCCTTGGGTGGAATTTGAGGACGGCACATGGGCTGGATGGAATTACACCTTGTCTGGAACCATTCATAATGAGAGTGAACAATCTGTATCTCTGCAGTTATCGGTTGATGGCAGTGTGGTAGATGTTGATTTCGATATCGTCGAAGACGAGTGGATGTTCAGTTTGGATATGCGCGTCTGGCTTTTAGGAGAGCACCAATTCAATGTGTCAATCTGCGATGAAGAATCAAGATGCTCAATCAATTCTACAATCGTTAATTCAACGTCTGTTCTTACCATGTCTGTATCCTCGTCTTGCCAAACCAGAGCGATTGATTCTGAAGGTCTGATATCGGCTGTTGATTGTGAGGTCAGTAATGATGGAGTATGGGATTCCGAAATACGGGTTCGCCTCAAGAGTCCTGCTCCCGGAACTGAATGTGTCTCGCCTCTTACTCTTGGTTCTGGAATGAACACCTCATTCGCTGCTTGCGGATTGGTTGAGGGCCATTTCGGGAATGTCTCTCTCGGTTTCTATCTGGAATCACTTGACATTCGAGGTGAGTGGGTGATGATTGCTGAACACGAGGCATTATTGCTCGGTCAGAGTGAGGTCGTCGGTGATGAACCTAGTGATGATGGACCTGATGATAACAAGGATACCAAGACCGAGACTTCGGAAGCTGAGATAGATCAAGATGATACAGCACTCTGGGTGAGTATCATCACCGCTATTTCCTTGGTTGCAATCGCAGTGTTATTCCTTTCTAGAAGAGGCTCAAAGGACTCTGATGAAGTGGTTGACCTTTGGGGTTCAGAAGATCCATCAAATCTCCCAACGCCGATTGACCAGGATCTTGCGGTTGCCATGGTCTCCACACCAGATCCTTCGCCGCCACAGAGTGCTGCCCCAGCAAAGCCACAGTGGGTTTCAGAATGGCAGAAATTGCCTGCCGGTGGTTCATACAGTACAAATGATTCAGGACAGTGGTATCAGGATGGAGATGGCGATTGGTGGTTGTCCGCTGCAGATGGTTCTTGGAACCGCCACTCTTGAAGCGAGTCCGTGAGGTTCTTGACCCCCCTCCCAGCAGGGTTGCACGATGGCCGTCCGTCCCAAGGGTCCAGTACGTTACCGTTTCAGGTCTGATTCGGAGGATGTGAGCGTAGTCATCGAGGGCGATTCAGAATGGGTTTCACAGCAACTCATTCTCATCGGTCTCAAAGGTGTTGGTTGGACCATGCCATTGGCTACCACTACAAGCGAAGTTCAGAGAGGAAGAGAAAGGACATTCATTGAAGAAGAGGAAGAGGTTCAGATCAGTCCTCCAAAGGACATGGGTCCGCCTCCAGACCCCTCTAGAATTCCAACTGTTCGCAGACAGATTGGGAGTCTGAATCTACAAGAAGAGTTGGAGGCATTAGGTGTTGAACAACCAAGTCGCCCTGACCCTCTGGAGATTGCTGAGGCCCTAGAGGACTTGGAAGAACAACCACAACCCGTGCAGGACCCGCTTTCTAGCGATCCCATGGCGGAAGCATGGTTGCGTGAAATCATGCGAGTGACGGTCAGGGACTTCGGAGTTACTGGGCTTTCAGTTGAGGCGATTGAAAAAGCAGCACAAGGAAGATTAGGAGGACGGGAGGACCTTGAATTGGAAGTGTGGTTGGATGTATTGTTCCGACACGGAAAACTCGTCAAGATTCATGGTGGCCATAAAGTAGGATATGGCCCTAGTCCCAGTTGGTTGGCTGGAAAGGCCAAAACTCATCTTTAGAGTCAATAAATGACCTCTTTGGCCTCCCCTCTATTTTTTGTTGAAAGTGTGATACTGCGCCCCTTTTATTGATGCTGCAATCAGTCGTGATGACAAAGGGATTTAATAGAAAGCGAAAGTCGCGAGTATGAGTGATGATGATGTCTCGAAACAATGACCTCCTTCGTGTGCGCGCAAGAAGTGTTTGTCTGGTAATGATAATGTTGACTTCTTTAATGGCAAGTGCAACCTTTACCAGCGCTTCAATTTCTAGAACTTATGCCAGCAACCGTGACCCACTCGATGTTGCGTTAGGTGATTTCGATTGTGACGATGATTTGGATGTGGCAGTTGCAACCTCTGGGACTCACACCATCAGCATTCATTGGAACGATGGAACGGGGGATCTCAGTAAGCGTACGGATGTTTGGGTTTCGGGAGAGACCGATCGAGTTGATGCAGAGTGGAACGATTTCGCCAATGTATTTGAGGTTGAAGTTGGAGAATTCGATGGAAACGAAGGTGATGACATAGTCATCTACCAGAGAAACAACCCATTCAAGCAGGATGAGAATGGCAATCCAGCAGGAGAACCTGGCAACATCACCTTCCTCAATAACAATGGTTGCGAAGACGATGGATTCACCATCGGTCAGCGATATTCTCATTTTTATGCTTGGGATATAGCCGCTGGTGACCTAGATGGTGATGGAAACGACGAGGTTCTGGTAGTTGACCTCCTCGCAGATATAACCACGCAGAGGCTAGTCATGTATCAAGGTCCAATCTCAAGTTCCACTCAAGCCAAGGTCATGAGTCTTGGTCCTTCAACCACGGCAAGATATCTTGAGGTTCGTATTGGAGACTGGGGGGAATCACAAGTTGGTGGAACTACAGGTTCCTGTACTGATGAGGATGCTTGGCTGATGCGAGAAAGGGGTGCGGATTATGCCACGGGTCAATATACGACTCAGGGCAATGATGACAACATCACGGTTGTCGAATTCAATTGTCTGACCGATACCTTCCCTACTGACATTGCAACTGCAAATCCACACACTATCCAGATGGGAGCTACTTGGGGAGACCATTCCATTGCCGATATGGATAATGATGGTACCATCGATGTGGTCGCAATGACCGATGGTAATATTGAGAACATGACTTACAAGACCAGTTCAGGAGTTGGTACATGGAGCAATTCAAAATTGGCATATTTCGGACCATATATCGCTTGGTATGGTTTCATGGCTGACCTCAATGGTGATCAAGAACCAGATTTCATCAATCCAACGCTTGCAGAGCAGATCAACTCCACAACCAGCACTGGAACTACCAGTGAGGGTTACTATCTAACTCCTCCAACCACTTGTCAGGTCACTTTGTCAGATGGAAATGGGGGACACATGAATCCGCTTTCATACCCTATGGGCCGTAGGCCCAAGGCAATAGCGGTAGGACAGATATCTGGAGGAGCCTCCAGTCCTCTCGACATCGTTGTAGGTGAAGATGGAGTTGATTTCGGAAACTGGATTGACAATATGGGCTGGCAGGGCCAGTATGACAGGTTGACCGTCATCGAGATGGACAACAAGGACCTTGAGGTGTCGATGATAGAGGTTAATCCTACTGACAGATATTACGGAATCGTTGGTGAAGGGACACGTGACATTAATGTCACAATTACCAATACTGGAATGGATATTCTGAATGGAAATGCTGATATCAGTGTTGAATTGAAGCAGGTCGATGAATCCGCTAGTGCAAATGATACCGTCTATTTACAGGATTTCGATGGAACAGAGGTTACTACTGGGTGTGGCGGTGGTTGCACTTGGACATACGAGGAATATCGTGGCGAAACGAATTATTGGCATCTGGAAACGAACCATTCTACCGGCGCAACATCAGGTAACAATGGAGAGGATCTTTCTGCCAATTATCTCAAGCAAGACGATTTCATGTGGGCTGGAACCATGCGTTCCAATTCCAGTGGTGGAACTTGGAGTGGGTATCACAGAAATTGGGATATGGCGATGGTACTCAATGATGTTGACTTGACAGGTGCAGACCGCGCATGGATGTCTGCTGAATTATTCAATCACCTGTCTTTCGATGCTTTGGGATTCAATCAGGGTAATGGTTTCCAGGTCGCTGACATTTGGGATGACCTTGCAATCATCGATGTACGCGGTGAGCGTGGATGGAGCACTATCTCTTGTCCAACTTCAGCAATTCTAGACGGTGCTTGTGCTTCAGGCTCAAGTATGTGGGGAGGATATGACAACGAGCGCCAGTACAAGATTTACAATTTGGGCGCATATGCTGAGAGCAATCTGTACTATGGTCTTGCCACATCTGGTACTTACTATGGTTGGGACAATTATACCGAAGATGATGGAGACCTAGGTGCCTTTGAACTATCGAATTGGGCTGGCGAGACAGTGGATATCAGATTCCGATTCCGAACTGGTTTTGGTGGTAGTATCTCAGATTCCAATGAAAGCCGCTGGTCCGGTCGTGATGGATTTGCTGTGGATAATATCAGTATTTGGAAGCAGAACCCTGCTTTCCAACCCAATCCACAGGTGGTTCAAAAACAGATTACGATGACCAACCTTGCACCGGGAGAGACTCACGTCGAGACGATGCAGGCTAATTTCCTCAATGATACAGTTTACCGAATCAGTGCTTCAGTTGATTATGCTCAGGATGAACAGGACTTGAATGATGAATTGGTCTTCTATATGCAGACCCTGAATGTCTATGACCCTGCAATCGTCTCCTTCGATAGCTTCGAGCCAGGAGCGTTGTATCCTGAAGCAACCATGCCAATCGATGTCTCAGTTGCGCACTATGGAAACACCGTAGTTGACTTCGATGTTAAAGCGACGATTAAGAGTGCAGATCCTAACGACATCAATTGTGGGACTCCGGCCGCCAAGTGCATGGAGGACTTTGAGGGTGGCTCTTCAGGCTCTCGATACACAGATGATGGTAACGGCCAAGGTGTGGTGACTGACGACTCGAATCTTCCAGAGATTCTCTTTGACTCCAATGCTTATTGGTTCGGATACCCCCAATCGACTGAGATTGAGGGCTACGATGAAGTCTGGAATGAATCATTCACAATCCCAGATATCGATTTGACAAGTATGACTGGTGATTTCGTTTCTCTCTCGTTTGATTACTTTGCTGAGACTTTCTATTACATCGACAGTGGAGGTAATTATTACAGTGTTAACGATTATGCAGCCATTCAGATGGAATGGGAGAAAGGTAGTGATACGTACAATGGTTTGATGATTGGGATGTGGAACGACTATAACCAAGATGGCACTTGTAACGAAGATGAGAATGGAGACGGATTCATCGATGATAATGAGACTGAAGAGTTCGATTTCACCGAGATCACTTACATCGGAGATGCCAGCAGTGAAGAAGGAACAGGTGGCAATTACAATGTATTCTTCAATTCGGATGGATTGGTGAAGTCTCGTTCAATCGATTTGACCCACATTTACATCCAGAACACCACTGGAGCACCCTCAGAATGGGGTCCTGAGTGTATCTCATTGGCAGGAAGCATGCTGGACCTCAAGTTCTCGTTCCAGAGCGATGATGATGGGCATAATGGAATGAACGACGGTTTGAGAGGTGTGGCATTTGACAATATTTCGATTACCGAATTCACTTTCACAGAGGATGCATCGTATTCAACAACAGTTTCAGGTCTTGATGCTCAAGAGACTCAGTCTCTGTCGATTGCAGACCATGACTTTGAACAAGGAGTTTACATGATTGAGGTGCAGACGATTTTCGACAATACATCGGCATCAACCGATTGGCATGATTCACAGGAACTATCTATCGCTAACAACATTGAGACTGTCATCTTCAATGTAGAAAGTGTTGATATCACCTTGAGTAAACCGAATTCTCTTGCTTGTCTCAAAGATGCAACTTACAAATGCGTTATGCCGATTGACAATGCCACAAGTCATGACTTCGGACTATCAGCAACCAATGGTGTGCTGTCAGGAGATTACCGATTCTACCAGGATATCGAGGATATCACATCCACTCCTGAATTGAAGACGACACTGACAGCCAATGGTGGACAATTGACTCCTCTGGAACCTCATGAGCGCATCGACGTCACCTTCTCTCCGTGGAATGGATGGGAGGATGGCCACACCTACAACATCAGTTTCTATGCTGAATTAGCGGATGGCTCTTCATCAGGAAATATTCGTTCATTCAATGCTACCTTCTATTATGATGTAGATATCGCTATTCTTTCCGACGCCACGGACCTCGGCCGTTTGGAGAAGGTGAAGGAAGATCTTGAGGGAATGGGAATGACATATACTCAGTTCACAATGAAGGATTGGGATGATTACTTGACAAGCAGTTGGTTGACTCACTATAACAAGGTCTTGTTGCCTTTGCAGTCCGAACTTTCTGCAAAGGATACCAGCCAAGGAGGAAAGGGTTACTACGAGGCTATTGGTACCAGTATGAACAAATTGAATCTTGAGAATTTCATGGCGACCGGCGGAACTGTTGAGATGCATCTTGGACCTTACCACAACTACTACGTTTCACAGAATGGTCGATTGCCATTCGCTGTAGATGTCCTCGACAAGAATACTGCTGGAAATCAGGTGACCTTCAGCCAGATGGATATCGCAGATCCATATCATCCATTGTTGGAAAATGTGGATACCGGTAACTTCCAGGCTTTCGGTGAGCAGAGTCAAACGGTGGCCAATGCAGTCATCAATACCAACACTGTTTCAGCAACATCCATACCTTTGGTATGTGGTGGTAGAATGGATTCGGGAGGAGAGTTCCAGAGCATCATTCAACACACTGAGGACCCAACCGCCAGTCTGCTTGCAGTTTGTTCATATCAGAACGGTGGGCTCATCGTTTCCACTATCGATATCGAGTTGTACAGTGATCCATACAACAGCACCACCATGCCTGTGCGTGCCAATATGTTGGCGTATCAGGTGACTTCTTACCCTGCGAACTTTGAGGCGATAGGTAATGGAGTTGATTTGTTGATCAATGATGTAGTTCCTTCAATCGACCCATCAACTGGTAAATATTCAACACGATACATGAAGAGTAATTCTGAACTGACTTTCTCTTTCAGTGCTGATGCGGTTTCTGTTCCACTTGATGCTGATTGGGAATTGAATGGTCCAACCTCTGCATGGGATAACCCAGAGGATATCACTGGCTCAGTTTCTCATACCTCCGAGGACCAACCTGTCGGAACTTTCTGTAAGGTCGACCATACTGGATGTGCGCAGGGAGAGACCTGGACACTCACCATGTATCTGCACGATGCTGCAGGGCATGCGCGTATGGCCTCCATCACTCTGATGACAGATGACACTGCGGCTGATGAATTCCGCCCTGTTGCAAATGCATCAATAATCGATGAGGTAGAAACCAAGGATCAGATATCTAGTCGTGGCACCAAGAGCGTGCAGGGCAAGGATTGGGATATCTATGAACTGAAACTTACGAAGAGTGGAGATTTGGTAGTCTCCTTTGATGCTGGAGATTCTTACGATGAAGATGCTACTGATGGACATGGAATAGCCACCTACGAGTGGTCGGTATACTTCGATTATCCATATGATGGTGGAAGTGTGAGCCTCGAAGGGCACACCTTCTCTGTTCCCGCAACTGCAACCAGCGAGTGGTCATATCGTTTCCAGAATGTCACAGTTGACACCACTGGCACTCAAGAGAATCAAATCAGGGTTGAACTGGTAGTCTACGACGGCTCCGGAAAGAATTCGGAAAAGTACAGGATGTACTTCGTGGTGGTCCCAGAGGGCTTTGGCGACGAGATGCCCGAAGTCCAATTCGATACAGGTCTCAATCATTCGCGAGTAGTAGATGATTGGGTATTCGTAGATGGCACAGTTCTAAGCGGTGCTGAAAGAGGAAATGTGAAGATTGAAATCGCCTTCGACAGCACTGCATTCAACCAATCAAGTTTGGTTCGATATAGTATGAGAAATGTCACCTACACCTACAACTCTTCTGACGATTTGTGCGATGATGAATCGATATTGGATTATGGTCCAGACAGCAACATTCCTGTGCCACAGCAGTGTTCTGGAACCGATTTCTCTCTTGGATTGAAGATTAAGGACCAATACACTAACGAGAGTAACAGGGTCCATCTTTGGCTCAAGGTGAGTGAGAATGATGGGCGAAATCCAATCTATCAATACATCATTATCAATTTGGCCGCTTGCAATGGGGCGACTCTGCCTGATGAAGCAGTCAATGAAGAGGTTGAGTGGATATGGAATGCCGCTTCACAACAGTGTGAATTGCCTGATGGTTGGGAGGTTGAGAGAGATGATAATGGGGACATCACAGGAGTCAAGAAGCAATCCGAGGAGAAGTCCTCAGGTAGCGATGGCGGTTTCATGGAGGATAACATGATCTTGGTCATCGGTGGAGGATTGGGCTTGGTGATAATCATCTTGCTTTCAATCTTGGTTCTTGGGAAGGGCGATGATGAAGAAGCTCAATTCAGCGCTTCCGCTGCTGGACATCAAATGGGTGCCGTGCAAATGGACCCGATGGAAGCATATGTGCAACAATTGATCGCACAAGGCTATCCAGAGGAGACAGCGCGGGCTTATGCTGCTCAATATGCCTCGCATTTCCAACAGCAGGCAGCCGCAGGTTACCAACAATAGTGAGACATTAGCCGGCTTTGTTGTTCTACTCACCCTCATTTCGGTGTTTGGTGCTGCACTTTGCACTTGGGCGTCGGCGGCGTTGCTTGACCAGTAGTGGAGTCACTTGCAACGGCTCGGATACTTGGGTTCTGCCGTAGCGCGCCTAGTGTTCTGCACTTCGAGTACCACGTTGTTCATGCCAAAAGGGGGAATAACGACAAAGTGAGTAATATCCAGTGGCTGTGCTAGAGGTGCAACTCAGCAAAGACAAGAGGAACGAGCAGGGCAGGAAGCATCACTCTTCTTCTTCTGGAAGAGCCATTTCGAAATCTGGGAGTGTGGGTTTCCAACCCTTTGGTAGGTCATCTCCACTTTCGATGATGGAAATCAATCTCTCTTGGTATGCCTTGGGCCGACGTCCTAGAATCGACATGTACAATCGCCCCAATCTTAATTCTGGAGCAATAACCTTGGATCCTGATGTGGTTTCAGTATCCATAGCTCGAATCATATTGAAAGCAGGTCGATTGACCTTGTGAAACAGCGACTTCGTGAATCTGATACCTAGAATCACAGTCAGTAGAATTGTGCATGAGGAGAAACAGAACCCCATCCATCCTGCTTTGTTCAGTCCTTGCGACAGCCAGACCTCGAGAACCAGAAATGGAACCACCATTAGCAGGAATAGGTAGGTCTCAGAGACAGGACCTTTGTTGGAGCGCATTCTGATGGCTTCCCATCCAGGGTCTCTTTTGTCCCATGGACGGAAGTGCGTCAATCTGCCTTGCTGAGTAGCCTTCTGCACAAGTTGATGCAATCTTGCTAGCCTTGACATCTGAGATGGAATCAAATCAAGGTCGTTCTCAAATATGACCTGTAGCAAGTCCATGGCCTCATCATAGTATCCGAGATCGACCAACAAAGCGGTCTGCTCAATCACTGCTTCAGTATCAGATGGGTCGATGATACGTCGCTGGTTCCACCATTCGAGTGCATCTTCATAGAGTCCAATTTCTTCCTGAAGTCTTGCCCCTTGTCTCCATGCTTGATCATGTTCGGGCTCGATTTCAATCACTTTTCTACAGGCCCGAAGACTTCTTGCAACCTGTTTCAGTGAGGGAGCAGTTTTCTCAGGTAGTTCCAGCCTTGATACCAACCACCATGCTTCTGCATTCTGTGGGTCGCATTCACAGGCCTTATTGGCGCTGCTTATCGCTCCATCTCTATCATTGCCCTCTAATGCCTCGACAGCATCGAGATAGTGCTCCTCACCACGCTCTTTGTCATCGGCCATGGCCATCGCCTCTGCTTTCAGTCTTCATCGAATGGGTTTCGAGGATTCTTTTGACTCTGATAATGTCTTGAGTTCTTGCCTTGTTTTCTTTCTTTGAATACCCGGCCGCTGCGGCTTCTGTTCTGGCGCCCATCTCCTCTTGCTGGACCACGGGAAC
>Ga0187827_10007525_pt1 | contig 12074 bp, 12 predicted proteins | sample ETNtaG_39_FD_167969 | JGI IMG/M metagenome (GOLD analysis project Ga0187827, IMG submission 167969) | Marine microbial and viral communities from oxygen minimum zone, Eastern Pacific Ocean - ETNP2014_SV_150_PacBio MetaG (Illumina Assembly) | ecosystem: Environmental > Aquatic > Marine > Hypoxic... | reverse complement strand
ACAGAGGAACTGCTTGACGCATCATATTTGAACCCATTAAAGCTCTATTCGCATCATCATTTTCTAAAAAAGGTATAAGAGAAGCAGCAACAGAAACAAGTTGTTTGGGAGAAACATCTATGTAGTCGATATTTTCTTTTCTAGATAAAATAAAGTTTAGACCGGTTCTACAAGATACGAGTTCCTCTATAAAACTTCCGTCAGAATTAACAGGTGAATTAGCTTGTGCAATAGTAAATTTTTCTTCTTCGATTGCAGATAAATATTCAATTTTATCCAAAATTTTTCCATTCAAAACTTTTTTGTAAGGACTTTCAATAAATCCATATTTGTTAACCTTAGAGTAAGTAGCTAAACTGTTAATAAGACCAATGTTTGGTCCTTCAGGAGTTTCAATTGGACAGATTCTTCCATAATGCGTTGGATGCACATCTCTAACTTCAAATCCTGCTCTCTCTCGAGTCAAGCCTCCGGGACCTAAAGCAGAGACTCTCCTTTTATGAGTAATTTCTGATAGTGGATTTGTTTGATCCATAAATTGGGATAATTGAGATGTACCAAAAAAATCTTTAAAAGATGTAGTAATTGGTTTTGCATTAATTAAATCTTGGGGCATTGTAGATTCTATTTCGAGTAAAGTAGACATCTTTTCTCTTATTACTCTCTCCATTCGTAATAATCCGATTCTAAATTGATTTTCTACTAGCTCACCTACAGATCTTACCCGTCTATTACCTAGATGATCTATATCATCTACCTCTCCCTTGCCGTCTCTTAGCTCTAACATAAACTTTATTATTGATATGATGTCGTCGAGCGTTAACACTCTTTTTGTGTCTGGTATTTTCAAATTTAATTTAGCATTAAGTTTAACTCTTCCAACGTCAGAGAGATCATAGCGCTCATTGTTAAAATATAAGTTTTTAAAAATTTCTTCGGCTGTTTGAATAGTTGGTGGTTCTCCCGGTCTTAAAATTTTATAAATATCCGTTAACGCATCTTCTTTGTTTTTATTTTTATCAATTTTCACCGTTTCAAAAATATACGGTCCTCTTAAAATTGAATCTACATTCGCAAGTTCAAGTTGATGAATGTTCGAGGACAATATTTTTTCTAAACTTTCTTCTGTTACGTCAAAACCTGATTGTAAAATCAATTCTCCATTTGAATCTTTTATATCTCCTTTGGTATATTTTCCAATTAATTCTTTTTCGGAAATAATAATTTCCTTTAATTTTTTTTCCTTTAATTTCTTTGCCAAAATAAAATTTAATTTTTCACCTTTTTTTAATATTCGTTTATTATTTTCTTTATTAATTAGATCAAATACCAACTTGACAGGCCTTTTATATTTCTCCGGTTTAAAATTTGTAGACCAAGATTTTAATTTAGAATCAAAAATACAGGTGTCATATGTGTAAAATTCATCTAAAATCTGCTCTCTTGTAACTCCTAAAGCATAAAGCAGAGTAGATATCGGAAGTTTCCTTTTTCTATCAACTCTAAAATGTAATATGTCTTTCGGATCAAATTCAAAATCTAACCAAGATCCTCTTCCGGGTATAATTCTACAATTAAACAACAATTTACCGCTAGCATGTGTTTTGCCCTTATCATGATCAAAAAAAACGCCTGGACTCCTATGCATTTGATTTACAACCACTCTTTCAACTCCATTAACAACAAAAGTTCCGCTGTCCGTCATTAATGGAAGATCTCCCATAAAAACTTCCTGTTCTTTTGCAGAATAAATCTGCTTTACATTGTTCTCTAAGTCAATTTGGTAAACGACGAGTCTTAGATTGGCTTTTAATGCGGCAGAATAAGTTAAACTTCTTTGTCTACATTCTATAACATCAAATTTTGGTTTTTCTAAACTATAAGATATAAATTCTAAAGATGCTTTTTCTGATGTGTCGTTTATGGGAAAGATGCTTTTAAAAACTCTATCCAAACCTTTATCGTTAATATTATTTTTATTATTTTTTGCTCTTGATTTCAAAAATTCATTATAAGAATCTTTTTGAACCTCTATTAAATTAGGAATAGATAAACTTTCCTTTAATTTACCAAAACTTCTTCTAATACTTTTTTTTTGAGTAAAAGTTAATTCCATTAAGTGACTAACAACTTGGTACGCTAAATACTAAAATGGTACCAATCTTTATTTTAATTCTACTTTTGCGCCAGCAGATTCAAGTTTTTTCTTTGCTTCTTCGGCATCTTTTTTTGCAACACCTGTTTTGACTTCCTTGGGTGCTGCCTCAACTAAATCTTTTGCTTCTTTTAAACCTAAGCCTGTTATTGATCTAACTTCTTTAATTACATTTATTTTTTTATCTCCAACAGATGCTAAGAAAATTGTAAACTCACTTTTTTCTTCTGCGGCAGGAGCTGCCGTACCAGCGGCTGCAGCAACTGGTGCTGCGGCTGTAACACCCCATTTTTCTTCTAATTGTTTTGATAACTCTGCTGCCTCAACTACAGTAAGTTTTGAAAGTTCGTCTATGATTTTATTTAAATCTGTCATCGTTTTATAAGTTCAAAGTTTGAATTAGTTTTTTTTACTTTTTGCGTGCGCCAAAATAGCAATTTTTGAGCCAGGTGCAAGCAAAATACTTAAAATTTTTTGAGCAGGAGAAGAAAAAATACCCGCAATTTTAGCTTTAGCTTCATCTAATGTAGGAAGTGTGGCTATTTGAGCCACATCTTTAGCTTCTAAAACCTTCCCGTCCATAAATCCTGCTATGATTTTTAAAGACGAGTTACTTTTCGCATACTTTGCTAAAATCTTAGCTGACATAATTGGGTCAGAGGAAATGGCTGTAGCAGTTGGACCACTAAAAAATTTTTCTAACTCTTTACATTTGCTTTCCTTAACGGCTAATTTAGTTATTCTATTTTTCGTAACTTTAAAGAAAATACCATTCTTTCTCATTTCAGCTCTTATTTTATCAAGTTCAACCACACTCAAACCTTGGTAGTGAGCAATCATTACAGCTTCATTTGAAGAAAAAGCTTCCTTCATTTCCTTTATATAATTTTTCTTCTCTTCTTTGTTCATCATAGTTTAGATATCTTTAAATTTTAGTTTAAATGAAATTCCCATAGTCGAAGATAAATAAATGTTTTTAATGTTTTCAGAATTAAAAATGTTAGGTTTTTCTTTCTTTAAATTTTGAAAAAGCGATTTTAAATTTTCTAGTAATTTACTTTCTGTAAAATTTTTTCTTCCAATTGACACCCCAAGATTCCCATCTTTATCATTTTTAATTTCTACAAGTTTGTTCTTTATTTTATCAACTGTACCAATTACATCGTCGGACACCGTCCCTAATTTAGGATTAGGCATTAAACCTTTGGGACCTAATATTTTTCCAAATTTTCCCACTTTTGCCATCATGGACGGAGTACAAATTAATTTATCAAATTCAATTTTTCCTGAAGATATTTTTTTTAATAAATCTTCAGAACCAATAATTTCGGCACCGCTTTTCTTGGCCTCACTTAATTTATTTTCATCACACAGTACACCAATTCTAATCTTTTTTCCATTACCGTGAGGAAGCTCTATTACACTTCTTAAACTTGAATCAGCTGTTTTGATTTTTTTTAAATTTATTTTAAAAGATAGATCAATAGATTCTAAAAATTTTGCATTTGCATTATTTTTAAGCATGCCGATAATTGTATCAATAGTATCAATTTTTTTATCTTTAACTGATTCAATTAATTTTTTATATCTTTTCGACTTTTTTTTCATTTATTTTTTTACTTCTATGCCCATTGACCTTGCAGATCCACAAATAATTTTAGTTGCCTCTTTTAAATCATGAGCATTTAAATCTTTCATTTTTTCTTTTGCTATAGTTTCAGCTTGCTTCATGGTAATTGAACCGGCAATTACTCTGCCTGGTTCACCTGATCCACTTTTTAATTTAGCGGCCTCCCTTATAAAATGTGAAGCTGGTGGTGACTTTATAATAAAATCAAATTTTTTATCTTTATAAACGGTAATAACCACAGGAATAGGTTTTCCCATAAAAGATTTTGTTTTTTCATTAAAGGCTTTACAAAATTCCATTATATTAATTCCTCTTTGCCCTAATGCGGGCCCTACTGGTGGTGCTGGATTCGCTTGACCGCCCTTGATTTGAAGTTTTATATATCCTGTAATTTCTTTAGCCATTTAGCTTTTCTCCACTTGGTTAAAATCTAAATCTACAGGTGTAGGTCTGCCAAAAATTGAAACTGAAACTTTAAGTCTAGATTTTTCCTCATCAATTTCTTCAACCAACCCAGTAAATGATGCAAATGGGCCGTCACAAACTTTTACTTTCTCTCCAATTTCAAATGTAATTCCGCTTGATGGATTCATTTCGCTTTGGCTAACTTGGTTTATAATTTTTTCTACTTCGTTTTCAGAAACTGGTATTGGTTTGCCTTCAGGGCCTAAAAAACCACTAACCTTCTGTATATTTTTTATTTTATGATATATTTGTTTACTTAAATCTATTTTTACAAGAACGTAACCAGGAAAATACTTTTTTTGTCTTTGCGTTCTTTTTCCTTTTTTAACTTCGGTGACTTTTTGAGTAGGAACTAGAATTTCACCCAGGCTCGATTCCAAAGAATTTTTTGACATAACGTCTTTAATTGAATCCGCTACTTTATTTTCAAAACCAGAATAAGCTTGAACAATATACCAATTCATTATTATTTATAAATTTATGGCTAAAATTAAGTTAAGGAAAAATTTTAAAATTTGATCTAGCAACAAAAAAAATACCGCTGCTAAACTTGCTAAAACAAAAACCATTAGTGAGCCCGTTACGGTATCTTTTTTTGTTGGCCAAGTTACTTTAAAGGCTTCTTGCTTAACTTCTTGTAAAAATCTTAAAGGATTTTTCATAATTCATTTTTGGCTTTGGCAGGAGCGGAGGGAATCGAACCCCCAACCTCCGGTTTTGGAGACCGGCGCTCTACCAATTGAGCTACGCTCCTAGTAGCTTACTTAATTATCTTGGTTACCACTCCAGCACCAACTGTTTTACCACCTTCTCTAATTGCAAAATTTAATTTTTCATTCATTGCAATTGGAGTAATTAGTTTAACATTAAATTTTGCATCATCTCCCGGCATAATCATTTCAGTTCCCGATGGTAGAGTAACTTCACCTGTTACATCAGTTGTTCTAAAATAAAACTGGGGTCTGTATTTAGTAAAGAATGGCGTATGTCTTCCACCTTCTTCTTTTTTCAATACATAAGCCTGAGCTTCAAATTCAGTGTGCGGAGTTACAGATCCAGGTTTTGCTAAAACTTGACCTCTTTCTATGTCAGTTCTCTCAACACCTCTTAGCAAAGCTCCGATATTATCTCCTGCTTCACCAGTGTCTAAAATTTTTCTAAACATTTCAACACCGGTACAAACTGTTTTTTTTGTTTCTTTAATTCCAACAATTTCAAGCTCTTCACCCGTTTTAACAACACCCTGCTCAACTCTTCCTGTTGCAACAGTTCCGCGACCAGAAATAGAAAACACATCTTCAACGGGCATTAAAAAAGGCTTGTCTTTTGGTCTTGTTGGTTGAGGTATATGTTCATCGATAGCTTTCATTAATTCTAGAATTGAATTTTTACCTGTTGCTTCATCTTTTCCTTCAACAGCATTTAAAGCAGATCCTTTTACTATTGGAATTTTATCTCCAGGAAATTTATAAGATGTTAGAAGTTCTCTTATTTCAGTCTCAACTAAATCAACAAGTTCTTTATCTTTTACTTGATCAATTTTATTTAAATACACAACTATAGCCGGCACACCAACTTGTCGTGCCAAAAGTATATGTTCTCTTGTTTGTGGCATAGGACCATCGGCGGCATTAACAACTAATATTGCTCCATCCATCTGAGCTGCACCTGTGATCATATTTTTTACATAATCAGCATGACCAGGACAATCTACGTGAGCATAATGTCTCTTGTCCGTTTCGTACTCGACATGGGCTGTTGCAATTGTAATCCCTCTCTCTTTTTCTTCTGGCGCCTTATCAATTTGGTCATAAGCAATAAATTCTGCCCCACCTTTTTCAGATAAAACTTTTGTTATAGCGGCAGTTAAAGTTGTCTTTCCATGATCTACGTGACCTATAGTACCCACGTTAGCATGGGGTTTGTTCCTTTCAAATTTTTTTTTCTCAGCCATTTTTTTTTACCTCAATTGTTTCTTTTTCTCTTTTATGTTTATAAACTTGGAGCGGGTGAAGGGAATCGAACCCTCGCAACCAGCTTGGAAGGCTAGTGTTCTACCACTGAACTACACCCGCATAATCCAAACTCATTACGCTCTTTTTTTTATGCTATTAAACATTTTAAGTTTGGTGGAGGGGGAAAGATTCGAACTTTCGAAGACCGAAGTCAACGGGTTTACAGCCCGCCCCATTTGACCGCTTTGGTACCCCTCCTTAAAGCGTTCGTAAGGGATATCCAATAACTTAAAAAGTATTTAACAACAAGGGTTTTTATAAGCATCTTGGGAAAGAAATGCAATAAATCATTTTGCTCCTAAATATGCTATTTATTTGAAAAAAACTAAAAAATCCATGAAAAAAACTACTTTTTACATTATGGGCAAGCATGCAGTCACAGAGGCTTTAAAGAATTCCAACAGAAAGGTACTAAGAGTTTTTTTAACTGAAGACTCAAAAAAAAACTTGAATAAGGAAAATCAACATTTGAATTTATTAAAGAATATCAATATTTTTTATAAAACGAAAAAAGAATTGGACAAGTATTGCTCAAGAGATGGAATAAACCACCAGGGTTTAGTTGCTGAAGTAGAACATTTAGAAAAATTTTCTATAAAAGATTTCGTGAATAACAATTCTAACAGAAATAATATAAATTTTGTGGCGCTAGAAGAAGTAACTGATCCAAGAAATATCGGTTCAATTATAAGAAGTGCTGCTTCGTTTAATATGGACGGCATTATTGTAAAGGAAAGATCGTATCCCAGTGAAAGTAAACTTTTATATAAAAGTGCGAGCGGATGTATTGAATTAATTAATATATTTGAGGTATCAAATATTAATACTGCTCTGAAATATCTTAAATCAAAAAATTTCTGGGTAAGTGCCTTTGATAGTAAAAGCAAAAAAGATTTTACCCAACATGACTGGACAGGAAACAATGTATTACTTTTTGGTTCTGAAGGACATGGACTAAATTACCAAACAAAAAAAAATTCTGATTTTTTATTTAGAATTAATATAAATAAAAAAATAGAAAGTTTAAATGTCTCAAACACAGTTTCAATAGTGTGCTATCATATAAATCAAGAAATCAAAAAAAAGATCAAATAAAAAAAGAATCTTAATATCCAAATCCTTTGTTAAATATTCTTAGCATTTCTATATCTTTTTAAAGATTAAATTTTAATCTAAAAACATTTATCAAAGTTCGAAATATTTCTATTTTTTCTATCTTTGATTTCCCTTTATGTCTCTGTCGAGCATAAAATGGTATTTCTTTAATGGGGATATTTTTTCTATCAATCAAAAAAATAATTTCCATAAAAAAACTATAACCTTTTGATTTTACACTCCTTAAATCAAAATCTTTAAGTTTTTTTAAATTGTATCCTCTAAAAGCTGTTGTGAATTCATTACAGTTAATACCAAACATGATTTTTATGAATTTATTTCCAAAAATACTTAGAGCACGCCTCCAACCTTCGGAATCAAACGACCCCCCTTTAGCAAATCTTGAACCAAGTACAAAAGGATTTTTTTCTAATTCGTTAATAAATTCAGGTATTTTTTTTGGGTCATGAGTTAAATCGGCGTCTATTGTAATTAAAAAATCATAATTATTATTAATGCTATATTCGTAAGCTAATTTATGGGCTGTATCCAAACCTCTTTTTTTATCTCTGATAATTAAATGGATATTTTTTTTATTTCTAGAATAATCTTGAACAACCTGCCAAGTTTTATCAGGGGAATTATCATCAACAATGAGCATGTCTACATTTAAATTAAGTTCTTCAATAGTTTTTAGCAAAAGTGTTATATTTTTGGACTCATTGTAGGTTGCGGAAAAAATTAATATTTTACTTTTCATGAAGTAAATTATATTACTCAAGAAAAAGAACTAATGAAAATAAAAAAGTGTAGAAATTGTAAAAATAATAAATTAACAAAACTATTCTCTTTAGGAAAATTAAGCTTTACTGGAAAATTTCCTAAAAATGAAAATATCAACATTAAAAAAACAAAATTGGCTCTTATAATGTGTCCCAAATGTACTTTGGTTCAATTAGATACAAATTATGATCTTAAATATCTATATGGACCTGATTATGGTTATAGAACAGGTATAAATAAAACCATGAGAGACCACATGGAGGGAATAAAAAAAATTTTATTAAAAAAATCAAAATTGAGAAAAGGAGATCATATTTTAGATATAGCAAGTAACGATGGAACTTTATTAAACTTTTTTAATAAAAATTTAAGAAGAGTTGCTATTGATCCTTTGGTAAATAAATATAAGAAATTTTATAAAAATATAAATTATAAAATTTCTGATTTTTTTTCTGCAAAAAAAATATTAAAAAAAATACCAAAAGGTAAATTTAAAATTATTACAGCCTTGTCCGTCTTTTATGACATAAATGATCCAAACTTTTTTTTTAAAGATATAAACAAATTGCTTGATGATGACGGAATTCTTTTGCTTGAACATGCAGACTTAATGTCAGTAATCAAACTCAAAATGTTCGATACAATCTGCCAAGAACACTTAACATATTATTCAAACAAAGTAATTATTGATATGACAAAAAAAAATAATTTAAGAGTATTTGATATAAAAACTAATAATATTAATGGTGGAAGCACTCAATATTTTATTTGTAAAAAAGATTCACTACATAAAACAAAATCAAAATTAATAAGTAGTATATTAAAAAAAGAAAAAAAAATGAAACTTGGAAACAAAAAAACTTTTTTAAAATTCCTTAATCAAATTAACATTGTTAAGTCACGTACAATCAAATATCTAGATAAAATTATATTAACCAAAAGAACAATTCATGGATATGGTGCCTCTACAAAGGGAAATGTTTTATTACAGTATTTTGGAATTTCTAGAAAATACATTAAATTTGTTGCTGATAGAAATCCTAAAAAAAATAATCATTACACACCAGGCACAAAAATGAAAATAATTACTGAGGCAAGATCTAGAAAATTACTACCTGATTTCTACTTTGTTCTTCCGTGGCATTTTAAAAAAGAAATCTTAAGGAGAGAAAAAAAATTAATAAAAAAAGGATGTAAATTCATTTTTCCACTTCCAAGCTTTAGGGTGTATTAAATTATGGTAATAATATATAATATAGTCTAATCTTAGTTTCTATGGGTAGTAACAATAATCAAAGTAATCTGAAAATATTTTTTATCAAACTAATTGCAATAACATTTGCTGTAATAGTGATAATAAACATTACATATAACTTAATATTTGCAGAAAAATTTGAAAATATTAATAAAATTTTATCTCTAAATAATAAAGAAAATATTGAACTAGTTAAAAATAAAATAAGATTGGAAATAAATAAGGGCCTTCTTAAAGATAAAATTATGAATGATGAAGATAGAATGCTTTTTTATAAATTTTATTTAAAAATTAAGAACGAATTTCAAGAAATTGAAAAATAACAATCTCTTTAAAATTGATGACTAACACAAAACAAAAAATTTTATTTTTGTTTTTAATTTGTTTCTCAATTTATTGTGCGTTAACTATAGGTCGTGCTTGGGATGAAGGATTTCTTTTAATTCAAGGTAAAATTACTTTAAATTATTTGTTGTCACTAGGTGAAGTTGATGTTGATTTATTTCGTCGTGAATACCATTCAGCTATTTATTATTCACTAAAATACTTATTGATTCAAATATTTCCGATTAAGTATCAGTATGAGACAAGTCACATAATAAATCTTATTTTTTCATTAAGCACTATTATTGCAATTAAAAAATTAGTTAAAGAATTATTTAATGAAAATGTTGGAAAAATTGTTTTCTTAATATTGTTCTTTTACCCCATTTTTTTTGGACACATGGCTTTCAATAGCAAAGATACAATTTTAGCCTTTAGCCATGTATGGATTTTTTATCTATCTGTTAAGTATCTAAAAAAACAAAATACTAAACACAAAGCTAGTACCTACATGAATTATATAGCTGTACTCGCTGCTTTAGCTAGCGGTATAAACTTATATTTTTTAGGTTCATTGTTACCAATTTTTTTATTTCTTTTAATTGATATTTTTTTTTTAAAGAAATTTATATGTGACACTTTTAGTAAAAAAAAATTCTTATCTGATATATGTATAAGTTTTTTAATCTTCTATTTTTTGCTAATTGTATTTTGGATTGATACGCATCCTAATATATTTGTCTTGCCATTTAATTTCTTTTTAGAATGGGTAATTGGAGATTTTTGGAGGGGTTACCCTTATATTTTGGTAAATGGAAAATACTTTATATTTGAAGAAATTCCAAAATCATATTTTTTAATTAATCTTCTATATAAATCGCCCGAATATTTTTTATTAACTTATTTAATATTTATAATTATTTTTTTTAAATTAAATAATTTTTTTAAAGAAAAAATTTATCTTTTTAATTATAAATTGCTTCTAGTAATATCAATGGTCGTTTTTCCATTTCTAATAGTATTTTTCTTGCATTTCTCACTATACGATGGTTTGAGACATGTATTATGGACACTGCCATATTTTTGTATAATTCCAGGATTAACAATTTATTATTTAATTGAAAATATTAAATCTATAAAGGTAAAATTAACATTGTCATTGTTGTCATTATTCATTATTTATTTCTTGTTTAATTTTTTTGTAATAACTCCTTATCAATACACATACCTTAACATATTGAATGGTAAAATTGAAAATCGTTATAAAAAGTTTGAAAATGATTATTGGAGTTCTTCAATTAAAGAACTTACAAAGAAAATTACTCTTGATAAAAAAGGAATAATTTCTTTCGCAACTTGTGGAATTAATCAAAATGTTGCGAAATACTATTTAAAAAAAAATGGTTATTCAAATTTTAGATTAGGGAATTCAAAGGATTCAAATTATATAATCATGACAAATAGGGTAACTTCCGATAAAGAAAATGCATATAACTCTGAAAATTTAGTTAATTGTTTTGATAAATTCAAAGGGGAAAATGTTTATAAAGTTACAAGAAATGGTTTGCTTTTATCAGTAATCAGAAAAATAAATTAAATGGAAAGATCAAAAACTAATTCAGGCTTTTTGTATTTTTTAGAAAAAATTATTAGAAGCCATCCCTTATTATATTTTATAATCAGATATTTCATTAGATACACTAACATTTTTGAAGAAGATGCAAACGGAGTGATTTTTTTAAATTTAAATAAAAAAGTCAATATTATTGATGTTGGGGCCAGCGATGGAATTGCTTCAAAATTTTTTAACAAAAAATTAAAAATAAATAAAATTATTTGTTTTGAACCAAATAAATCTTATGTAAAAATTTTAAAAAAACTTAATATAAAAAATCTAGTAGTAAACGCTTATGGTATTGGACAGTATACTAAATGTTATAAAATTTTTATTCCAAGATATAAATTTTTTTCTAAAAATCTAGATCTAATTACGTATGCTTATTACAACAAACAGGCATTGCAAGATAAAATAAATTCTGATTTTAAATTTAAAAAAAATATTTCAATTATTGAAGAGAAAATATATCTAAAAAAAATTAAAAAAATTAAAACTAAAATTGACCTTATTAAAGTTGACGTAAATGGACATGAGCTATCCATAGTAAAGGGTCTTTCTAAAATAATAAAAAGAGACAAACCAGCTTTAATTATAGAAACAGGTGATGATATTAAAATTATAGAAAGATATCTTAAGAAATATGGTTTTAGAAAATATCTTTTCTCAAATAGATTTAGTAGGTTTGAAAAATTTAAAGAAAATTATCCATTAAATACATATTTTCTTCAAAAAAA
>Ga0187827_10007524_pt1 | contig 12075 bp, 9 predicted proteins | sample ETNtaG_39_FD_167969 | JGI IMG/M metagenome (GOLD analysis project Ga0187827, IMG submission 167969) | Marine microbial and viral communities from oxygen minimum zone, Eastern Pacific Ocean - ETNP2014_SV_150_PacBio MetaG (Illumina Assembly) | ecosystem: Environmental > Aquatic > Marine > Hypoxic... | reverse complement strand
TCTGCAATTGCCAGCGTCGAACCGGGAGGGCATTTCTTTGGTGCTGAACACACGATGGCACGATACGAAAATGCGTTTTATCAACCACTGGTCAGTGATTGGCAGAATCATGAAAATTGGGTGCTCGCAGGTGGACTAGATACGACTCAGCGCGCGACACAACTTTGGCAATCAGTGCTTGCAAATTACCAGTTGCCGATGTTAGATCCAGTCTGCGGTGAGGCGCTTGACGACTATGTGGCGAAGCGAAAAAACGAGATCGGCAATAATGATCTTGACTAGTAAAAAAAATATTAATCAACCGAGATAGTGAACGGGACATGAAGACTCAGGCACAAGTCGTGGTCGTCGGCGGTGGTGTAGTGGGCTGTTCAGTGTTGTATCACTTGACCAAGCTAGGTTGGTCTGACGTGGTATTGCTTGAGAGAAAAGAACTTACCTCGGGATCGACCTGGCATGCAGCGGGTGGAATGCACACCATTAACGGTGACCCAAGCGTCGCTAAATTGCAGCAGTACACCATAGAGCTCTACCGCGATATAGAAGAGATTTCAGAGCAATCAATTGGGCTGCACATGACTGGCGGTATCATGTTGGCGGCGACGCCGGCTCGCTTCGATTGGTTAAAGAGCATTCATGCGAAAGGTCGGTACTTGGGCATGGAGACAGAAATCATCAGTGCTCGCGAAGCAGCTGAGATCATGCCGTTGATTGACCCTAGTCAATTTGAAGGCGCCATGTTCGACCCGATTGAGGGCCATCTTGATCCGAGCGGTACCACCTACGCGTATGCCAAGGCGGCGCGAAAGAATGGAGCCACCATCTATACGCAGACTCGAGTGACCGATCTTCATCAGCGGGTCGACGGTAGTTGGCGGGTGATGACTGAGGGGGGCGAGATTGTTGCTGAACACGTAGTTAATGCGGGTGGTCTTTGGGCACGTGAGGTGGGTCGCATGGTCGGTTTGGAATTGCCTGTTCTTGCCATGGAGCACATGTATCTAATCACTGAGGACATGCCGGAAGTCACGGCGTTTAATGAGGCCTCTGGTAAGGAGATGATGCACGCGGTTGATTTTGACGGCGAGATATATGTGCGTCAGGAACGAAAGGGTATGCTCATGGGCACCTATGAGAAAGCCTGTGTCCCCTGGTCACCGACCCAGACGCCATGGGATTTCGGTCAGGATCTGTTACCAGCGGATCTTGATCGTATCGCACCGTCGCTCGAGATAGGTTTCCAGCATTTCCCGGCTTTTCAGCAGGCGGGTATTAAGCAGATTATCAATGGCCCATTTACGTTTTCGCCTGATGGCAATCCCCTGGTGGGGTCGATCAAGGGGTTGCCCGGGTTTTGGTGTGCCTGCGCTGTGATGGCGGGTTTCAGTCAGGGCGGTGGCGTGGGTTTGGCACTGGCCAATTGGATAGTCGAGGGCGATCCCGGATTTGATGTCTGGGCAATGGACGTAGCCCGATTTGGGGACTGGACCACTTTGCCGTATACGAATGCAAAGGTGAAGGAAAACTATTCTCGCCGTTTTTCTATCCGCTTTCCCAATGAAGAACTGCCTGCGGGTCGGCCTCTGCGCACGACACCGGTCTACGATCAACTGCTGGCCGCTGGTGCTCAGATGGGCGAGGCCTATGGGCTTGAGCAGCCGTTATGGTTCGCGCCTGACGGGGTGAAGGATGAATTTTCCTGGCGCCGTTCAACTGATTTCGAACATGTTGCGGCTGAAGTAAGCGCAGTGCGGGAGGGCGTTGGTTTAATGGAGATATCGGGCTTTGCCAAGTATTCCATCTCGGGCGTAGGTGCCCCAGCATGGTTGGATGAATTACTGGCTTGTCGCTTGCCCGAAGAAGATCGAATGACCCTGGCTCCCATGCTGAATTCGAACGGAAAACTGATTGGTGATTTCAGCCTAGCTAATCTGGGAGGCAATGAATATTTTGTTGCTGGCGCTGGTGTTGCCGAGGCGTACCACATGCGTTGGTTTCTGCAGAATCTCGCTGACGATGGCTCGGTGGAGGTAATGCCACATGGTGCTGGCATCGTTGGTCTTTCGATTGCGGGTCCCAAGTCTCGTCAGGTCTTGGCTTCGGTGACGTCCGAAGACGTTTCGGCTAACGCGTTCACTTTTATGGATATTCGGGAAATGGATGTTGGTATGGCGCCGTGTCTGGTGGGCCGTGTCAGCTATACCGGAGATCTGGGGTACGAGATCTGGATGGAGCCGGAGTATCAACGGCATGTGCTAGGGGTGTTGCTGGCAGCCGGCGCAGAGCATGGCCTACGCCTTTTTGGGTCCCGGGCACTCAATGCCCTGCGATTGGAAAAGAATTTTGGCTCATGGGCGCGGGAATACCGGCCGATCTATGGACCTTATGAGGCCGGTATGGGTCGCTTTGTCGCCCTGAAAAAACAAGCTGATTTTATCGGCAAGTCAGCGGCAATGGCAGAAAAGGAACACGGCGGTACGATGCGGTTACGCACTTTTGTCGTGGATGCAAAAGATGCGGACGTGATAGGCGACGAAGCAATTTGGTTAAACGGTGAGGTGAGAGGTTGGGTGACCTCTGGCGGTTATGCGCACGGTTCGTCTGTATCGGTTGCTATGGGTTATGTGCCGTGGGCTTGCGCGAACGAAGATGATGGTTGGGAAATTGAGATTCTGGGCGAACGTCGGAGTGCAAAATTACAGGTGGCGCCCTTGTTTGATCCAAAAGCAGAGCGAATGCGTGGTTAGCCGAGGTGCTGCGAAAGCCCCATGTGACGCGATTTGGGGCAGGTGACGTGGTCGGTGAGAGGGGTTTAACATGGTGAGTCCAGGCGACAAGATGCCTGAAGCCGTCACTCAATCGGTGATGCGTGCGGATGACCGTGCCGCTTGGTTTGCCCAAGATTTCGATGGTAATGGTGACTGGATCTACCGTTTTACTCACGCGGATTTGAATGAATTAACTCGCGCGGCTGCCCACAGCACAAGAGTGCCGCTGCCCGAACTGCAGGCGGGTGATTTTCCACTGGACGGGTTGGCTGTTACGCTTGCCGAGCTTCGGCGAGAGATTCTCCAAGGGCGAGGATTCGTGTTGCTGCGTGGATTGCCTGTCGGTGAGTGGTCGCCGGCTTTAACGGCGAGGATCTACTACGGAATGGGTTGTCATATGGGTCAGGCCGTCTCGCAAAATGCGTCGGGCCATCTTCTGGGTCATGTCAAGGATCTTGGCAAGGATCCTTTCGATCCCGTGACTCGGGTTTATCAAACCAACTACCGGCAGCCCTTTCACACGGACTCCACCGATATTGTCGGTTTATTGTGCTTAAAAATGGCTCGCCGGGGTGGGGCAAGTGCTATCGCGTCATCTACAAGCGCCTTTAACGTATTAGCCGAGCAACGACCCGACCTCCTCGAGGTTTTGTGCCAGCCTTTCTATGTGGATCGAAAAGACGAGATACCCCTGGGTAAAGAGCCGACCTATCAATTGGCCGTTTTTCATCGACACGCGGGTTATGTCACGTGTATTTATGCCCGAGATTTTATCGAAGCAGCGCAACGTTTTGACGACGTACCGCGGTTGCTACCCGACCAGATTGAGGCCATGGATTTGCTCGACACTTTGGTTGCGAGTGACCGCTTGCGTTTCGACATGGTGTTTGAACCTGGGGATATTCAGTTGTTGCACAATCATCAAATCCTGCACTCGCGAACGACTTACGAAGATTGGCCAGAGATAGAACATCGGCGTCACCTGCTCCGGTTATGGCTTTCTACTGCAGATGGTCGACCTTTGCCGATGGCATTTGAAGAGCGCTACGGAACGATTACACCTGGCAAGATTCGGGGCGGTATTCGCGTTTCGGGTGCTGTGTTGAATGCGCCCATAGAGCCATAAATCAGTTGATTGCGTCACCGCGATGAAACACTATGACAGAAACAATGTCTGGAGCGTGAGTGCATGAAGTCAACTGAAAAGCAATCGCGTCAGCACGGGGCAATGGAATTTTCAGATCCGCCCGTTAACCTCGACGTTGTTCGTCGTTATCGGTGTGATCGATTGCGCCAGGAAATGTTACATCACGACGTAGCAGGGTTGCTCCTGTTTGACCAGATGAACACGCGCTACGCCACTGATGCGACCAACATGCAGGTGTGGTGCTCGCATTATGAAACGCGCTGTGTGTTTGTTGCACTGGATGGACCGGTTGTTTTGTTTGACTACGCTAACCATCCGTATCTGGCACAAGATCTGCCGACCGTTGATGAGTATCGCAAATTGTCGGCGTTTTACTACTTTGCGCGTGGCAATCGTGGGCCGGAGTTCGTTCTGCGTTTTGCCGATGAGATTGATGATCTGATGCGCCGCCATGGTGGCGGTAATCGGCGACTGGCCATCGATGTATTGTCATTTCCCGCAACCGACGCGCTACGGGCCAAGGGGCTTGAGCTTGTGGAGGGCAGCAAGTGACCGAGCGCGCCCGGGCGATTAAGTCGAGTGAAGAAGTAGCGTTGATGCGGGCATCCGTGGCGGTGTGCCAGGCGGGGATGGATAGCATGCGCGAAGTGCTGGAGCCGGGCATTACAGAAAATGCGCTATGGGCGAGATTGCATGAAACTAATATTCGCCTTGGTGGGGAATGGATCGAGACGCGCTTGCTTGCATCGGGTCCCAGGACCAATCCGTGGTTTCGGGAATGCTCGATGCGGCAGATAGAAAAGAATGACGTGGTCAGTTTCGATACGGATCTGGTTGGCCCCTATGGCTATTGTTCAGACATTTCACGAGCATGGGTATGCGGTGATCGACCGAACGATGAACAACGGCGACTGTATGCAATCGCTTATGAACAGATTGAACACAATATCTCCGTCCTGCGAGTGGGGATGAGTTTCCGTGATTTGGCGCAGGCCTGTTGGCCTATCCCGGAGGCATTTCTCGCGCATCGATATAGTTGTGCCATCCACGGTGTTGGCTTGGCTGATGAATACCCCAGCATTAAGCACTGGTGTGATTTCGAGGGCGGTGGCTATGATGGGGTGATTGAGGCGGGAATGACGCTTTGTGTAGAGTCGTTTATCGGCAGCGAAGGGGGGCGTGAAGGCATCAAATTGGAAGAGCAAGTGTTGGTTACAGAAGATCGCGTTGAGCGGCTGTCGACTTACCCCTATGAAATTGATTGGCTATAGAGGCGAGTTATGGATTGTCAGCTGATGATGTGATTGTTTGGCTTCAGTAACACCTAATATCGAGTCGATGAACAGTAATCATGACAGGCGTAGTGTGGCCAGGACGAGCGGGGCGTATCGCTACCGCTTTACTGTGTTTACCCCCACATTTAATCGGGCTGATACCTTGTCTCGAGTGTATGACTCGCTGTCGGTGCAGACCTTTGATGATTTCGAATGGCTCGTCATCGACGATGGTTCCACGGACGGAACGAGAAAATTGGTAACGTCTTGGCAAGACGACTCGACCTTTCCTATTCGCTACCTGCACCAACCGAACTCGGGAAAACATCTGGCCCATAACTGGGCGGTGGAAGAGGCATTAGGTGAGTTATTTTTGGTGCTGGACTCTGACGATGCTTGTGTTCCCGATGCGTTGGAGCGTTTTGTGTTCCACTGGGAGTCAATCCCCCCAGACCGGCGAGAACAGTTTTCCGCAGTGACGGCGCTGTGCATGAATCCTGAGGGGCAGTTGGTGGGTGATCGTTTCCCCAATGACGCGCTCGACTCAGATGCATTGGAATTAATCTATCGCTATCGTGTGCGAGGTGAAAAATGGGGATTTCATCGAACCGATGTTCTGAGGCAATTCCCGTTTCCACTGCGCCCGCGTTTATACATCCCTGAAGGTGTGGTGTGGAACGCGATCGCCCGTGAGTACCAAACTCGTTATGTCAACGAAATGCTCAGGATCTATTTTGTTGGTGCTACGGGTCGCGATGATCAGTTGATCCGTCGCATTCCCTCAGGTGAGCGGGCGGCGGGTCACGCACTGCAGCACGAAAGTGCGCTCAATCAAGAGATTAACTGGTTCGGCGCGCTTCCTGGCGCGTTTTTTCGCTCTGCTGTTCATTACACACGCTTTTCATTTCTCGGCCACCAAGGTGTGGCGGCCCAGGCGAGTCGTCTGAACAATCCCTTGGCGCGCCTGCTGTGGGTGTTGATGTTGCCGCTGGGGTGGGTTTCATACCGTATTGACCTTCGAAGGATGGCGCATATCCGTCGATCTGGCACGCTGTTGTATAAGCACGGCAAAGAATAAAGCACCATACTTAAAGCCTCGTCCCGCAAGCCATCAAAAGGCGAGCAGCGCTGGAGATTGACAGGTGACAGAATCCATTACTATCGATTGTCTACAGTACGCGGCGTGGTCTGAAAAAGTATTTCGACAGATGCGGCAGGGGGGTGTTGACGCGGTGCACGTCACCATCGCCTATCATGAGACCTTTCGAGAAACGGTTGCCAATATTGAAGAGTGGAATCGACGCTTTTCTGCATATCCAGAGTTGATTGTTCATGCCTGTTCGGCGGCCGATGTTCGGGCGGCTCGTGAGCAAGAGCGTACGGCCATTATTTTTGGTTTTCAGAATTGTTCGCCAATTGAAGATGACCTTGGCCTGGTCCAGGTGTGGCATCGGATGGGTGTTCGGTTCATGCAGTTGTCCTATAACAATCAGAGTCTTTTAGCGACAGGATGTTACGAGCGCGAAGATCCTGGTATCACTCGAATGGGGCGTCAGGTTATCAAAGAAATGAATCGGGTTGGCATGGTGATCGACATGAGCCATTCATCCGAGCGCTCTACTTTAGAGGCGATCGAGATTTCCGAGCGACCCATCGCAATTACCCACGCGAACCCAGCGAACTGGCATCCGGCGTTACGCAACAAATCCGACGATGTCTTGCGTGAATTGGCGAACTCCGGTGGGATGATTGGATTTTCGTTTTATCCACATCATTTAAAGGGTGGCAGTGATTGTACGTTGACCAGTTTCGCGAACATGGTGCGGACAATGGCAGATCGTTTGGGAATAGCGCATCTTGGTATTGGCAGTGATCTGTGTCAGGACCAGCCGGACAGCGTAGTGCATTGGATGCGTAACGGTCGCTGGACGCAGGAGACAGATTATGGTGAAGGCTCATCGAAACAAGCCGGATTTCCTGAACAACCCACCTGGTTTCAGGATAACCGCAGTTTTCCCGGCCTGCGTCAAGCGTTACTCAGTGAAGGATTTGATGCACGTGAAGTCGGTCAGTTGATGGGTGAGAACTGGCTGCGTTTCTTTGAAGCCTCGTTTACGGCGCAAGCGTGAGTTAAGCCTTTTGAGCCTGAGTCCAATGCGATTGCCCTCAGAGGTGATGCGTCCTGAGCGTATGGGGGCCGCTTTTCCTACCCGCCTGAGTTTCATGCGTTCACTGGTTCGTCGTTTGCACCGGGAGCAATGGCAAATAGAGTCGACGGCCTTCGATCTAGACGACCAGGGTTATGGTCATGCGATTTATGCGGCTCGTGGACCGCATAGAACCTATAGTCTGATGGTGTTTTCAAATCCGCTTCGTGACGATCAGCGAACGGATCGAGTTATCGCTGAATCGTGGGATGCGTGTTTTGTGTTATTCGACGGCCTGCCAACCAGCGCGGAGGTTAAGCGATTGGCAGTCCAGGCGCCGCGTCAAGAGGGAGGGCGCTTTTGTCCGTCTGACCTGATCTTATCGCGGGCGAACCGCAGTGTGAGGCTCTATGAACATGTGCGGGATGCATTAGCCGAGGGTAGGCAGCCAGACATTGCACGTCTGGCCGAAGTTGGCTATCTAATGCGAACTACCGCAGTTTATGGCAACGGGAAATTTGGCACTTGTGATAGGGAGCGTCTGACCGATCGTCCGGAGTTCGCCGGCCCATTCCAAGCCGAGATGCTGATTGTCTACCTGATTCGCTGTTTTACGCTCGATCATGTTGAACATGTCGCACGATGCCAGTCGCCGGACACTTTTGTGCCGATGGCGGGTGAAAACAAGCGGTTCCTTGGCATTGGCAACGCGACAGGCTTGGGCATGGCACCTTTCCTGATCACGCATCCAGAACTGATTCATTACTGGGCCAACACGCGAGAAATCGCGTTACAGAAAGTACGTTCCATGCAGCGGGCGCAAGGGCAGGTTCGACAACGCTTTTACGAACTTCTGCAGCGGGTGAAGGGCCATGTGGCTGATTGGTGCGTTGCAGATGAGGTGCAGCGGCGACGGATTGACGAATTATCATCAGACCTGGTTCGTCTGTGCGCATGGGTGGATAGCGAAACATCACCTCTTGAGCGTGAGACACCGTGGGATGCGGTTTATTGCTGGGCTGTGACAGAAGCTTCGATCGAATGTCAGGAACTTGTCGTCAGTCTGCTGATTGAGTTGTATCCAGGCGAGATTGATCCACTTGAGAAGTGCCTGGCAACAGATGTGCGAACACCGTTGGATGGATCAATGCAGATTGGAACATTAAGAAATGTCATTGAACAAGTCTATGCATGGACGTTTGAGAGTGATTTCAACGATAGGGATGCCAATACCTATTTTTGGTACTACTCCGAGGACAAAATGGAGCCGCGTCTTGGATTCCGTGATAACGAAGCGGGTACCGAGCGCGAAATGCCGATCGCGGTGGCGCGCGATGTCCAGCGTTTGTACCAGTGCCTGTCGTCGTTTAGTGCGGTTACGCCGGTAGCCACCTTGCTCATGCAATACCCGGTGCATCGACACACGGTCGGCCGTGTGCAGACTATTGCGCAATACCCTTACGGAGAGGTGCAGGCCAATCTGATTGCGTTCGGGAGCCGACCTATCGATCTGTTGCGCTGGAAGCTTGCATTTTTTGGTGCATCAAAGTTTGATCCCAAATCGAATCTGTGGACGCGTATTACCCTGTACCAGGGCGCACCATTCCCCTGTGATCTGCCCCAGCTCGATGCGGATGACTGGTGCTTTCCAGTTCGTCCTCGAGTGGCATGATGCAGGCGTCTCTGGCGGAAGCGGAGAGTTTAGTATTGAAAGCAGCCGTTGGGGCTGGTCTTGAGCCGGGTTTGGCTAGTCTCAGTGCACGGGCAACTCGTTGGTTATGTCAGTATGGTTTGCCAGGAACAAGGCTTGTGGTGCGGGCCTTGACCAATTGGCTGGAACGGCGATCCGTGGGCGTCAAATGGACCGGGGAGAGGAAGCTGTGTGCGGTCACCGAAAATCAGATGGTATCGGTCTTGTACGCTGGTGCGGTGGTAATCGATCATCGGTCATTGGTTCGATCGCCGATGACGGTTACCTCTCCGGACGAACCCCTGTTGTTGCTCGCAATGGTGGCGCATGCGATAGGGGATGGTTCGGTGAAGGTCGCATGGTCCGATTCGTCGGGTACTCGACAGGGCCTGCAGGTGGACAATGATGGCTGTACATTCTTAGGAGTAGGCAACTGCCCGTTGCATCGACCGGGAACTCTTGACTTGTGTCTTACCTGTGATTGGAATCCGCCCGCGATCACTGGATCGGTCTTGTGGAATGATGCCGCATTAGTTCATCGTCAGGAAAGCGTTTATAAAAACGGTGTGGGAATAGAGCAGGCCGAATTGCTGTTCCTCCATCAATGGGGCGCGAAAACGCTGATTCCAGATTCTGATATTTCACGAGAAAAGGGAGCCGGCGCCGGTCGTATTGACACGGATTGACGGTTTCTGGAGCAACAAACAAGATGACTGAACAGAAACTTTTACTGGATGAAGTGCAGGAACTGGCTGAAGCGGCTTTACTGAACGTTGGGACGGCACCAATAGCGGCACGATCGTTGGCTAGGGCGGTTATGGCGGCGGAGCGTGATGGTATTCGCAGTCACGGGTTGATTTATGTTCCGATTTATTGCGAACACGTGATGTGTGGAAAGGTGGATGGGCAGGCTATGCCGGTTCAACGGCACCAGACGGGCGGTGCTATTGTGGTTGATGCCGGTACGGGATTTGCACATCCGGCGATCGACGTTGGTTTTGAAGCGCTGATTCCGGTGGCGCATCAACAAGGTTGCGCTTGTCTCGTTATCAGGAATTCATATAACTGCGGGGTGCTCGGTTACCATGTCGAACGCCTTGCTGAGGCGGGCTTGGTAGCGTTCGGGTTTACTAATGCACCGGCATCGATCGCACCGCACGGCGGCCATAAAGCGGTCATCGGCACCAATCCACTGGCATTTGCAGTGCCTGGCCCAGATGGACCGGCATTCGTGATTGACCAGAGTGCCAGTGTTGTCGCACGTAGCGAGGTCATGACTCGGGCACGCGAGGGTCGTTCGCTACCGCTAGGATGGGCCTTGGATGAAGCCGGAGAACCGACCACCGATGCAGAGCAGGCGATGCGAGGAACAATGGTGCCTAGTGGGGGCTATAAGGGCTTTTCCGCCGGCTTACTAGTCGAGGTAATGGCCGCTGCACTGAGCGGGGCAATGTTGGGTCAACACGCCAGTGCATTCTCTGGCACTGTGGGGGGGCCACCCCGGACGGGACAGTGTTTTATTGCGCTTTCACCGGTGCCATTTTCTGAGGGAATGTTTGATCAGCGTATCCATGATTTAGTGCTTGCTATCACGGAGCAGGAGGTTGCGCGTCTACCAGGGGCACAGCGCCGCAAACATCGGCAACAAGCTGAAAAGTCAGGCGTAAACATTGACAGTGCGCTTGTTGATCGGGTGCGCGCGATAACGGGCAGTTCGTAGCTGTCGGGATCCGCTGTATTCGGTAGTTTAGGTAATAACCGTAGGAGCAAGGCGATGAGGGTTGGGTTTATTGGCTTGGGCAATGTCGGAGGAAAACTGGCAGGAAGTCTTTTGCGAAATGGCTTTGAACTCACGGTTCGTGATCTTGATGTTGGCGTGGCACAACCACTTCTTTCGCTAGGGGCGAAGTGGGCAGACTCGCCGGCCGTTGTTGCCGGCGAAAGCGATCTGGTCATCACCTGTTTGCCCAGTCCAGCCATCAGCGCGGGGGTGATGGAGGCTGCAGATGGTGTGCTGGTGGGACTGTCCGCAGGGAAGATCTGGGTCGAAATGAGTACTAGCGATGAGCGCGAAGTGCGTCGTTTGGGGGATAAGGTCAGGTCATTGGGCGGGGCCCCGATGGATTGCCCCGTATCCGGGGGATGTCACCGTGCGGCGACGGGCAATATTTCTATCTTCGCCGGAGGTGAACGTGAAACATTTGAGCGGGTATTACCCGTCTTGGCTGCAATGGGAAGGCAGATACTGCATACCGGACCCCTGGGCTCTGCATCGGTGCTCAAGGTGGTGACTAACTATTTGGCGTCGGTCCATCTGGTTGCATTGGGTGAAGCCATGATGACTGCAAAGAAATCAGGACTGGATCTTGCGACGACCTATGAAGGGATTCGTATTTCTTCGGGTAATTCGTTTGTCCATGAGACGGAAAGCCAGGTCATTCTGAACGGTAGCCGCAACATTAATTTCACAATGGATCTGGTTGTAAAAGACATGGGGCTTTTTCAGGATTTAGCGGATCAGGCCGCAATACCACTGGAGGTTTCACCCCGAGTACTACAATTATTTAGGCAGGCGAAGTCGCGCCTGGGAGAGCGAGCTTGGTCACCGAACATTGTTATGGCCTTGGAAGAGGTCTGTGGGGAAAGGCTGTGGGCACCGGGTTTTCCTTCTGAGATCGTTGATAACGAACCTGAAAGTGTGGGTCGTGAAGTGCGAGTGAGCGGTTCAGCTCAGTGAGTGAGGTTTTTGCTGACAACGAGCTGAGAATAAGATGTGGCGTACGTTAATCAATGACTGATTTAAACGTACCAGGCCAACTGGTACCGGGCGAATTGGCAAGTCAGAGATGGTTGCCACTTGCCGGAGTTTGGTGTTTGTATGCCGCTTTTGGCCTGAACATCGCAAGTCTTGCCCCACTAGTCAGTGTCATTGAATCCGACTTAAGTATCCGTCACGCGCAGATGGGTACGATTCTTGGTGCCTGGCAGTTGGTTTATATAGCAGCGGCCATTCCGTGCGGGATTTTGCTTGACCGAATCGGTGGACGTA